>SESA01001297.1_pt1 | contig 13191 bp, 21 predicted proteins | sample 3171451 | NCBI WGS metagenome assembly SESA01 (sample SAMN06051862, study PRJNA518727) | freshwater metagenome | biome: subpolar coniferous forest; feature: holomictic lake; material: water; isolation source: holomictic Lake 227, 8 m depth | place: Canada: near Kenora, Ontario | collected...
GGCTATTGGTACGGCTTTGCATATGTACGATGGACAACTTAAAACTGTGTCTTTTTTACCTTCTGGTAATGCTACCTATCCTCAGATGCCTTACACTCAAATTACTGCTGAAGAATACGAAACAGAAGGAACTATGAAATTATTTCCTATTGATCTGTCTGGTGTTTATGCTGGTATGGCTGCTGATGCTATTGGTGAGGCTTACTGCACAACTGATGCTTGCGAAGTTAGGCTAATAAAAGATAATCAATAGTCTTTTGGTATGGCTTTGCCTTCTGGTATGGCTTTGCTCTGCTTTGCTGTTGCTTTGCAATATGCTGCCTTGTGAATTTGTACCTTATCTTCAATATTTAATAAAGGTCTAATATCTACATTATGTTTAAGAACTACCACTGTTATGGCTCCCTCACACACGGGACAAACTAATACTAAACACTCTGTTGTTGTGTAATTTTTTCTCCAACCTAAATGAATTAATTTATCCCAAAACAATTTTTCGGTATATGGAATATAACTTAATTCTTCTTGGTAATAGTGCTTATACTGAGTTTGCTTGTGTTTTATATACCCTTGATTTAAGTCGTCATAGCGATTTACAAATTGTTTGTTATCCAAACGTTGTTTTTATACCAACCATATGCTTTTGTTTCACTTAAAAATTTATTCTTTTTTGCAATTTTTAGTATAGTTGTATCTAATTTTGATTTCCAATTTTCTCTTTTAAAAAGTAAAATTTGTGCAATAGGAGTTCCTGCAGACACAACTCCTTCAAATTTAGAACTAAAATATACTGGAATTTGTCCTTCATGAACAACAAAATTATCAATAATTCCACTTAAAGTTACAAAAGGTAAATCATGTCTATTTAAAGGATGAGTTACAAGTGCACTGTATCCTTTAGGTATTTCAAAAATATGATTTGTTATCCAACTTAAATGTTGATCTGAACAACCTATTGGAACAGGTAATTTATTAGTAGTTTCTACAAGTTCTTTTGTATATGGTCTATTTACAAGAATATTATGAGATTTATCATTCCAAGTTATGTTTGTTCCATTAGGTTCTTGTGTTACAAAAATATCAACAATTAAAGGTATTGCATAACCAGTTATAAAAGAATCTCCAAAAACAGAACACATTTTAAAAGTAGGTTTTGAAGGAAGTTCAGTTAATTTGTTACCAGTAAAGTATTTAGTTGCAGTTTTATAAAATTCTGGAATAAAATTTTTAATTGGTTGTATTTGTTCATACCTATCATCTATAGCAGAATGTTTTAACGTTTTATATTTAATCAATTTTTCCTACTTCCCGATTTTGTATTCTTATACTAACTTATCCTGGTTGCCAGGTAAGTTAGTTCTGAGATAGCCCCACCATTTCTGATGGGGCTTCTCCTATTGCTTTGCTTTACTTTGCTTCTGCTATGGCTTCTGCTATTGCTTTGCTTTTACTGTAAGGAACTTATCCATTAACTGTTCAGTCTTTGGGGTAATTCCATGCCAAGCATTCCAATTTTTGCCACCATCACTCATGTAATAAGCGATAGTCGCATTAACCACAGGGTTGAGCAGTTCGGCATTAGATTTTAATCCAAACTTATCTCTACGAGATTGACCTAACTCTCCAAGCATATTTATTTGAAACATGCCCCACGAGTTATCGCCTGTGTCTATATTTCCATTGTGAGCGAGAGGTCGCCCATTACTTTCTTTCTTAGCAACTGCCCATGCTTCTTGAAGGTCTTTGCCTTTGAAGCCTACGGCTTGTAGCAACTCGACCAATTCAGTATCGGTCAAAGTATTAGCATTCTGATACTTTTTCAAAGTTGCTTCTCTCTTTGTTTCTTGAACTACTAAGGCTTCGGCTTTGGTTGGGGCAAATGCTTCGGTTGTTCCAAAGGTTATTAACCCACCACACGCTAGAAGTATTACTACTCCACCAATCCCTAGTGCTTTTGCTCTTGCTATTGCTTTGCTTTTTCGTTCTATCATTACCTTTGCTGATGCTTTTGCTATTGCTTTTACATCTGCTTCGGCTTTGTTCATTATCTTGTTGTTCATCATCACTCCAAATAGCCATTGGCACTTTCAGATGCCTTTGACTGGTGTGAACGAAGGCGGTGTAAATACCGCTCTGTCGTCTTGATCGATTGATGCCCTAATCGCTCTTTTACTTCATGAACATCTACGCCGTTCTTTAATAACTGCGTAGCGTTGGCATGTCGTAAATCGTGAGTTCTAGGAAACCAGCCGATTGCGGACTTGGCTATTGCTTTGTTCCAAGTTGTTCTCCATACATCACGAGGCATGTGGCTCATATTGTTGATGAAACTCCCTTGCTCTTGCTTCTGCTGATGCTTCTGCTTTGCCTTACGGCTTCGGCTTCCTACCTGCTTTGCTTCTGCTAGTGCTTCTGCTTGGGCTTTGGCTTTGCGGTAGTTTCCTACTGCTTGCCTACACCCTTCGCATCTACAACCCCCATGTGTATAGGAGTAGAGAGTTCCATGCTGGAACTGTTTTCCGCCCTTCTCGAATGGTCGAGGGGGCTTTGCGCCTTGTGAACCTTTAAGTTTACTCTCCGTTAATAGTATTGTTCTTGGAAACATCAGGTCATCTTTTGCTATGCCTTTTGCTAGGACATACGCTTTTAATTGCTGTAATAGGGCTTTACTTATTACTAAACTTCGCTTTTGCCCCGACTTTGTGGCATCTACAACTAGAAATCGCTCACCTTTGTTATACGCCTTGCCTAGATCACTAACTCTCCTTTGAATAAATATCTCGCCAGTTTTGAAGTTAATGTCTTTTGCTCTTACTTCTGTGGCTTCACCATAGCGACACCCACTTGCTACTAGGAACTGGGCAAATAACTTCGCACCTTCGGTTGGTAAGTGCTTCACGATCTCTTTGAACTCGTCAGGCTCTAATACATTGGAAATATCGGCATGATTAATTTTGATCTTAATTCCATGAGTAGGATTAATTTCCATTTTTCCAGCACTAACTAACTTTGAAAACATAGAGCCAAGAGAAGCCTTAACTTGATTGAGCGTTGCGGGCTTAACGCCACTTAATTTGAGATCATCAATTAACTTAACTAACTCTGAAGGCTTCAGGGAAGTTAGTTCCCGATCTCCTATAACTGGAATTACAAATCTAGTTAAGACCGATTTATAGCCCTTCTTTGTGATCGGCATGAGGTCAGATACCGCCAGCCATTGATCTACATAATCGCCCACCTTCAAATTAGCCTTTGAAGGGGCAATAGAGCCATGTTTCTCACCCTGTATGGCGTGATACATGGCTTCGGTTTCATTAGCCCATGTGCCAGCCGATAAACGCCTATTTCCAAGCCTGTAATAGCCAGTAAATCTGCCGTTGCGCTTAATCACATACGCCATATCAGCCCCCTATGCTCTACTGGCGAGTAATGTTACTGGTGGGTAATGTTACTGGTCAGTAGGTTCTTGGTCAAAAAATAGCCCCCAATCCAATTTGGATTAGGGGCTGAACTATTGGCTACATAGGGAATTAGGCGGTCAGGCTTGGAACTAACTCGGTGGAACACCAGACAAGTTAGTCATTGGGAAGTTTTGAGCGTGAACTAACTTTTCTGGAATTAAATAAAGTTAGTTCCTACCAACTGGCTCGATATATAAACTCTAACTGATCAGAGTTTTCTAACAAGGTAGTAATTAGATCAACTGTATATTCCAGTTGTGAATAATAATAATCACCAAGATCATCACTACCAAAGAAAAATCCAGCAGAAGGTTTAAGTGGATTTTCGTAAGTATCAACTGTAATTTTTTGATCTAAACTATTTAAGTAATCACACAATAAATAAAACACTTTATTGTTTTCAATTTGATATTCACGATCAGGATTTGCCAAAGCCTTAATACAATCACTACGCAAAGTTTCTAATTGTTCTCTGCTTAGGTGTATCTCTTGGCACTCATCAACTCCGTCAGCAACATTATTTATGAACCAGCCATGAATAGCATTTGCTTTGCGCCAGTATCCAACTAATTGTTTAATAAGGATATTCGCAAAATCAGGAGTTGGTAATTGTTCAAGTCCTGCGATTTTTTTAATATCCTTAAACATAGTTGGGTGTTCTTTATCAAAAGTATCTGATGAACTTACATACTTCTCGGCATACAAATACATATCTAAACCCATTAATTAATCTCCTTTACAATTTTAATAGCAACATCAATAGCCTTAATAGCACCATTGTAAGTTGCGTAATCTGAATTGCCGTCTGCTTCCGTATATTGTTGTTCAAGTTCCCATGCTTGGCGCAGATTTAACATTTCATTAATTGCTTGCTCTTTAATCATTAGTTATTTCCGTTTCTCGATTTGATGCCCATTCTTTTATTGTTTCTGATTTCCAAACTGGAGTTCTCCCCATGTATTTGTCGGGTTTGGGAAGGGTGTTTCGATTTAGATAACTGTGTAGAGTTTCTAACTTCAATCCAGTTATCTTTGCTATATCGGTATTTGTTAGCCATTCGCTCATGTTTGTTTAACAACTTTCTTTTTAGTTTCATTATGTTTAGTTCCCCACTTTGTTGTTTGAGTTTCCGTATCAGCCCATAGATAAGGTAAAAATATAGGCACATTAAATACATAATAGTTTGGGTCTTTACGCATTAAATTACTTTGATGCGATTGATGAATTAATTGATCACCAAACCAAAAAGGTAATCCAGTATCAGGAAAAGTTGGGTGTAGTGCTACAAATTGTGGCAACATGGTGTCTTTGTAACCACGATCTATCCACTCTTGGCAGATCGCAATTCCATACTCACACAAAGCCTTCTCATGCCCACGCCACATCTTTGTAGCAGGGTGATTACGCCAACCCTGACTAATACCCATTAATGCCCTGAGTATTTGCCACGCTTCAACTCGTTGCTTACCTAATCGCCTGTAATCAAGAGCCTTAGCAGATTTAACAAAATCAGGATAAGGAACAAATGTATTAACCATTAATACCACTCCTATATTGTTTTCGAATTAAACCTTTGCGTTCAAACTCAGTTAACCCACCCCATATTCCATAATGGATTTTGTTAGATAATGCGAAAGATAAACACTTAGTTTTAATTTCTTGATCGCAATTACCGCAAAGAGTTTTGGCTTTTTCAATACCAGCATTATCAGTTGGATCAGGAAAAAAGATTTCAGGGTCAACTGTTTGGCATGGCGCATCATCAATATCCTGTGGAGTTGGAGTATTAAGTTCAATCGGTTTAATTATTTTTCGGGCTTTAGTAAGAGATACTTGCCCTTTAGGTCTAGTCATTTTCTTGATCTCCTTTGTTTTGAACATGATCAACATACTGTTCCATTACTTTAATTAGATCATCAGGGTCTAAATTAGAAAACTTTAATAACACTTCAATCATGTGTAATAAGCCCCATACCAACATCTCAGGTTCAATATCTTGTTCAGTAATTAAAGTATTTAAGTGTTCATTGGCTAAATACTCTTTAATCTCTTGGGGCAAACTATCTTGACGATCTTGGTCAACCTTAAATCCACGAACAATTTTAATAAACTCGTTCGCAAAATTAATAGATTTAATTAAATCGGATTGTTCTTGGTTCATTGGTTCTCCTTTGTAGTAAATAATTCATTTAAGTAATCGTATTGAGGCAATCCATTATTGTTTTGATGCCCAGTATTATCACCGCAATCAACACATTGACCCACTACTGGAACTTCACAACCGCACTCACAATTACATATAGGTTCGGTATCAAATGTTTCATCAAATAAACTTTCATCAAGTAAATCATCAAACATTTTTGCTCTCCTTTAATTGATTTAGATATTCCGCTTCTATCTTTCTAATTTGTATTCTTGAAGTTCCAAACATGCGAGCAACTTCCGATAAAGATTTTTGATACGCAATTCTTTGATGAACTATTTTTTTCTTTTCATTTTCATTAAACATTAATTACTCCAATCTATTAGGAGTTGAATAGGCGCAGATACGGCTCGTTTTATTATCCAAAGCAATTAAGGATATTAAAAGTCTTGACCGCCCTTCACAAGCGAAAGGAGTGGGGAATGAAAACGGAAACCCCGACAAATCTTGTGTTAACGCCTACCCAACAATTTTAAGTTATCGAGAGAGTGATCTCTTTTGTGCTTCTACGCAGTTATAGCAGAACCAAAGAATGTCCTGAGAGTAATTATCAGTAATTGTTTTGCCATTCTCTCGAACACCTTGTTGACCGCATTGATCACATAAATCTAATTCGTGATCTTGAACTCGTCTAACAATTTCTACATAACCCATTTATTTACCCCCAAAATAACATTGATTAATAGTTCCCCAGCAGTAATGATCTCCCACCCAATTAATGTGAGTTGCTAAGTAATAAGTTCCAGCCAATAACGCACTCCAAAATAAAATGCGAACCGCAGTTCGAACTTTGTAATAAGTTTTTGATCTCATTTATTTACTCCGTTCTAAATGTAGTTGGTATCTCCAACTATTTTGTTCCTGATGAGTTTTAATTCGGTGGCAACTGGAACACCTAACAACGCACTTTTTAATTTCTGATTTAATTAATTTAGAAAGTTTGTTGCTACCAAGCGCAGTTCCGATATTAAACTTTTTACTATGTAAGTGATCAAACTCCAAAGCCAACACATTACTTTCACCACAATCAATACAAGGATTTTGTAATAAATAATTAAATACAAACTCTCTTACTTCTTTGTGGTTAGTTTTGTGTTTTTCCGCTTGTCTAATGGAAACACAAGGCTTACAAGCCCCTTCATAGCCTTTATTACCGCTTGCGTGAGTTTTAGGTTGAAAGCGTGATAGTAATTTGATCTTGCGACAATAACTACAACGCTTTCTACCCTTAGCAAGTAGATTTAATTTTTCTGCTTTGCGTTTTGTTGAACCTTTACGCATTAGGGCAAAGCAAGATTTACACCTTGCCCTAACTTTGTATTGTCCGTCTAAGTGTTTATTAAACCGATTAAGTGGTAAAGCAGTAAAGCAACCAATACACACTTTAGTTTGTTTTGATTTAGTTATGGATTTTTTGGTAGCCACAAACTATCCAATCTAAGTGTCTTATATTTAAGATCACTATGGTTTGACGGAGTTAAATAACCAACATTAAATCGGCTACCAGTTGTAGATACGATTTTGCCCTTACGCAAACGCCCATGCGCTTGAATAAACACTTGATCTCCAACATTAATGTTGTATGGATTTTTTGTATCGTATGAACCAATCCGTTCATCAGCAATAGAAATTAATTCATCTCTCACATCTACAATTTGTGAAAGTAAATCTAATTTCTTTTTACATTTTTTAATTGCTTTATTTGGGTCAGTATCACCGCCATACATATAAAGCGTGGCAAGTTCACCTAACCAATTTAAGTGTTGTTGGGCATCTCCAACGCCACCAATTTCGTAAGCAATACTTTCGTAATAAACAAATGATCTAACATCTTTCATGTGTCCACCAATTTCATCATCAGCCAAATAACTATCGGTTGTGTTTCCCTTTAAGTCCAAAACTGTTCTGAACTCATAGTTAAATCCAATAGTTATTAATTGAAAACTTTTGTAGATTTGTTCATCAAAAGTTATATCAACTAACTTAGATTGAGTTAATACATCAAACCTATTGCGAGTATGTGGTTGCCAAATGTGATTGCTGGTATCCCCAACACTCCAATAGCCGTCTTTATTATTGAACTTAGTTTTTAATCGTTCAAGATAAAAACTATCTTTAGTAGTTGTTTGTGTAGTCATTAACCCACCAAATCTTTCGCTTCAAGAACTTTCTCAATTAATATGGACATAGTTTTGAGATCAATACTCATCTCAGATACTTCAATGTAATTATCTCCAACTCGGCGATTGCGTTGATCAACTGTTATGTGATTAACACGATCACCAATAATTGTTTTAAGAGATGCGATTAAAGAAGCAGAAACTCTTTCGTGGTATTCCCTTGCTTCACGCTGTTTGCGTTCACGCTCTTTCTGTTCTGCTTCTTGCTTTTGGCGTTCCAGTAATTCTTGTTGCTCTCTTTGCGCCCACTTTGGTTCAAGAGTTGCGTATTCAGCAACAATGTCTTGTGGTCTAGCCAACCAAAAGATAGTTGTTGATGCTTGTCCTGATTGAATGTAATCATCTGAACAAACTAAATAACCAACATTACGAGAACCTTTATTTGCTGGCGCAAAGTTTTGATCATCTTTTTTATCTGATCTATAAACTTTGTATTCATACTTATCAGTTGATACAAGAGTTGCGTTAGCAACATGATTGCGTTGAACACGATCAGGATTTTTCTTATCGCTTGATGAATAATCCCATGCTGGAATTACGCCATATTTAGTTCCTACTTTTAGTTCTGCGGATTTCATTTATTTATTCTCCTTAGTTAGAAGGGTGGAACATAGCCCCCCGACCATGTTCCACCACATTTGTTTGTTATGCGTTAACTAATCGCCGACTAATCGCATACTTCACGATTGATTTAGCCATGCTAATTAAGTTAAGGGGATTATTTACAACCGCACCAATTTCGCAATAGTGCGATTTTTCTTGATCAAGTTTTACAATCTCATCTTGATCAGCAATATACGCAAAAGCAGTTAATACACCAGCATTACTTAGTTTCTTAATTGCTTCGTTATTTTCTTTAACGGAATGGTGTTCCCACTCTCCGTCAGTAATAGCAAAGAAAATACGAACTGGTTTTTCAGTTTCAGCAAGTATTTTAGTTGCGTAAGTAATTGCTTCGGTTGGATTAGTTCCACCCTGAGAGCCAGCATTACGGATTACACCAGTTGCTTTTTCATCAGCACGATACAAAACATTTGTAGTTGTGTTGAATGTAATTACTGTGGTGTTTGCGTTAATGCGATCTAATGCTCTTTTAATCGCATACATAGCCCGATAAGCAGAAGTTTCTTTACTGCCACTCATTGAACCTGAATTGTCTAAAAGGATTACGCACTCGATCTCTGTGGCATCATCTTGTCCTTCTGACCATTGATCAAAGATCGTATCTAAATCATCACCACGCATATATCTATGCGCCTGTAAGCGACCTTGTGATTGGTATTTATTCCAAGCAGGGTCAAAGGTTGCTTTTAATCTTTCCAACTCTCTACTAAAAGATAGAGATGCTTGGAAAGTTTTAGCATCAGGATTTTGATTTTGATACCGAGATTTATGTGGCTCTTTAGAATTATTAGTAGCAAGAGAAGGTAAGCCACCAATTTGTCTAATGATGTCGTTGATCTCGTCAGCAATCTGTTGGTTATCTAATATGTTATTTAACATATCAGATAAAGCAGATTGATTATCAGGAGTTTCATTACCAGCAGTTTTACCATTACCAGTATTTTTATTTTGATTAGTTAAATCAATTTCAATTACTGGTTGTGATTTTAATTGTTCTGCCAATTTAGCATCATCTTTAATAGGTTTTGTTTTAGCCCTATCACGATCACGCTTTTGTTGAATTGGTGGAACTGGGCGAGATGTTGATGAACTCTCTATACCTTCATGCGGTCTATCACCATGACCGAATGGAGATTTAATTGAGATCATAACTTTCTTGCCACCATTACCAAGTAAATCTTTTTCCCAATCCGCTAATCCGTCTTGGGAAACTTCTTGTTTTGGCATTAACGCATCAAATCGTTTGATTAAATCTTTTGCTAATTCAGTATCATCAGGAAAAATTAATACACGATACTGGTCAACAATTTCGCAGATTTCATCTAATTGATCTTGGAACTTATATGCGTTGCGTGATCGTGCCAACAATTCAGTTGGTAGATATTGCCGACCACGCAATAAGCCATACGAAGTTTCAAATGCTTTTGGGTCATCAACAAAATGAATAAGAATTGTTGATGTGAACCAATCAATCGTTGACGGATAGCGAGTTGTAAATAAAGTTTCAATTCGCTGATCGTCTAACGCATTGTAAGCAAATAAATAATCATTATCTCTACACCATTCAAAGATTTCAGAACCTTCTCTTGGTGTATAAAGAATGTGGCTAACTTCGTGTAAATCAAGACCACGCAATCCAGCAATTTCTTTTGCTGTATTTAAGTTGCCAAGTAATCGAGAGTTAAAACAAACATGACTAGCACCTGACCAAGCAGGTGCGTTTATGTCGGCATGTTCAACTTTAACTTCTACCTTACGAAGTGTTAATGCGGAATTAACTCTGCCAAAGAACTGAGTAAATCGTTCAATTCTTTGGCGTTTAATTTCCGCTTCTTGCTTCTGTTTATTTTTTAGATCAGATTGGGCTAAAGCCGTATCTAAATCTAAGAATGGATAATCCATTTATTTATTCCTAACTAAGCGTTAACTGTTTCAAGTAATCCAAGATCGGATTTGATGTTGTATTCGCTACCTTCTAGCAACATACGAACTGCTGGCTTCTCATCATCAGCAAAGTTATTAACAAACACTTCACTAGCAAACTCATAAGAAAGACCCTTAGCAAGTTTCTCGAATGTTTTTAAGATACGAGTTGATACTGGGGTTTCAAATATAGTTGACGGATTAGAAGCATCATTAACACGAAGCGTTGAACGCATACCATTAGCAAGTTCCAGTAATGAACTTGAACTAAGGATTTGTTTTTCAATCTTTGTGTCGTAGTTGTAAGTTAACTTAATTGCGAAGCGATCTTTCCACGCTTCATTAAGTAATTGAGTTCCACGATAATTAGGGTTCATATCAGCAACCACTAATAAATCAGGGTGAGCATGGATAACTTCGTTGTCGTGGCTCATCAATGTAATTGATCGGCGATCATCTAACAAACTCATTAGATATTGTGAAAGGTTCTTTGGTGCGTTATTTAATTCGTTAATTAATAACACGCCACCTTCACGAACGATCTTTGTAATTGCGCCGTCAATCCACTTTAACTCGCCGTTGCTATCAGGAAATAGACCGCCAGTTAATTGTGTGAAATCAAGTGCGTTATTAGAAGGAACGGCAAAGAAGTTCATTTTGCGTTTTGATGCGTAAGCCATAGCGGAAGTTGTTTTACCAGTTCCAGCATCACCTTCAATTAACACATTCATTTTGTTTTCAAGTGAATAGTCATACATTTGAGTTTCGGTAATACCGCCACCGAAAGATCGTTCAATGTAATGCCCAGTTTGTTCCAGCGAAGGAACAAAGAAGGATTTGTTATTTGTTGTAGTCATTTTGTTTTCCGTTTCTGTTTGTTGGTTGGTTTGTATTACTGGGGAATTGAATTGTGTTAGCAATAACGAAATAAAGACGATCTCTTTATCTATTATGGATTTCTTTATAGTCGAATTGGCTAATCTGTTGATCGGTCATTACTGACGGAACAAAACGCAAATGATTAATAGCAACCATTTGATTTTCAGAAAACTGCCCAAGACTATTTAATCGGTTATTACTAACACAAACTTATTTATTTATATTCAGGTATTACCACATCAGGGTTTTTTTCAATGATCTCTGATGCGATTAAAACATCATCAAGTTGATCGCTAACCAAATTGATAAACGCTTTTTGTTCAACCACTTTCTCATCAAGAATACTCTCGACTTGATTGAATAAAGGTATTGCCATTTCGATAAAGAACTCAGGTGCTTCAAGTTCTTTCATCTTTATTATTAGAGTTTTTAATGATGTATGTAATAACCCAACTTCATCAAAAGTTAGATCATTAATAATCATTTTTTTGTTTTCCATTTATTTTAGTCCTTTGACTATTTTGTTGATGTTTAAGTCTTTCAAAACACCAAGAGTGTAATTATCAGAACTGGTAGAAAAGAACCGAGTTCCATTAGATAGAACAAGATCAACTAAATTAATTGAGATTGTTCCAGTAGCAACTATTTTTCCATTTGTATCTATGTATGTATTTGTTTTCATTACTTATTCCTTATTGTTAGGGGGAAGGAATTAAGTTCTATATTAAGTTGTATTGAATACATTATGTATTCACCACTATTACTGAAAAAAGATAATTCGCAGATTATTTATTTCTCAGTAATAGCAGAAAACACATATAGCAATATGTTTATTTTATTTATTATTAATTAACTTCTTAGTGCTTAGATCAGATTGGTTACTGTCGGCATTTGTTATTAACAAAACTATCCATGATTAATTAATAGAAAACATATTGATTATGTTTGCCTAATTCTCTATGTAATTAATAGTTAATTGATTTGCTATCACCTTAATAAGTTCCCTAGAGATTTAATGACTTATTAAGTTCACTAGATTTCAATTTCTATCTAGGCTTTTTTCACTTGAAAATTATTGATCTTTTGCCCCTAGAGGTTTCTAAAAAGATCAAACTTTTATCGTCGTGTGCCTGACCAAATCGTAGCAGAAAATCCAGTTGACCTTGAATACCTGTTAATAGTGGCTAAATGTCCGATTTGCCCGATTGAGCGTGGAACACGCTGGGGCTGGGCTGGCTGATCGGGGCTGGGCTGGGGTGATTGGGTCTAAATGGGGGGTAAATGGCTATAAAGCCCCATAGAAGCCCGATTAGGGCTATTTGAGCGTGAAAGCCCCAAGCGTGGGGTCGAACTGGGGAACTAGGGGCTGGAACTAACTATTCGAACGCCCGTTCGAGAACTTGGAACTTACTCATGGTGGCGGAAGCGGTGGTGGTGGCGAGTTAGTTGTGAACTAACTATTTACTCCAGTAAGAAGTTAGTTAGTTAAGTGTGTGCGCCTTGTTTAGATGCCCAGTTAGTTGTGAAGTTAATTAGTTATGTGGGAATTGCGCCCGATTTATTTTTTCCAGTAATGATAAGAGAGAGATATATACATAAGAGAGATAAGAGATAGATGTATTTGATTACCAACCTACCAATAGCCATGTAGCCAAATGGTTCATTTGATTACATGGGAGATTAGTTATGTGTGTGCGTTTGATCTAAGTGATTAAGTGGTTGTGTGGTCAATGGCTAATGGCTAATGGGAGATTAGTTATTACAAGGAGAAAGGCACTAATGATCTGATAACAACTCCGAGAGTGTGCCGTTCGGCTGGTGGTATCCGTATTGCCAGTTTGTTATTGATCGCAGTAGCCGAAAGTTAATTTGTTATCCGTCATCAAATAGTCATCAAGCCATGTGGAACACATGGTTATTG
>SESA01001299.1_pt1 | contig 13180 bp, 9 predicted proteins | sample 3171451 | NCBI WGS metagenome assembly SESA01 (sample SAMN06051862, study PRJNA518727) | freshwater metagenome | biome: subpolar coniferous forest; feature: holomictic lake; material: water; isolation source: holomictic Lake 227, 8 m depth | place: Canada: near Kenora, Ontario | collected 2013-06-25...
GCAAAGCGATAGTTGTGCGAGCCAGTCACTGTCATGGTTTCATGGCATTGAAAGGCTCGCGAGCTTTGCATAATAATTATAGCGTTTTGAGGAATTGTAACAATGCGTCTGGAGCCTGATAGCGTGGGTGGTTAGAAAATGGCTCTTGGAGGCGTGCGAGTGCTTTATCTTTCATGTCCATATCCGCCTCGATGTACATATGTGTGGTTGTCGGATTTTCATGTCCTAACCAAAGTGCGATGACACTGATGTCTACGCCAGACTGGAGCAGATGCATAGCGGTCGAGTGCCTAATCGTATGAGGCGAAATACAACGCTTGTCCAAGCTGTCAATGGTTTTTGCTGCCGAACGAACGGCGAGCTTTAGACGCTCCGCCACATTTGTTCTCGTCATGGCGTTGCCGCTGCGGTTAGGAAGCAAGACGGCGTTGACATCCATTTGCGGGTTTAGTCGTAACCAAGCCCTGATCTCTAACACAGTTGATTTCCATAGCGGCACCGAACGCTGCTTACGCCCCTTACCGCGAAGATGCACGCAAGCAGCACCATCGAGTACCACATCCGCCACCTTCACCCCGATGATCTCCGATACGCGAGCTCCTGTGTTGTAGAGCAATCCCAGCAGCAAGTGATCTCGTTGGCTAGTCCAAGTTGCACCAAAGTCGCCGATCACAGCCAGCATTTCTTCGCGCGACAGGAATCCGAGCATTGGACGTTCAAAACGTTTCATGGGTACACCCAGCGCTCGCTCGACAACATACAACGATGACACATCATGACGTGCGGCAAACTTCAAGAACGCACGTAGCGCCGCAAGTCGTGCATTACGACTGCGAACGCAGTTATGTCGTTCATGCTCCAAATAATCAAGGAACGCCAAGATCAACTCTGGCGTGATGTCAGCCATGAGTAATGCAGTCGATGGTTTGCCTAGATGCTTTGACGTTTGGCGAATCGAGCAAATAGGAATCGACGCACAATCCGTAGCCGACTTTGTCTAGTTTTGGCAGTCAACCCTTGAGCGTCGCGCATGTAAGCATCAAAATTGCGCAGTTCTTCATCGACTGGATCTGTGGCCAATGCGGGAATAGGAATGGCACCGCTGTTGCGAAGCACCCTCAATAAATGTACACACGCAGCGTGTAAATCCCGCCGTACTTGAACGACAGGGGCTAGACAATCACAGACTGGTAAATGGTCATCCAGAAACTCAGCAATTGTGTCCTCGTTGATATTGCTTATAACAAGGTGCCGTAGTTTCATCCACCGCGCAAAGTGCGAGATGCAAGCAAGATACCGACGGATAGAGCTTGGAGGATAGTGGCCGCTTTCAAAATAAGCGACGTATGCATCAATGTGTGGCGCTAATGCGCTGTCAACTAACCAGCGCAGGTTTTTTTGTTGAGAATAATGTATCAAGTTCATGGCAGTCTCCATAAGTGGGGTATCCACTACGAACGACTGCAATAATTATGTCCACCTTAAAGATGCTTACTCGCCACGCAAGCTAATGATTAAAGCAAGTGATGGATTTACAAAAAGTGATACTTTGCATAATTCGATACTTTGCATAACGACCCATAGCTGCCAGTCAGCTATGAATTTACGCTTCCCTAAACCGGACAGTCGTGACGCGCTGCAAGCGACCACTATGTGTAAGTCTGAAGGAACTCCATTGGGTGAGTAATAGCGGCCAATTCTTTTGTCGGGGTCATGGAAACTCACCAGTGCTTTATTCTTTATAACCGGGTTGACCATCTACTAAATGAAGGTGGGTAAAATTCATTACTATTTCCAGATAGAGTGTGTATTTTTCTTCAGGACAAGGAAAAGACTATGTTCAGAAAATAAGCTTTCATCTCTCTGTGGATCAATGAAATAAGGCTTCTCGGCAAGCAAGTACCTATGTACTACACATGGTTCATGCCTAGACACCGCAATGTTTAGCTTAACATAAAAACCAAAGCAGTCATAGGCGGCAAATAACACAACGGTGGTCGTGTATGTTGATCAACGTAAAGCTAACCGGGCGCGGCACGTAAAGCTGACAAATAAAACCGCATTATAACCGCGCTCCGGTTGAGCGTTGTGTTAGGCAAAGTACGTTGTTCCTCATACGGCGGAATCGTTGGTGCGTTTCGTATTACGGGTTTTACCGATAGCACCCAATCCAACTAAAGCCGAACTAAATAACCACAAGGCAGCAGGAACTGGGACAGTGATTACTCCGTCATACAATTTCAAAGATGCAATTCGGCCGTCGGCGAATTCTAGTTGAGCAGGACCTGCAAGATTATCCGCAAAGAAGTAGAGTAAATGCCCGGGGTTGTTGGAGTTATCGAGATTAAGTTGGTCGGTATTGGATACAAGCTCTAAATTACCATCTAAGTAGGCTTTCACTTCACGAACCCCATTAACCACGAAGTTTGTGAGAACAACATCGTGGAAACCAGGTGTTGTATAAGTTGTTGACCCAGAAACGACGGGATATACCTGGAGTGTATTTTGCGGCGAAACATAAAATCCATTATCTGATTGCCGATTTTGGGTGTCGATAATACGCCTCCAACCGCTTCCAAATGCTGCTTGATCCAAAAATTCAAATCTTAATTCTACGGAATAGTTGTCATAAGCCACTAATCCAGTGGCATCCAGGCTCAACCCAGCATGCAGCGTAGGCGAGCTTCCGTCACCCGACCATCGGAAGACAGTCTGAGTCACGCCATTGACGATCGCTGTTTCAAAACTATTTTTGTTTAATGGATCTATAGAGACCAGATTTGGTGCGGAACCAGAATCGGCGGCAAGGCTATTATTGAAACTATAAGAAGCGACCAATGACGCCCCGAAGACATCTGTGGCCGATAACGCAGCAAGTGAAAGGATCGTTAATGCGAGAGTAGAACGAGACATAATATTTATCTCCTAGGTTAAGACATTGAGTTCGTAAGCAATGATGACATGTTTCAGTTGTCGAATCAATGGCGTCGGGCATGCTATTTATGCCCGACCCGGCTAAGATTTAAATTTGTGTTACTACGATTTGCGACGCGAAATGCCAATGCAACCAACAAATGCCGAACCGAACAGCCAGATAGCAGCTGGCAACGGCACTAGCGCACCGGCAGTGGCAACATTTAAATAGAACTGACCATTACCGTTTGATGACCCAATACTTTGAATATTTGTAATATCAGTTAGCAGAACAATTCCCCCTTGCCCAACTTGCTGATAAGCACCGAACACAGTACTAAGATCAGTACCTAAAAAAAACTTGGAAAATCCGTTACCAGTGATACCTGAAATTGCAGCATAACTAAACGAGTTAACCCCAGTCGTCAAAAAACTGGGAAGTATCTGCCCATTTGATACAGTTGCTGTCAAATCTGCCCAATCATAATCAAGATCATCAGATGCCATTGTGCCACCAAGGGCGCTTATATCAGCATTAATTGCCTTGTTGTATTGATTATTATAATAGCTATTGCCAAAACCATAATCGCCCATAAATAGAATACGTCCTCCCTGATTTAGAAAACCTTTAAGAGCATCTATCTCTGGTGATGTGTATGACTGAGCAGGTAAATAGGAAACAAATAAATTAGTGTTTTGTAACTCGGCAGCCGTTATAGTGGTGCTAGGACTAATAATACTTGATATGATGCCATGGCTGTTATAAAGATTATTAACAGGTGAAATTGATATTTTGTTAAGGGAAGTATCCTGAATTAGAACAGTGTTGGCCTGCGCCGGCGTCATATTCAAAGAGAATAAAACTGCTATTACTAAAAAGTATATTTTTTTCATTTTGACTCCACATTTATGGCTAGTTAAGTTATCAATGTCAATTAGACAGATTGTATATGTTTGCTGCGATTAAAACCGATAAAACCCATTAGAGCCGTGCCGAAGAGCCAAGCTGCCGCAGGAACCGGCACAGCAGCTACCGAGACAAAGTTAATGTTCAGGCTTTCAACATTACCATTCCAGGTGAGGGTAGCATTTTCTGTCAAATTATTAAATCCGCTAAAACTCAGTAAATTCAGCGCATTGTTTGAAATACTTTCCGCACTTAACACGGTGAAGCTGTAACCTGCCAAAGATAAAGGGTCGGTTCCTCCAAAATTGAAAGCTATATGGCTTCCTTGAGTAAAGTCGGCTATACCTTTGACGTCAAGAAAACCGAAATGGGTCGCGTCATTTATCCCGATATTCAGGATGCCGCCAGAGGAGAAAGTAACGCCTCCATTCACCGTGAGCTCACCCGGAGCGCCCACATGACCTGGATTGACAGAGCCGCCAGCGCCTACATTAAGTCCGGCTAATGTTGTGAGTGATCCAGTGCCATTGAGTACACCGCCATTTATTGCAACGCTTTTTTGCGAAATACTCCCGTCTAAAGTCAAGTCTCCAGCCGTTTGCGTGATAGAACCCGTATTGTCAACAATGCCTGTCTGTGTGACTACGAAGATAGCACTATTGTTGATTTTACCGGCGTTGCTCAGCTTGCCTGTGTTGTTAAAGATACTGTTGGTCTTGTTGCTCAGCGTACTGTTGTTGTCGTTGGTCAACGTACCGTTGTTGTTCAAAGTGCCGCCGGATGAGTTCGTCAGCCTGCTGCCCACTGGTATAAAGCCAGCGTTCATTATGCTTTTGTTATTCAGCGTGCTACCGACATTGTTTGTCAGCATACCTCCGGAGATGGTCAGATCAGCGCCGTTGGTCAACGTATTCACCGAACCACCGCCATTGTTTAGCGTACCGGTGTTTTGGAATCCGGCTCCCGATGCGATAGTAAGTGAGCCGCGATTGTTCTGAAGACGCTCTAATTGAATAAACCGGGCACCTGCTCCGCTCAGCAGTACGGTTGCGGCATTCGTGCTAATGTAATCTAAAAGAGGTCCGAAAGATGACGGTATACCGTTACCTATAAACAACATAGCCGTACCAGTTCCGGCAATAATGTTCCATGTTCCACCACTGAGCGTTCCTGATACTAGATTGGTAGCGCTTCCAAAAGATGCATACCCGCCTGATGTGATGGTCAGTGTGCCGCTATTACTAAATTTCCCTTCACCTATTATCGTGCCAGAATCGGTTATTGTGCTCTTGTTATTGTTAGTTAGCGTTCCGGTGTTAGTTAGCGTTCCGGTGTTAGTCAGTGTACTGGATATATCGTTGATCAGCGAGCCGTTGTTGGTCAGCGTACCTTTATTGGTCAGTGTACCTAACGAGTTTTTCAGCGTACCACCGGCGGCGTTGATCAAATTACCGATATTGTTCAGCGTATTGATATACGGCCCACTGATGTTGATCAGCGTACCATTGTTAGTTAGCGTGCCGTTGTTGTTAAGGGTGCCTTGGTTTCTAAAAAAATAGTTATTGGTCAGTGCATCGATGTTGGTCAATGTGCCTTCGTTTTCCAAATCATAGCTGTTAATCAGCGTACCTGAGTTGTTCAGTGCTACCCTATTGTCTAGTGTACCTTGATTGTTCAACGTACGACCATTGGCGTTGGTCAGCGTACCTTGGTTAACCAAGTTGCCTGAGTTATTCAGCGTACCTGTGTTATCCAGCGTACCCTTGTTGTTTAAGTAGCCGATGACGGCACCACTGGCATAGTTATTCAGCGTACCTTGATTGTCCAGCGTACCGAAGTTATACAGCTTACCGCTGCTGTAGTTGGTCAGTGTGCCGCCGGAATTGTTGGTCAGTGTGCCGCTGGAGTCGGTTTTCATCGTACCGTAGTTGTTAAACACACCATTATTGTTCAGCGTATTTTGGTTGTTCAGTATGTAGAGGTTTGCATTGTTGGGGTCTACAACGGCGTAGTTGTTTAGTGTACCGTTGTTGTTCAGCGTACCACTGTTGGTCAGCGTACCGTAGAGGGCAGAGGAAAGAATATTTCCTGGCACCAAGTCGTTGTTCAACGTACCGTTGTTGTTCAGCGTACCATAGCTGTTCAATTTATTATAATTGTACAGCGTACCATAATTGTCCAGCGTTCCAGCTAAAGGCAGCGTTTCTATCGTCAAAACCTTATAAGTTGCTCCTAAAGCTATGTTACTTGGCAACGCTTGAGCCTGTGATGTATAAGTAAAAGCAGCAGAAATAGCTACACCTAACGCAAGGTATGAAATCTTACGACGTTTGAACCGTGTTGTGATTTGATTAGAGATTGTAGAAGCAATCAGCGTTTTCTTCGGTTTCATGATTAATTTCCCCGTATAGTAAAAAAAGCCATATTTTAAAAAAAGTAATTTTTAGAGATTACATAACAATAGTTCGGACAGTTTTCATGAAATGATAGTCAGTAGAAAAATAACTATCTGAAAATCAACAACTTTAACTTTTTGAGTGAGATTTTTAAAATATTTTAAAATCAAACAGTTACAAAAACTGTCCGAACTATTCACATAAGCAATGTTATTTAAAGTACACTGGAAATAAAAAACTATTCGTAATAAAACGTAGGCAGCTAACTACATTCTTAAAAATCTAATACTCAGTCAGTCTTGTTGTCGAATACAGTTTCTTGAATTTTTACCCGCACATCTTCATTAGTAAAACGCCATCCCATAGGTAGAGCGATAGCATTTATTTTTTCTTGCCAAACTGCGATTTTCTTTACCAGTAATATTGATAATTCCCATTAGCTGTTGGTGAAACAAGATTATTGAAGATAAAAATAGACTCACCTGGCATGTCCGGAGTAGCGAGATATCCCCCTTTATTCTCAGAAACCGTTACTGCGTCGTTAAAATTGATGCCTTGCGGAGCCGCGACAATGTCATACCAATGATCATTTCCTCCATCCATTGCACTCCATTGTATTAGCGATGCTTGTGATAATTCAGACACACAAACCATCAAAAGCCCAATTACTAAACCGAATGATATTTTCATTTGATTCCTTGAGTGAGATTTAGCAAATCGATTTTGCTAAACAATTTTTGAATATCGATAGCTCTAATTCACCAACTCAATTAACGTATAAAGATATGAAAAAGGTCGGGCTATCGCTGTGATCATAACGATGGTCACTTTCGGCAGTCCGGCTTTCCGTTTGTATGGGATCCGCGACTTTCTGTCCCTACCTTACGATAGGTTTGGCATGGGTGAATTTATACATTCAATAAAAAAACATTGCAACCGACTGATTTAGTAGGATTTTGTCATCTATCCGTCATTATTCTGACTTATTCCGCTGTTGACTACATCTTCATTTCAACCCTTTCAAACGCATTGAAGATATAAATCATAACGTTGTCTTTATTTCGTAAGGATAAATAACAAATCACGTCAGCCGTATTTACCAGATAACAACTCTGAATAAAGCCAATATCAACTAATCAAAAATTAACTATGTCGCAAATCGATAGCAATAAACCTCTAATAATTACTCTGTTTGGTGATAAATAATATTCTTTTTTGCTGCCGGCTGGCCGTTAGTGCCAGTTTGTTCGCTAAAATCGAATGTCAGCTTTACGTGGGAAACTTGCCACTCGTAAATCTGGTTTCAATGTCGCTTTTGGGTCGAAAGCGATCGTCAGAATAAACGTTAAAATACCCAACTTGCATCATAAATTAAACTGATTCAAACAAAAACTCATACGTAAAAATACCTATAAGCACTAACTAAAAAAATAAGTTGCTTTGGTATTCCAAACCGGTTCTGGTTATTAAAATGTAAACAACGCATCAAGATTAACGTCCACTCAAGACTGTTAATGGCCAATTAAACTGAGCCAGTAATGGCAAATTGCCGAACTTCATTCTGCAATATTCATCGCTCTAAAGCGGCCAGTCGCGTCCGTCGGCTATTGGCCGTGAGCGGGCGGACAGTTCCAACTAAAATAATTACAGCAATAGGCCGGAAACGCTTATTCTCGCTTGCGCTCGAAAAGCCTTATTCCGGCCCAATTTCTGGCACTCAATCTTCATATTGAGTGCCAGAAAATCAATACACTACAACCAAATTGATTCCTGTTCCAAAGCCTTACCGTAAGTTTGAGACAGTGATCCCAGCTTAATAAAATCGGGGTTCAAGGCATTCAGCGCAGTCAATTTTGCAAAGGCATTTTCAAATTGCACCCGCGTTTTTAACCAACAATCAGTGTTGCCAAATTTTTCCAATTTAGCTTCCCAATCCGGCAACCAGTAAAACTGTAACGCAGAATCCGGGTGTAGCGCGTTAACCAAGCGGATGTAGTTGCTTAAACCAACACCGTCATAATCCGGAAACAAAATCACTTCATCGGTGCGTTTTTGTTCAGCAAGCCATTGCAACAACACCTCGGATAGCTGGCCGGCATAATAAGCCAGGCAACCCTTAAAATCTTGAGGCAACCAATCACATTGATCAAACAACGCCTGATTTTCAACCAATAATAACGGCCGGTTGCATTGCCAGCCCTGCCCTAAATTTAATCCCGCATTGATTTGTAAGGCAGCAACGCCAAAACGCGCAGTCAGTTCAGAAGGCTGCATCCGGTCATTGGCATTCTGCCAAACAACATCAGCATCCCAGGATTTCATCAATAAATACCAACAATCGTGGCCGGTTTGGCCGGTCTTGCTATTGCGCTCCCTGCCAATATTACGGCTGCGTGCCGGTAAACCGTCCGGTAAGGATGCCTCATCCAAAGGATGTAATTGGCGCAGATAGTTAACAACACTTTGCCGGTTAATGACCTGATAAATAGTTGCTCGACCTTGCTTTTTAAGTTCAATGAGACGGGTTTCACGCGCGAACTGTTCAAGACATTTTCTCTGTCCAAGTGTAAATGCCGAAGCCATTAATGGCTGGTCACTGTTTACCAGATGTTTTAATGCCTCGCTTAAAATACTCATGCCTTGAGATCGGCATTATTAATAGGTTCTAAAATCTGCCAATTAAGTCGGCTGATATGATTTTTGCCATTGGTTGTGCCGATTGGTACACAATACCGCGCGGTAATTTGTGGTTCGGGTGAAGCAAAAATCAATGTAAAACCAAATTCCGCCGCTATTTCTATCAAATTGCGCTGATTATGTTGATCCAAGGACGCCGCCTCATCCAGATAACACGCGGTTTTGATGGTTTTGCGCGGGTCTTGCATTTGATTGAGCATGGCCAAACCGGTGATCAGTTTTGCCATCAGCACGGTGCCGTTGGAGGCTGCGCTGTCGATGTCTTCAAATTCAGCGGGCGTTTGATTTTCTTTGGCTATAATAAAAACCAGCCGGAATAAATGTTCAACCCGCAGACCGCCTCGCGCTTCACCTTCCTTGATTAGCGTATCTTTGGCATGATTGAGTTCTTTATCATCCAGCACCGCATTATGGTCGAACAAATCAAAAGAATTTCCCGATTCAACCTGTTCAGACGTGGAAATCAGGGTTTGTATCGCCTTGACCAAGGCTTCTTCTTCGCGGGGTTCAATCTTAAATATCTTTAGATCGGAAAGCTGGCGGCGATTGATTTTGTTATTAAACTCGCGCATCCGTCGTTTAAGCGTTTCCAGACTGTCCCGCAAATCCCGCAAAATAGCTGCAATTTGTACCACCGCAGAACGCGCCTTGCGTTCAATGGCCGCTTGCTCCTGACTTAAGTTTACCGTATAGGCAAATAACGCATCAAGCTCTTGTTCGGAAGAATCCTGCGTTTGAAACTTGCTCAAACCGTCCCGATGCAAATCCATCAATTGCCGGTTAAGCTCATCGTCCAGCGCATTGTGTTTTTGGCAATCGCGGTTATAACTTTCAATACGGTCAGCCAGGACGGGCATAGCCAATTCAGCCATTTCCATACACGGCAAAAAGGGCAGTTGCTCCAAATAAGTAAACGGCGCGTGTTGATCCAAACGCTGCTGACGGGCATTGTTAATGCGTTGATGCTGACTTTGCAGCTCTTTCTGTGCGACTTTATTATTATCCTGATGTTGGGCGATGCCGCTTTTCTGGTCGGCTAGCGTTAACTCTTCCCGTTTAAGCGCTTCCAGTTTTTGCTGCACCTCCGCCAGGGTTTTCAGCCGTTCTGACCCACTGGCCTGCATCAACAGCAATTCTTTGTAGTCTGTTATATCGGCATCCAATACCTCGATTTGCCGCTCCAATTCCTGTTGCTGGCGCTTTTGTTGGGCCAACGTTTCCAAGGTCTGCAACAGATTTTGCCAGTCGACCAACTGACGCTCACAATCGCTGATTTCCGTTTCCAGTTCTTGCGCGGTTTTAAGCATCAGGTTGGGTTCCAACGCCGACAAATCCAGCGACAAACCGGGCAATTCCAAGCGATTGGCCGACAAATTATTTTCCAATTGTGCGGCAAACGACTGAAAAGCAACGGTGTCGTTCAGTTTAACCGCACTATTTTCAGTGACCGGCAAACTTAGAACCGACTTCGCCAGCAAGCGGGTTAACAGCTCAAAACGGTCTGTCGGCAGCAGTTTTTGCAGTTGCAGATATAAATTATTATCCAGACTGGCTAACTGGCGTTGCAAATCGGCGTGTTCTTTACCGACCTTTACAATATTGCGTTTAATCGACTCAGGCGATTGTTGCTGCTCGGCATTTTTAATCACCCTAACCCGTTCGTCGCGTTGTTCCTGCAAGTTTTTCCGTTGGTTTTGCAATTGCAGTAAATCGCTAACAAATTCAAAACGCAGCGTGAGTTCCTGGCAGCGTATTTCTATTTTTTGCTGGACTTTTAAAAGGTTTTCCGTTTCAGCTTGATCCTTATAAACGGCTTTCTGACGATTTTCCAACGCCAAAATATCCGCAACCAACCCCTTAAGCTGCTGGGCCAGTTGTTCAAACGTATGATTGTAATAAGCTTCCCACTCATTTAAGCCTTGCTCGATTAAAGGTCGCCATAAAATAACCTTGCCGCGTAAAATGCGGCGTGTTTGCTGGCTGTCTTCCATGTCGGCAATGCGCGTTTGATTGCGAAACACCGCGTCATACTGGGATTTGTCGTAGTTGACATCGGCAAAAGACTTATCCCATTCATTTTTAAAATCGACACTCCGATCCTGCAAGTCGTTTTTAAAAATTTCCAGCAAATAGTTTTTCACTTCCTTGCTGTCCAAACGATCCAGACGCAACGTTCGGGTAAGAATGCGCTGATAAGTTGCCGCTTGGGACGTAAATTCCAGTGGAAAAATAGTAAAATCGGGATCGTCCGAACGTTGTTTTTGACGATTGCCATACAACAAGGCGCGTAATTCGGCTTGTGGATATATTTTGGCTGGCTTCCCGCACTCAAACAGACGGCCGATTAATTTGGGTTGCGTAACAAGCTTGCCATCAGCCAACCGGTAATCATCAAGATCAAGACTGCCTTGATAAGCAAAGTATTCATAATCATGGCTTAAGCCCTTGCCGACACAACCAATCACCGCCATGCCGGACGGCAACAACACTTCCAGTAGAATATAGGCACTGTTGTCCGGAAAATAAAAACGCCGGGTATTTTCAAAGCTGTGCGCCCCAAATTCCATGTGCTGTTTATTAAGGATAAGCAGAAACTGCAAAGCATTAATCAAACTGGTTTTGCCGGTATTATTCGGGGCGATAATCGATACTGAATCATCCAGCGGCAATTCGGCGCGGCTGTATCCGGCGCTGTTTAATAACACCAGCTTTTGAAAGCCGTACTGTGGCAGGCTCAAAACAACTCCTCCTCAACGTCTTCCACCTGAAGCTGATCGGGTCGGTCGGCCTGTGCCAATTCCTCAAACAAATCCAGGTAGCGATGCACGGCGGTCAGCAGGCGATAGGTTTGGTCTTCAAACACCAAAAAACCGACGCGTGCCGCACTGTCCAAAATTTCTTTTAACATCTGCGGACTGTTCATTTCTTCGGCTTCCAGGATGGCCTGATATTGCTGCCACAACTTTTCAAGCAACGCCGCATCAAGCCGCCATTGCTGAAACTGGAATAAATGCAAACCTTGATCGGCTTGATATTCAAACAGCAACATCAACAGCAAAGCCAGTCGACGGGTTAGTTTGCCGGTATAAGAACTGGCTTGATCGGTTTTAAAGTAAGCAAAACCACGCCCATCCACCACCAATACAAAACCTAACGCGGCAAACAAGTCCTGATAGTGGCTTTGCTGATTTTCCAGTTCCACCCAAAGTTCGGTGTCCTGCAAACGGTTTAAATGCGTCCCGGAACTTAATAGTTTAAAGAGCGGCTGTAGCTGGGTCAGTTGGGTCAAATTAAGGGTCATAAAGACATCAGTGTATGGCTGTGTAAGCGAATCGCGACCTGCTTGAGAGCAATGCGGGTTTCTTTTGGGTCGGGAATGGCGACAACATCCGCCAAGCGAATAAAGGTGTGGTAAAGCCTTAACAAGGTGATGTCCTGATAATGGCCGTAATGACCGGTTAACCAGTGCATCAAATCCGTTAACGGCAAACTCTGATACAGGTGTTCGCGGATGGCGTCCTCATCGACCTGTTCCAACTGAATGTGGGTGTCCTTAGCGGTCAACTCCGGAAAATCAACGGTTTTAGGCTGATAATGCCGCACTTGTTCCATTAACGTCAACAATTCCGGCCCAATGGCAACCGATACCGTGCGTTCTTTACGCCAAACCGGCAAACTCTGTGGCGAAAAAGTTCTGCGCAAACCTTTTTTACGCACCTCACCCAGTAATTGCCCAATCGCGGCGCTTAACCGGTTATGTCGACGCAACTCTTCCCGCAGCGGCATCAAAGTGTTGGTGCATTGTTTCAAAGCCAGAAGTCCGGCTTGTCGTAACTCCTTAACCCGAAAGCCTATTTGTCGCAACAAACGCTGATGACTGTATAAACCGCCTTGAATCACTAATTGCTGAGCCAGCGCTTCCAATACTTTTTCAGCTTCTTCCAGCAACGGATAAAAACTCCCGCCCGCACCGGTATCCATTAACTCGGTCATCGGTTGTACATAACGGTCATACGCTTCCAGCACTTCACGATAACGCTTGGCCAACGGCATCTTCTCGTCAGCGGCTTTGGCACGTTCAGCAATGTCCTGAATGGCATGGGTATCTTGGTCAAGTTGTTGTAAAATTTGCCGAAGTTGATTGTCAATCCGCACCGCGCCTCGTTGCAACGCCGCTATATCCCTATCCTGCACGGCCTGCTGCAATTGCTCCAAACCGGTTTTAATATCAACAATTCGGGCTTTTAAAATATCCGACAGCCCCAAT
>SESA01001301.1_pt1 | contig 13148 bp, 9 predicted proteins | sample 3171451 | NCBI WGS metagenome assembly SESA01 (sample SAMN06051862, study PRJNA518727) | freshwater metagenome | biome: subpolar coniferous forest; feature: holomictic lake; material: water; isolation source: holomictic Lake 227, 8 m depth | place: Canada: near Kenora, Ontario | collected 2013-06-25...
TGCCTCTTCCGCCCGTAAGTGTACTGTAGATTTTCGGAACAAGGAGGCGGAGCAAAAATCCTGTAATTATGCAGAAGCAAATGATCGATAATGGCAGCAAAATAAATGCGATCAGATGGCCGCCGGGCATAGTTTTGAAAAGAGATAGGCATGGTGTAATCAGATATGCTACCAGGGGTGCATGTAGAGCGTAAATTATAAAGGCAAAACCACTCAGCCAGGTGAACCATAAATGATTCATACACCATTTTACAAGAGGATCAAGGCCATACCAGCATGCAATCAGTCCGCTTATAACAACCACTTTATGCATTAACGTCAGGACCGGGAACAATGCATTACCCATGAATGCCAGTCCTTTCCATGCCAGATAAGTCTTTATTAATGCAAAGAAAACGAATAAAAAACCCCAAAATGCCGGTTTTGTGAGGGATGAAGGGCTTTCGATATTGAAACTGTTCTTTTGCATCCATATCCCAAGAGAGAAGAATAACAAACCTTCTCCTTCGATCAACCCCACATTTATGGTAGCCAGCCACAAAAGAATCGCGAAAGTGAAAAAGAACCATCGGGCAATCCGGTTCATTATACACCATCTGATCGCGGGATAAGCAAGATTATAAATAAACAGCACGCGGATGAACCATAGTTGGTAAGGTACAGGAAGTAAGAGCCATCGAAAGAGCAGCTCATACCATTTATAATCATGAAGCAGCAGCCTGGTATTGTCTATCTGGACCACATGAGAGGCGGAGACCAGGGCACTGCCCCATGGAATTATTTCAACCGAATATGTATAGATGATGCCAAATGCACTCCAGATAAGGTAGGGTATGAACAGGCTGCGAAAACGTTTCCATGCACGAGTTTTATATGGCCTGTAGTCATGTATGGAAAAAAGATATCCGGAGATGATGAACAGCATGGGTATTCTGAAACGGAAAATGCCGTTTGCCAGAAAATACTCAATAAAACCGGAAATTGAAAATGGATCGCTCGGTATGGTCCAGGGCTGCATGTAACGATCCTGGATATTGTATCCGTGAACGAATACAAGAAGGACCATCGAGATGAATGACCAGAATTTGAATTTTGAGCTGATGAAGGAAGAGAGGTTGACAATACCCATGGGATGCTTATTTGAAAAAAAACGCAAGTTAAATAAAATCATTTTTGCAGATTTTTTCAGGCAAAAATCAGTGTCGTTATTTCAAATACCGTATATTTGTATAACTACCCGAACAAATATTACTACTGGCAACCAACTCCGCTCTATCCATGACTAAACGCCTGTCTGCCGCCACCCTCCTTTTTCTTTCCCTGATGATTAACTGGATTGATATTTTCGGACAAATTCCTGAAAAGTTTGATTCCTTGGCCGGGGTTTGTTACAAAAAATTCAAGGAGGGGAAATTCCTTGAAGAAGACGCCGTAATGCTTCTGCAATACAGAACAATATACAGCCATTTGCTGATATATAACTCCTGGTCATCGAACAGTAATCCTTACGGATTTAACCCAAATAATTCGTCTCATTCAATGGGTGCGTCACATCAGCTCAGTGCAGCAGGTGGATCGGTTGAGCATGTATATCAACGGATTCTGATCAACACCAGGCAAGGAGCCGATGAGTATTCTCGAATCTACATTCCTAAAAACACCCAGGGAAATATTGTAAAAATTTCGGCAAAAACCATCAAACCTGATGGCCGGGAAATAGTCGTGAAGCAGGAAGATATAAAGGAAATGCAGAATGTGACTGATGGTACATTTGACTGGAAGATGGCCCATTACAGGTTCTCAGTCCCGGGAGTTGAAGCCGGAGACCAGATCGAAATAGAATATTTCATAAATAAACCTTCCTTTTCAACCAATGGAGACTATTTCTTCAGCTGTTACCTGCCTGTTATTCAGTCAACTGTTCGTCTTTCTTTTTCTAACTCTCTTGTGGTCAGCGTTAAAAATTACAACGGGTTAAAATCGCCAATAACAGGTTCAGAGGCAGGGAATTATTGGATGGAATATTCGAGGTATAACTTATCGGCTCTCCGCGACTATGATCATGCTATTTTTTATAACGAAATGCCCTACTGCAGGTACCAGATCGTTTCCTACCGGAGCCCATTCGAAATATCCCCCGACGGAATCAAAATATCGGTTAACAACTGGACCGAATTCTCAGCCGGTTTTATTCAAAGTCAATTTGACAATGAGCTTAAGAACAGCAAGGCTAAATACCTCGATAAATTTGTAGCTTCACATTACCGTGAAGGAAAGGAGTCTCCCCGAATTGCCCTGAAACGAATGCTTGACTGCATTGCTGATAGCATGAAGGTATATTACAGCGAAGCCAAACCTGAATATTGTTCAGGTTATTACCTGAGCCGGCGGTCAATACCCTATACTGCCGTATACAGGATTTATTCAGACCTTTTTGAAAAGCTTGGCATGGAATATTTTTATATCCTTGGAGCTCTGAAGGCACGGGGCAAACTGGATACTGCCATGGTCTCTTCCTCTGATTATTCCATACTGTTCTTCGCTTTCAAGGATGAAAAAGATTCTCTCAGGTATGTGTTTCCCGAAAACTCTCTTATGAAAACCTGCCCTGAAGAGATCAGTCCGTATTATTTCGGCTCATGTATTATGCTGATGTATCCGAAAGAGAAAGGCAGGCATGCATTTGGCAAACTGCCTGATTTTCCATGTGCCTATAACATGAAAACCAGAAAGAACCGTATTGATGTTGATCTTTCATTCAACTCCATGAATTTTAATGCGGTCACCATTAAGTCAGGGGCCTTCTCCTTTCTTGACCGCGTGTTCGATTACCGTTCACCAAAAGACTCTCTTCAATCCCAGATTAACCGCTATCTCAATAATGATATAAAAAACTTTGTTGTTGACACAAGCTACTTTACCGGTCCTGATTCTGTATTCCCTTTTAAGTACTACTTTCACTACAACGGACATCAGAAAGACAGGATTGTAAGGCTTGCCGACAGTCTCTACTCAATCGATCTCAGTGATTGGCTCGACCACTCAGTAATTCAGCCTACCTCGACCGATCGTTTTGTTGATTTCTATCCTGACTTCAGATATTCAGAACTGTTTAATTATTATTATGTATTCAAGGCGCCAGTCAAAGTACAGAATCCATCTTCACTGAGTTGTAGTATAACTAATAATTTCGGAAGCTACTTGTTTTCAGTCACGCAAATCTCTGATACGGTAGTGCAGGTTCAATCAACGTATAAAATTGTAAAGGCAATGCTTCCTGCCACCGAATACAGCCAACTAAAACAGCTTTATGAACAATGGTCGTTGTTCAGAAACAGCAGTTTCATTGTAAGGTTAAAACAGGAACAAACGGGCAAGACATCAAGAAACTGACAGGATGAGATTCTTCTGGTTTATCGTCTTTTTCTGTCTTTGCCTTTTGGCGGAAGAAGCTTTTTGCAGACCCCTGCCTTCACCAGTAAGAATCAGAAAAGAGATAATTACTGTTAGAGATACTGTTCGCGGATTTACCAGTGAAGTTATTGAGATAAATTACTCAAATCCGGCAGTGGAATACTATATTCCTTACACCAGCCTTGAAGAAATCAAGAAGATAGAGCTTTCAGTGTTTGATGCCTCCGGCAAACAATCACGATCAAATAACCTCCTTATTGAGGACATACAGCTTCCTTCTTCGGTTTTCTATTCTTGCCTGAGAAGTAAACGAATTGAATTTCCTGCGAAAACGTCCTTCCGCATCAAATACCAGCGTGAATGCAGCGACCTGCTTTTATTCTCAGGTCTTTTATTGTCATCCAGTATGCCTGTTGATACCTTCTTTTACGAAATCCGGATACCTACGGGGCTAAACCTCGCATTCGACATTCCATATCCCGGAATGCTTTCCTATTTCAGAGTTGATACTGTAATGCGCCCTAAAGGGAAGTCATATTTTTTCACTGCGGTGCCCCGATTCCATTTTGCAGGGAACGTCGTTTTCAAGCCAACTGACAATACAATCCGCAGAAAAGCATGTATGGTAAGGCTTATCGTCACACCTGTTGGTTTTGCCGGCAGGGAAAAAGATTATTTCGGCATGAAGATACAGTCTTTGATTTCTGCTTCAACCATCATTCCTGATACGGAGAAGAGCCGGATCGACAGTATCTGTGGACAAGATCCCGATGCGGATTCAATCCTTGTGCGGATTCTGAACTTTGTTGCCCGAAAAATCAAATACCTTGATGTAGAGGTAGGTTATGGATCATTTGTGCCACTTGACATTGGCAGTATTTTGCGGGAGAGGCAGGCCGACTGCAAAGGGAAGTCAAACCTGTTATGTCAGGTCCTTAGAAGCAAGGGATTTGACGCATATCTTGCCATGGCTTCTACTGTTGATTTTCGCTGCGATATGGATTTTCCGAGTCTTGCGTCGGGAAATCATATGGTATGTTTGCTTAAAAGAGATGACATCTGGTTTTTTCTGGATCCCACCGACGAAAATTGCAAGCCGCGAAGGATAAGTATTTCGATCCAGGGAAGGACAGTATTTGTTTTAGGGCATAATGAATATGCTTTTATAAAAGTTCCGGTTGAAGCCTCTGAACTCAACTCTGAAGAATTCAGTTTTGATCTGAAAACAACAGGAGGCCGGTTGAACGGCCGGTTTAGATACTTTGCCAGGGGTATGCCTTCAGCGTTTATCGATGTGGCCTCCAGAGTTCAGGACGGGAAAAGAGAGCTTCTGGGGAAGGAATACGTGCGTTTTCATGTTCCGAATTCTCTTCCCGAAAATGTGGATTTAAGGGGTCGGTTCGACAGCCTGTACCTTGAGTGTTCTATTCAATTCGGGCCTTCAGTTCTCGTGAAAACGAATGCTGTATCCTATCTTTCAGCAGGCTTCCTTCCGCCACCAATTAGGTTCGCAAAAGAGGCAACCGACGGTTGTGATATTATCCTTGGCAGCACTTTCAACATCAGAGTTCATGCGGTGGTGGATATTGGAGCAGCATCTGATGTTGTTTGTTTCGAATCGGGGAACTTCAGAGAAGGCCCATTTGCCTTGGAGATTGTATGCGGCAAAGATAAGGATAATATTATCCTTGACTATTTTTTCACCTGTGAATCAAATGTATTAAGCGAAAAGGATTTGCCCGTTTACAGCAGACTGGAAGCATTTTGCAACAAGGCCTTCAGGCAGGTGATTCGATTCAATTAAAAGGTTCTCTCATCCCAATAAAAATGAGGGCGCGGAAACTATATGGTTCCCGCGCCCTCTGTACTTCATGCAGAATAAAATCTTACTGCAATGTAAACTTGATAGGCAGGTTAAACTGTACACGTACCGGCTGTCCGCGCTGCTTTCCAGCACCCCATTTGGGCATGGCTTTTACAATACGAAGAGCTTCCTCATCGCATCCCCCGCCAATGCCTCTTTTCACAACCGCATTACTGGTTGAGCCATCAGGCTCAACAACGAAAGAAACGAACACACGTCCCTGTATCCCCAGTTCTTTGGCTTCTTCAGGGTACTTCAGGTTTTCACCCAGCCATTTGTAGAGAGCTGCATCCCCGCCAGGGAATGTAGGAGGCTCTTCCACAATAAGGAATACCTCTGCTTCAACTTTCTGCTCAATGACCTGGGTCTTTACTTCTTTTTCTTCTACCTGGACTTCCTCAGACGGTACCTCAGTGTTGCCCTTCTGGTTAAGCAGGTCCTGCTTCCCGAAATCTGACTCCACGTTGGTGTCTTCAACAACCTTGGGAGCTGTGAATTTCACCTTTTCCACCAATGCTTCAGGTGGTGGGGGGGGAGGCGGCGGCGGGGGTAGATCTTCTTTGGGCATATTCAGCATTTCAGCAGTTACCGACTTCTCCTTTTCTCTTAGCAATTTTTCCTTGTTCAGGTATGCGTTGATTAAAGGATATGCGGCAGCTGACATAATGACGAGGAGGCCAATGATCAGCGAAATCGTAAGATACCGGCGGTACTTCTTGCGAAGTACATATGATCCGTATTCCTTGTTACGATTCTTGAAGACGATTTCCTCCAGCGACTCTACACGCTGTTCTTCAATTGCCATACGTTAAATTTTTAAACGTTCATTAAAACTTATTTAGGAGCAGTCTTCAACATATCCTTTTCAACGGGACTCAGATCTACAATTGCATAACTGGCAATGTTGCAGATAGCCATCTCATCGATAATGTTGACAATGTCCCTGTACTTTGCTTTTTCATCAGCTTTGATCAGGATAATGGGGCCTCTTTTGTCTTCCCTTTTCATTTTCTTGATCTCGTTGTCGAGTGTTGTGTCAGCCACCACAATCTTTCCTGTTACCCGTTTGTCGCGATATTCGGCAATTTTAGTGAACAGGTCACGGTTTTTATCCAGTAAAATTTTACGGATTCCGTCTTTGCTGAAGTCGGTCTTGACCAGCGCAGGCAGTGGGGGCTTTTTAGGGTCAGCCATTCCAATGTAATAATACACCTTGTCGCCTTCTGAAAGGATAATATTCAAGGTACGGAAAGCAGAAATCTGTGGTTGGTCTTTCTGTTGATCCTGATTATCCTTCTCGGGCATCGTAATGACCATTACTTTTGCCTTACTGAAAGCGGTGGTAAGCATGAAGAAAGTGATCAGCAAACACATCAGGTCGACCATAGGGGTCATGTCGATGCGCGTACCGTGCTTCTTCGGCCTGCGTTTACCTTTTTTACCTTTTTCTTCTTGAATTATTTCGGCCATATAGGATTTTCTTTAACGTTGTAGTTTCTCTTTACTTTGCTGAAGGTGGAAGTTCCTTTAACGAAACTTCCTGTTTTTGCAGGTTAGTAACGAGATTAAATTTGTTCACCTTGTTATCCTGTAACAAGTCCATGACCTTTTTGACTGTTTTATAGTCAGTATCAGCATCACCTTTGATGGCGACTTCGGCCCCCACATTTGTCAGACGGGCTTCACGTACCCACCATGCGAGCTGGTTGTCGGTTGAATCCATTGGGATGCCTGTTTGCAGTTTATCTTTCTCTTTGGAATCCTTGGTATTGAGCCATGTTTTCAGGTCCTTGATCGGTAATCCAAAAGATGACATGGTGCCAAATTTGGCAATTTCCGCCTTGGAGAATTTGATCTTATACTGCTCCCCGATCTTTTCCAGCAGTTTACTGCGGAAATGAGTCGAAGTATCTTTACCGTTGTCAATATTGAAAAAGACCTTGCCATCCTTAGCAATAAAGATGGTCATCAGGTCTGCATCAGGAGCCTGCTTTTCCGAGATCGACTGAGGTGTTGTAATGACAGCAGCCTCTTGAGGACGGAATGAAGCCGTAAGCAACAGAAAGATCAGGAGCACAGAAAACAAATCCACCATGGGTGTCATGTCTATATGCGGTGTTCTAACCGGTGGTTTTATCTTTGGCATGTAATTCTGGTTTTAAATTAAAAATACACAGTATTATGTACTTAATTTTCTGAAACGCCAAAAATATTACTTGGCAGAAGCTGCGAATGACTGTACAAGGCTGAAACCTGCCTCATCAATTTTATAGGTAAAACTATCGATCTGTGTTGAGAAGCTGTTATAAAGCACAATTGCCAGCAAAGATCCGGTGATACCAAAAGCAGTATTGATAAGAGCTTCAGAAATACCGGTTGCAAGAGCAAGTGCATCAGGGCTGCCAGCTTGCGCAAGAGCTCCGAAAGCGCGGATCATACCAAGAACAGTTCCCAGAAGACCGATCAAAACGGAGATTGAAGCAATAGTTGACAGGATGACGAGATTTCTTGAAAGCATAGGAAGCTCAAGAGCTGAAGCTTCTTCAAATTCCTTCTGCAAGGCAACAATCTTCTGATCTTTTACCATGGTTTTGTCGTCCTGAAGAGCACGGTAACGTACGAGTCCGGCTTTCATAACGTTGGCCAGCGACCCTTTCTGCTTGTCACATGCCACGATCGCATCTTCGATCTTATTGGCATCGAGAAGGCCTTGAAGATTCTTTACAAATACGTTAATACGGCCTTTCCCCTGTGCGCGGGTAAGTGTGATCACTCGCTCAATTGAGAAGATGATCAGCATAAGGTTAACCGTCATCAGAAGAGGTACGATCATACCCCCTTTGTAAATGATCCCGAGATAGTTACCAGGTAGCGGAGTGCCATCATGGTTTCCACCTTCGAAGTTGATAGGGGAGCCCATCACATACTTGAAAATTAAGTAAGATACGATAAGGGCAATGACCATCGCACCTAACGTAAACACCGATCTTAAGGCGTCCATTAATCCGCCTTTGCTGCTTTTGTTGCTCATCGTTAATTGAATTTAAGTTATAAAATACTTGAATTTATTAGTTTTTAGCGATTTTTTCAGGGGTGACAAAAGTACAAAAATATTGATTGATTACCAATATGCTCTAATTTACAAACTTTTTAAGGTTTTCAATGATCTGTTTTGCCTTATCAGCCTTCTCATCTTTGGGGTCAATCGCAAGCACCTTGTTACTGTATGCTATGGCCTGAACAGCATAATCCTTGTTCTTGGTCTGGGCGTACTGCAGGAAGTAATAATAGGCAAGATAGTAATTGCACTCAATTCTCTCCTTGGCATACTTTGCAGTATCATTTTGGGTCTTGGCAAGAATGGTCTCATAAATGGGTTTCGCCAAACCCTGCTTGCTGGTTGAGTCAATATTCGATTTTGTCCTGGCTCTCCAAACAAAACCGGCAATATGATCAGGTTGAAGCTGGTTGAAAATTGCCAGGTTGGTATCAGCCAGGGTGAAATCCTTGACATTGTAATATACCTTGCCGAGATTGTAATAATCCATAGGTGCTGCCTTTTTCAACAGGATCTTCCTCTGATAGGTCTCAATAGCTTTATCGTATTTTTTGGTTTTAGTGAGGCATAAAGCGGCCTCCGAAAGAAGCTCGGGCTTTGTTGAATCCAGTTCAAAACCCTTCAGCAGTTGCTCATAAGCCTGTTCATCCATTTTGTTTTTAGCAAGTATCCTCCCGTAATAAACGTAATCAGCGGCGCGAATCCGGTCAGGTTTTTCGTGGGCGAAAAATTTTCTGTCAAAATACAAGGCTTTGTCATACTGCCCCGTCTCAAAATAAGCATAGGCAAGGGCCCTGTTAAGGTCGTTATTTGTAGAATCAACTTTGTATACTTCTGTAAGCTGATTAATGGCTTCCTTGTAATCCTGTATATCGAAAAGTACATTTACATATTGTATCCTTGCAGTTGTGTTTCCTGCGGATAGCCTCAGAAATCTTGCGAAATCCCGCTTTGCATCATCATTCCTGTTGGCTTTGGCAAGAAGAAATCCTCTTTCCCTGTATGCCGGAGCGTAATTTGAATCAATTTTAATGGCATCATCATAATAGGTAAGAGCACTCTTGTATTGTTTAGCCCTCATCCAAAGCTGGCCAATACGGACTTTTGCAAAGGGGGACTGCGGATTAAGACTTTGGGCGATATTATAATTAGTGATGGCATTTGAACCGTCGTTAAGAAGAAAGATATAGGCATCTCCCTTGACAATGAACAATTCATAATTCTTTGGATCAAGTTTTTCGGCAGCCCTGAGCAAACTAAAGATCTGCGTTGTGTCTTTGATACCCGCCCTCACAAATCCATTGGCCATCCTTATCAGAACATTTGCCTGTTTTGAGGGCTCCATCACAATGCTTTTATTTGCCTTGCTTGGTAACAATGCAAGGGCTTTGGCATAAAAATCCTGGCCGGCAGTCCTGTCCTTATTAAGAAAAGACACCTCCCCCATGCCAACAATGTTGAGAGGATTTGCAGGGTCTTTCTGTATGCCCAGCGTAAAAATCATCTTAGCTGAGTCAGAGATCTCTTTGAGTGAGTTATTTGAGGTGTCGGAAAAATACTCATTGATGAAATTCTGCCCATAATAATAATACGCCTCGCCGTCGCCCGGATTCTGCCTTAACAAAGCTTTGTATGCAGAAGCTGCAGATCTAAACTGTTCACTGCGCATAAGCCTGATGGCGGCTTTAAGATCCTGTGCGTGTAGTGTCGGTTGAAATGCGGATATCAGCATTAAAACTATAACCAGTCCCGTCTTTCTTGAATTGCTTATCATAAGGTTATATGTAGTAGGATTAATGTTTAATCTGAACTATTCTGACTGGCATAGCTGCAGGAACCATCCCGGACCTCAGCACGATAAGCTGGCCTTTCTCCCCTGCGATGAAAGAAGATAGACCGAAAGCCAGTCCATGGTAGGTTTGCCTGTTAATACTATAAACATTGCGAGTGAAGGGGTAATCTCCCTGTGCAATATATGCCTGGTACGGTCTGTAAAAATTTGCAGATGGGTCGTTGTTTCCAGGAGTACTCACACCGGCAATCTTAACCCTGTTTAAAAAATTATTCGAAACCGTATCAGCCTTGTCACTGATCCAGTTCACACTGATTATACCTATCGCTGAGGGATTCTTCTCAACAAATGAAATGACATCTGCGTTGGAATTCACTGCAAAACAACTTGGAGGCAGTTTGCTCAGATTGAACTTCTCCCTGAAATACCTGGGATTACCCGACTTGAAATTGTCAAACACCACTTTGAGTTCCCCAAGTTTTGATTTTGGGTTAACTTCTTTCCAGGTTTTTATTTCTCCTTTGAAGATCCCCTCGATTTTATCATAAAATAAATTGGTGTCGGGATTGGCATTGTTGACTATAAACACAATTCCATCAAAAGCTATCAAGGTTGTTTTCGGGATAAACTGTCTGGATGTCAGGTACTTTTCCTCATCAGTAGTAAGCTTCCTGTTTAAAATCATAAGGGGAACCGAGTCCTTCATGAAAAGGTCAATTATATCTCCCTCGCTCCCGTATACAGGGTCAATTTTTGCATATTTATACAACGACTCAAAGGTATAGATCTCGGTATCAAGTAAAAGCCTGTAAGAATCGTCAATTCCTACTTTGATTTTCCCGGATGTTGGGTTGTCAGTCTTCTGACCTGGATTCCCTCCTCCGCATGAGGCCAGAAAAAACAGGAAAACAACTCCGGTGATCCTGGAAGCCCAAATTGCAGTCCTTAACATGTCCCTAATATCCTTAAATGCTTGAAATAAGCAGGTTTATATAAAATGAAACACAAATTTATGAATAATATTATTGCAGCCTTCAAATTTCAAAGCTAAAATAAGAGGAATGTAGCGAAAATACAAGAAAAATCGGTCATTCCTCGTTTTCTTCCCGCGACTTGGACCATATTCGGGCCAGCCGGAAGCCTCCGTAGAGGAAAAGGAAAACTGCAAAGATCACTTTAACAGTCTGGGGAAGGTAGGCTAATGAAGGAGTGAAGAAGATATACGCCCCGAGGAAAAAGTAAAGCAGGGCAACTGCGATGGCGAAATATTTATAATATTTTTTCATGGATTGATGCAGGATATGGGATGCAGGATGCAGAAAATCTTCTATCCTGCATCTTGCAACTCGATTCTCCTATCTCTGCACGAGATAATAAGGGATATCCCAGTCTTCATCAGGCCACTGGTTCCAGTATGCAGGAAGGAGAACATGGCTGTCTTTACGCCGGAGTCTTCTCTCATAAAGATATATCATGGGGTTGAACAACATGTCTGTTACTCCGATAACAGAAGTGACAGCAGGTGTTCCGTCCTTGGCCTTTTCTTTTTCTGTCTTTACTTCGTATTTATTAAACTCGAGGACCTCTTTAAGAAATTGTATCCTCCCATCCGAAGCGCCGGTTTCCACAACAGAACAGCGAACGCCTTCTATTTCAACAACTGTATGTTTCCCTTTAAGCATTTTATAATATTTTAACAAACCCTAACCCCTAATCCCCAATCCCTGAATTAATACAGTCCGAAACTTAGCCCATTGATTACTTCAAAAATAGTGCTGAAAATCCCAATCGCGAAGATTCCAACCAGGCAGATAATCAGGCCAAGGCTTGAATAAAAGTCGCTTTTGAGCTTTGGGATAGCGCGGTCGCTGCGGTTAAGGAACATGGCCTTGATGACCAGCAGGTAATAGTATAATGAAATGATGGTATTGATAATGGCAATAAGGACAAGAATATACAACCCATGGTTGGCAGCTGCGGCAAAGAGGAAGAATTTGCCGAAGAAACCTGCAACAGGAGGAATTCCCGCCAGCGAGAACAGCGAAAGCATCATTGTCATCGCAAGCTTTGGATTCGTCCGGTAAAGACCGTCGTAATCGTCGATATTTTCAAGCCCGGTGCGGTTTGAGATGATAGAAACCACGCCGAAAGCTCCGAGGTTTGAAAATATATATATAAGTATAAAATAGATCACCGTTGCCATGCCATACTGGCTCTGGCCAATCATACCCAGGAGGATAAAACCGGCCTGCGCAATGGATGAAAATGCGAGGAATCTTTTAAGGTTCTGCTGGCGGATGGCAAAAAGGTTACCCAGGGTGATCGTGAGAATAATGATGATGTACAATACGTTGCTCCACAACATGGCAATCTTGCTGAAAACAGTAAACAGCAGAATTGTGAGGATGAATGCGGCAGCCCCTTTGGAAACAACCGAGAGATAGGAAGTGATATTTATCGGAGCCCCTTCATACACATCGGCGGTCCAGAGGTGGAAAGGCACGAGGGAGATTTTGAAAGCCATGCCTGCAAAGAAAAAGATGAAGCCAAGAACTTGCAGGGGGGTACCAATGAACGCAGGACCGACTTCGGCAAAGTAAAGAGTGCCTGTCGTACCATATACCATCGAAAGGCCATAAAGAAGAATTCCTGATGAGAGAGCCGAGGAAAAGATGAGTTTAACCCCTGCTTCGGCTGATTTCTCCTTGAATCTTTCATACGCAGCGAGTGCTGCCAGTGGGATGGTGGCCAGTTCAAGCCCGAGGTAAAACATAAGGAAATCCCCCGATGAGACCATATATTGCATCCCGATCAGAGTGGAAAGAAGCAGTATATAATACTCGCTGATCTTTTCCGCGTTTTCTGGCTTCCTGAGCCAGTCAGCGCTCTGAATTATCACGATCAATGCCCCGATATTCAGGATGTTCTTAAACATAATCACCAAAGCAGAGGTCTGATACATCCCTCCGAACAGTGTTCCTGTGGGCCCGGGAATGAAGCCAAGGATCATCACCGCCGTC
>SESA01001302.1_pt1 | contig 13146 bp, 11 predicted proteins | sample 3171451 | NCBI WGS metagenome assembly SESA01 (sample SAMN06051862, study PRJNA518727) | freshwater metagenome | biome: subpolar coniferous forest; feature: holomictic lake; material: water; isolation source: holomictic Lake 227, 8 m depth | place: Canada: near Kenora, Ontario | collected...
CGGCAGTCGCCGTTCGGAGACGTGGTTGATGCAATAGGCGCGCGGGCTTCGCTCATGCCGAATTCCGCAGCGTCGCGGTCAAACGCACATTCGGCCTGCCGCCCAACCAGTACCGCGCGGTGAATCGCCGCTAACCGGGCCCGGTAAAATATCTCAAATCAAAAGCGCAAATCCTCATGGTGTGCGTGAAGCATAAGCAGTAGGCTATCCCAACATCGATGAGCGCTCAAAAAAGAATCAACGTGGCAATTGTCGGCCTCGGCTTCGGGGCTGAATTCATTCCTCTCTGGCAAAAGCACCCGCACACCCGTTGCGAGGCCATCTGCCAGCGCAACCCGAATAAACTAAAGGAAGTGGGAGACTACTTTGGGGTCGAGAAGCGCTATACCGATTTCAAGCGGCTGCTGCAAGACCCGGAGATTCAGGTGGTGCATATCAACACGCCCATCCCGGACCATGCCTGGATGTCCATTGCCGCCCTCAAGGCCGGCAAGCATGTGGCCTGCACCGTCCCCATGGCCACGAGCATTGCCGACTGCAAGAAGATCGTGGAACTCGTGAAGCAGACCGGCCTGAAATACATGATGATGGAGACGGTAGTCTATTCCCGCGAGTACCTGTTCATGAAGGAGCTGCTGGACCAGGGCAAACTCGGCAAGTTGCAGTTCGTGCAGGCAAGCCATCAACAGGACATGGACGGCTGGCCCAACTATTGGCCCGGACTGCCACCGATGTGGTATGCCACCCACTGCGTCGGTCCCGTGGCCGGCCTCATTGGCAAATCCGCCGAGTATGTAAGCTGCTTCGGCTCGGGCACCATCCGCAAGGAGTTGATCAAATGTTACGGCTCGCCTTTTGCAGTGGAGACGGCGCACATCAAGTTCTGCGGCAGCGATGTAAGCGCGCGCATCATCCGCAGCCTCTTCGACACCGCGCGCCAATACCGAGAGAGCATAGATGTCTATGGCACCAAGCAAGCCATCGAGTGGCCGCTGATCGAGCACCAGCCGCTCATCGTTCATACGGCCAAATTGCCGGAGCCGAAGATTCCCCGGCCAGTCCAGTGCCCGGACTTCGCCCAGCGGCTGCCCCGGAGCATCGCGAAATACACCACGCAGGGTGTCTATGACGCCGGCAAGAAGACACATCTGAGCTTTACCCAGGGTGGCGGGCATGGTGGCAGCCATCCGCACCTGGCCAACGAGTTTGCCATGGCCCTGGTTGAGGATCGTGATCCCTTCCCAAGCGCCACCCAATCCGCCAACTGGACCTGTGTGGGTCTGTGCGCCCACCAATCCGCCCTCAAAGGCGGCGCATTAGTCAAATTGCCGATGTTCACCCGCTAATTACAAGTCGCGCTCAAGGTGAGACAAACGGCCTCCTCTCCCCAACCCTCCTCCAAAGGAGGAGAGGGAGCAATCGCCAAGGCCGCGTGGCTGATAGTCTCATCTTGAAAGCGAATTAGAATAATCTCCTATGAAGTCCATTGACCCTAAGTGCTTCGCCCCGAGCCGGCGGCAATTCATTAAGTCCATACTGGCCGCCAGCACGGCCCCTTTATTCGTGCCCGCCCATGTGCTGGGAGCGGATGGTCAAACGCCACCCTCAGGCAAAATCACGGTGGGTGTTCTCGGCGTGGGGGCGCAAGGTCAGCCGGATATGAGGAATTTCCTGGGCCAGGCGGATGCGCGAGTAACCGCGATTTGCGACGTGAACCGGCGTAATATCGAGGGCGCACGCGCGCATATCGCCACCGCTTACGGCCGCCCGGACGTGAAGGTGTTTACGGATTTCAGGGAGTTAAACGCGGACCGTTCCATTGATGCAGTGCTGATGGTGCTGCCAGTCCATTGGCACAGCGTGCCGGCGCTGGACGCGATTCTCAACGGAAAGCATATCTACCATGAGAAACCGATGGGTTTATCATTCGAGGAAGCGCGACGGGTGCGGGCGGCGGTGCGGAAGAAAGGCGTCGTCTTTCAGTTCGGCACGCAGCAACGATCGGAATGGCGATTTCGGCTGGCTTGCGAGCTGGCTTTGAACGGTCGATTAGGCAAGCTCCAGGAGATCCAGGTTTCGGTGCCAGCCGGCAAGAGCGGCCCCGCATTTTCCGCACAGCCGGTACCGGATTATGTCGATTGGAACCGGTGGGTAGGCCCGGCCCCGCTGACCACCTTCCATGAAGCAAAGCTCCAACGAGACAATCACGAGAACATGACCCAATTCTCCCTGGGAATGATCTCGTGTTGGGGCATTCATCACCTGGACATTGCGCAGTGGGGCAATGGAGCTGATGCGACGGGGCCAAGCACAGTGGAAGGCACAGGCGAGTTTCCACGGGCAGGCGGCTTTGACGCGATTGAGCGCTGGAAGGTCCGGTTCGAGTACGCCGACGCCGCGCCAATGGTCTTCGTCAGCGACGGCACGCCGGGATTCTCACACGGAGTTCGCTTTGTCGGGAGCTCGGGCTGGGTGCATGTCGTGCGTGGCGACATCAAAGTCAGCGACGAGAAGCTCCTCGAGGATCCTGAGAACAAGGTTGGCACAATGCCTCTCAAACTGGCGATCAGCGGCGACCACACCCGCAATTTTCTGGACGCGATCAAGAACGGGGGGCGAGCGATTTGCGATATCGAGGCCTCCGTGCGTTCCGATACCCTGTGCCAGCTTGCTTTGATCGCGGTGAAGCAGGGCCGCAAGCTGCAATGGAATCCACAGTCCGAGCGGTTTGTGAACGACGACGCAGCCAATGCGCGCTTGCAACCGCGCCCTTTCCGCGGGGAATGGAAGCTGGCGGAATTATGACCCAGGCGTACTGCGGAATCCCCAGCAGGCACTACACCAAGAGCTGCGGAGGCTTCTCCCTCGCCCCTTCAGAAGGGGAGAGGGCGGGGGTGATGGGTTGCTCGGGGTTGTCTGTCCCGCGGTCTTGTCCGTAAGGCTCGCGAGAAGCTAATTTCCTGTCCGCTGGTGCCGAGAGGTTTGAGCCTGGGCGATCTGGGGCAATTCCAGAGTGAGTCGCCATTACATCTTGCTGCTATTGGTTAAATTGATGTCGCATCTTTTTTATCAATTCGCACCTGGCGGCGCTTTAGGCTATGCTTATGGTATGGATAATCGCGGCCGAGAAATGCGTGGCAGGAACTGAAGGAATCGGCGGATATGGACTGCGTGGGAGAAGATAGTCAACTGCTGGTGGATTGCGAGACGTTGCGCCGGGTCATTCCCGGGCTGGACCGGCTCGAAAGCCAGTGGAATGATGCGCGCGTTTCGATCGCTGCCCGCGCCCGCGGGTATTTCACGCCGGATGAGGACGACCAGGTGAGGCAAATGTTGCTGGCGTACCGCAATTACCGCGTCGCACTCTATGAAATCATCTTTCGCTGCTGGGACTACCGGCTGATTGAGCCGGCGGCGCGGCGGCGGCGCGTGTTCCTGGTCGCCTTCGCGGCCGCGCTGACGCTCTACGCCAAGTCGCTCAAAGCGATCCAGGCCTACGAGCATGAGCCGCTGGTGCGGAAGAAGCTGAACGAGCCGGACGCCAAGTTTGAGCTGGGAGAAGGGTTTTTCGAAGAGCTGTTGCGGGCCTACAGCTCGCTGGGCAATTACCGCGGGATCATTCGTGGCGCCTGGTTTTGGCGCGGCAACCGACGCGAGATCCAGAAGCTCGCGGCGGCGGGAACGGATTGGCAGTGGCTGGTCGGTGTCATCAATAAGGAGCGCGTGGTAGTGCGGCAACGGCTGATCGACGTGCTGCGCTGCCGACTGCGTTACGACTGGCGGGCCTTTCTGCGGACAACCCTCCAACCGGTGCGGCGGACTCGCTATAGCGTTCGGTCGCTCATCTGCAACGCCGGCGCCAACCTGCGTACTACCGGCCATTATGTGCCGGCGCTGAATGCGTCGGTGGTGACCCGGCTGCGTCCGTTCTTGCAGCCGGGAGATGTCTTGCTGATTCGGGCGGAGAAGAAGCTGACGGCGGCGATACTACCCGGGTTCTGGGCCCACGCGGCGCTGGTTGTCGGCACGCAGCACGATTTGGAGGCCCTTGGATTGGCCAGCCATTGCTTTGTTCAGAAACACTGGACGGAACTTGCGGTCCAGGATGCGGGTCTGGGCTGCATTATCGAAGCGATCAGTCCCAGGGTGCAGATTCAATCCCTGGAAAAGGGGCTGTATGCGGATCATGTGGTCGTGCTTCGTCCGGCCGTGCCGGCGGAGCAGATAGCTGGCGCGGTCGCGGAGGCGTTTGGTCACGTTGGCAAAGCATACGACTTCGAATTTGATTTCAATATCAGCACGCGGCTGGTCTGCACCGAACTCATTTACCGCTGTTATCATCGTCGAGGCGGCATGGAATTCCCCCTGGTTAAACGCCTTGGGCGTTACACGCTGACGGGCGATGACATTGCCAACCTCGTTTTGAAGTCTCTGCTGGCGCCGACGCCGGGCCAGCCGGGCTTCAGCCTGGAGGCGCTGGCGCTCAAGATAGGAGACGGGGAGGCGCAGTTCATCCAGAAGGCTGAACTGCTCGAGACGATGCGCCGAATCCAGTCGGGCTGGCGGCCGACAAAACTGGCGGAGGCTGTGAATGCTTGAGCTTTGGTATCGTTGTTTCCTTCGTCTTATTACGCGGGTTTACTTTGCCCGGCTGACCTTGCTGCACCCGGAGCGGCGGCCGCGCAGCCCGGCGGAGCCGGAAATCCGAAATCCGAAGCTCGCAAACAAATCCGAATTGCCAGGAATGGGGCAATGGACAAACGGGAAGCCGCGACGTTTCTTCGCAGGCTGTGAGCAATCTCGGCTATTGCAGTACAAAGGGCAGCCGGTCCTCTACCTTGGTCTCCATCGCAATGGAGCCGTGGATGGTTTTGTCTATTACCGGTTATTGGACGAGCCGGTATTCCTGATTTCGACGCAACTCACCCGGGGCTGGTTTGCGCGGTTGTTCTTTCATGGGATTGCCCTGGCACGGAAGAAGGATGACGGCGACCGGCAGGAGAACGAAGCTGCCCTGGGGCGGTGCGTGGAGCACTTGCAAACTGGGGGGGCGCTGTTTGTGTTTCCGGAGGGGACCAGTTCGCTCGGACCGCGACACCTGCCATTTAAGAACGGTGCCGCGTGGCTCATTCTCGATTACCTGGAGAGAGGCGGCCCGCCGTTGCAGGTCATTCCCGTCGGTATTCACTACGAATGCCCCTGGGCTTTCCGCAGCAAGGTCGAAGTTGTGCTCGGAAGCCCCCTCTCCACTGAGTTTGCACCGGGCGGCACTCGGCTTGAGCGGCTCAAGGAATTGAAGCGCCGCATCGCCTGCGGCTTGGAGGAGGTGGGGATCAATGTCGAATCGGCCGAGCAGCAGGACCGGATCCAGCGCCTGGCCTATGCGGCGACGCTGGCGACGCCGCGGTCGTATTTCCAGTCGCTCAAGTCTTTGGAAGGCGGAGTGCCCAAGGCCGTTGAGGAGGCCGAGACGAGTCTTGAAGCGGACAGGGCGGGAAACCGACTGCGCTTCCACCAGGGCGTGCCGCTCATGCCGATGTCCCCGATCTGGGTTTACGCGCTGGCGTTGCTGGCCTTTGCTCCAATGGTGGGAGCTGCGCTCTTGCTGAACCTGCCGCCCTTTCTGGCCGCCTGGTTTGCCGGGTGGAAACTCCCGGATGGCCGGAATGTGATTTCGCTCTGGAAGATTCTGGTCGGTATTCCGCTTTTTGCGCTCTGGGCTGCTGCCGTTAGCCTGGTGCTGCTTCTGCAAGGCAGGCTGCTGTGGCTCGGTCTGTATGCCGTGGTGACGTGGCTGGGACTGCAGCTTTATTACCGGGTTAAGAAACTGGCGGTCGCGGTGCACAATGGTCTTCGTTGTCCGCAACTTAAACCTCGCCTGCTGGCTTTTCGCCAGACAGTGTTGAAGGCGTTGCCTGAATGAACGCGCCGGAATACATCGGTTTACCCATCGGGCCGCGTGGCAAGAACGCGGTGACGGAGTTGACCGGGTTGAATAAGGCCTGGGGGTTACTTCCGCACGAGGTGTTTTTCGGTCTCTTCCTGCTGGTGACCTGGGTGAGGTTGGGAGTGGTGGTGGGATGGCTCAGTGGCGATGCCTTGATCTACCTGGGGCTGATCGTGCTGTATCTGGCGGCCAGTTGGTATGGTCGTTCTGGCACCCGCCCGCGGCGTTGGCGGATCGGCTTGCTCTACTATCCGCTGGCGATGAACTTCATCTTCTTTAATCTGAAATTCACCATTCCGAAGCTTCACCCGGCCAAGATGGATTCCTTCCTTAGTCACATCGACTCTCTGCTCATCGGCTCCACTCCGAGCTTGCGCGTGGAGACGCTCGTGCATCCGGTGCTGACCGAGATTTTCAGCCTATGCTACATTCTATTCTTTCCGTACCTCCTATTCAGCCTGGTCTATTACTTCCTGGGCGAGTTGGACCTGCTGAAGAAATTCGTCATCGGGCTCTTTACGATCTATGGCCTCGGCTTTCTGGGCTACTCGCTCGTGCCTGCGGCCGGGCCGTGCCACGCCCTGGCGGCGCAGTATTCCGTGCCCCTTACCGGCGGCTGGATTACCGGGTGGAACGCTGCCGTGGTGGCAAAAGGCAGCAACGGGGTGGATGTGTTTCCGAGCCTCCACTGTGCGGTCTCCTGTTTCCTGCTGTTCTTTGATCGGCGGCATCGGCCCTGGCGGTTCAGGCTGTACCTTCTGCCCTGTGTTGGGCTTTGGTTCTCTACGATCTACCTACGGTATCATTACCTTATCGATGTCCTCTGCGGTTTCGCGCTGGCAGCTTTCGCGCTCTGGCTGGCGAGCCGTTTCCCCCTAAAATCCTATGAAATACACGCTCCCATTCCAGGATCCCCTGGCCGCTAGAATCGAATTGAGTGGCGGGAAAGGCGCCAACCTGGCGCTGCTGACCCAACGCGGTTTTCCCGTGCCGCCGGGGTTTGTGGTCACGGCCCAGTGTTATCGCGACTTCATTGCCAGCGGTCGCGATGTATTGCGCGATATCGGGAAGCTTTCCTTCGATAACGCTGGCCAGTTGCGGGCAGAGAGTCAAACCCTGCGCGCGGCTTTGCGCCAACTGTCATTGCCAGCGCAGGCGCTCGAGGATATCCGCCAGGAATTAGCTCAGTTCCCGCCTGGCCAGGCCTTCTCGGTTCGTTCCTCCTCGACCATGGAAGACCTGGCCAGCGCCGCTTTTGCCGGACAGCACGAGACCTATCTCAATTGCACCGGCCCGGAGTTCATTCTGGAGAAGATCAAGGAGTGCTTCCTTTCGTTGTGGGCCGACCGGGCGATTGCCTATCGTCATCAACAGCATTTCGATCATGCGTTGGCTGCGATGGCGGTGGTCGTTCAACAAATGGTGCAGTGCGATGTCGCGGGCGTGGGCTTTAGCCTCAATCCGGTCAATGGCCAAGTGAATGAATTGATCGTGGATGCGAACTTCGGTTTGGGCGAATCGGTGGTGAGCGGTGAAGGGCAGGTGGACCACTTCGTGCTCGACCGTTCTACGCGCGCGATCCGGACCGCGAACGTGGGGCAGAAGGCCAGCAAAGTAGTTTCGACGACCAGCGGCACGGAAGAGGTCCAGCTCAGCGAGGAGGCCGGGCGCGAGCCTTGCCTGACGCCGGCACAGTTATCGGAATTGGCCGGGCTGCTCCTGCAAGTTGAGGCCAGCTACCGCTTTCCGCAGGATATCGAGTGGGGGTTCGCCGGCGGCCGCCTGCATTTGCTGCAATCCCGGCCCATTACCACGATCCCGCCGCGGTGGACGCGGGACGAATCCGCCGAACGGTTCCCTAATGTGATTACTCCCCTGACCTGGGATTTCGTTGAGTCCGGATTCCACCGCTCACTGAATCACTCGTTCCGGCTGATGGGTTTTCCGCCGTTCAACGGCAAATGGTTTGGGATGCATGACCACTACATCTATGGGAACCAGAATGCTGTGGAGCTGTATGGACGGCGCGCCCCCTTTGTTGTGCGTAACGTGGAGGAACTGCGCGCACTGATCCCGAGGCTGCGTGAAGAGTACCGCTGGGTGCAGGAGCTGCCCGTCGCCTGGATGCGCGACCTGGATCAATACCTCATCACGATCGGCGAGTTCATGTCCGAACCGCTCGGTCCCAAATCCTTAAGGGAAGTGTGGGCTTTTGTGCTGAAGGTGAATGAGTATGGCGCGAACTATTTCCTGCCCAACATCGCGATCTCTATTACACACGGGACCGTCTTTCGGCTGCTGCATCTGCTGCTGAAGATGAGCGTTGGGCCGGAGGCGGAGGTGATGTTCGACCGGCTGATGGCTTACTGCGAGACCCGGACCGGGATGATCAATAAGGAGTTGTTCGAGTTGGCGGCGCTGGCGCGGGGCTATCCTGAACTGGAGGGAGCGCTAAAGGCGCAGGATACTCGTCCACTCGCCGAGGCTGGGGGCCTGGCCCGCTTTCCGGAATTTGAGGCTGGTTTCCAAAAGTTCCTGCGGGACCATGGCCATCGGGAGGTCGATTTCGACGCCTATTGTCCTACCTGGATTGAAATTCCCTGGGTGGTGCTGGATAATGTGAAGCTCATCCTGCAAAACCCGATGGACCAGCCGCCCGCAGTCAAAGAGCGCGAGCTGAAGATCCGCATGCAGCAGGCCGAGTTGGACCTATTCCAAAAGCTGCCGCCGGACCTGCATTTCTTCTTCGCGGAAGTCTTGCGCCTGGCCCGCACTTACACCAGCCTCGATGATCTGGAGCACTACCAAACGACACGGTTGACGCCGGCGTTGCGCCGTGGGTTGCGCGAGATAGGGCAGCGGCTGGTGCGGCAGCGAATCCTGGGGGAGCCGATGGACATCTTTTACGCCCGCCTTAAGCAGGTCGATGACGCCATTGCGTGCGATACCCCCGCCACGTGGCAGGAGTTCGCACAAAATGTGCGAGCCCAAAAAGAGGCTTACCTGCGGGATAAAGCACGAAAGCCGGACTGGGTCCTGGGCGAGAAGGAAGAAGAGCAGGCGAGCGGTGACGCGCTGAGCGGTTTGCCCGGGAGCTCGGGACAAGCGGAAGGACCGGTGTTCCTGGTGTTGGGACCCGAGGATTTCGCCCACTTTCCGAAAGGCGCGGTGCTGGTGGCAAGGACGACCAATCCCACTTGGACGCCGCTCTTTTATAGCGCGGTGGCGGTGGTGACGGAAAGCGGCGGACCGCTATCGCATGGCGCGGTTACCGCCCGGGAGATGCGCCTGCCGGCGGTGATGTCGGTCAGGGAATCGTTGAGCCGGCTCAAGAACGGCCAGCGCGTGCGTGTGGATGGCACGCACGGGAAGGTGTTCATACTTCCTTAGCATGACGTGATTGGGATCATCCCCCGTCGCTGGCGAAATGGGGCGTGAGAAGGTCATATCCTTCGCGCGCATGGGCCAGGGAAGGTGGTTGGCGAGGGATTGACGCACTCAAACCTGAAAGAACTGGCTCATTCGCAGCATTGCCACGCCGTCCTCCGCCACGAACGCTACTTTTTCGCGCTTGGCGTTTTGGTGGGGTAGGTCCACCGCCAATCGTCTGAAGCCCTCTTGCGCAATCGTCGGCTCCATTCGGGCCAACGCCGCGGAGGATGAAGCTGCCTCCGCCACCGGGTTGATAGATCAGCGACTGACCTGAAACAGCATCATGCGGGGCGCGGGCTAAGCTCGCCGGCACGAGTTCTTACAAACTCTCGCACTCCAAGCGCGTTCTTTGGCGTCCCAGTTCTCATCTCTGCCTTTGCCGAGGGCGGTGGCGGCGCGCGTGAGGCTCCTTGACAGTCAGGGCCTCGACATCCGCCAAATCCTTTAGTCTGCCACTTGCGCGTTTATTCCTGAGCAATTGCGGCAAGGCTATGAAATTGACTGTCAGATTGCCCAACCTGGACCTGCGCCGACGCCGGTAGCATTCCTCAAAGGTCACGCCGTCAATCTCGTTTAGAATCTCCAGGCGCATCGGCTCGCAACCCAAGCGGACGATCCTCCCCTTTCGGAGGAACAACGCGGGTTTGATCTGGGGCAGGTCGAAGCCAAATTCGCGAAGCGCAGAGACCAGCTTTGCGGCATTGGCCACAGATAACTCGACGAAGATGTCGAGGTCACCCGTGTAGCGCACGTAACCGTGGTAGGCCACAGCGTACCCGCCGATCACCACGTATCTAATGGCGTTGGCGTTTAGCAACCGCAAGAAGTCTTGGAAGTCGCGCGGCAGCGGGATCATAGGCGTGTGCAGTTTGGCGCAGCAGTTCCAGTCCTTCAAGCCGTTTCACCACGGGCTGTCGGCGCCAGAACCTCACATTGCTCCCGCGGTCATGCACATCCATTACCGCGATCTTCGCCCGATTGACGCGCGCATTCCTGGCCAGTGGCGATACCATAGGACAACCTAGACATGCTCACCGACGATTGCACGCATAATTTACTTTATCCGCGCTCCGAGGGTGGAAGTCCCTCAAGTTTGTAAAGGGGCGAAGCGGTTCCTATAGCGGGGAGGCCAAACGGGCGCACGGAGAGGCGGAAGCCGAGCGGTGGCTGGCGCGCGGTTTGTCGGCGCTGGAACTGGCAGCAGGCCAACTGGCGGAGACGAGGAAGGGAGCTTGGGAAGTGGAGGTGTTGGCGTGGTGGCTGTGCCAGCACACCACGGCGTGGCGGCGCTGGGTGGGCGAGCGGTTGGGGATGGGAGACGAATTACGAGTGACGCAGACCGTTGGCCGGTTGAAGCGGAAGTGGAGGCCGGAATTGGAGGGACTGAAAAGGCGACTGGAGCAGGTCTATGAAAACCATAATACAGAAGTAGCGGCACGCATATGCGCATTCCGGGCCTGCCCTTTTACCTTTATGGCGTCAAATGCCGCGAAAGGTTGGCTAAGAGCCGACGGTGGCGGTCTGCCGAGATGGCGCCAATCCTGCCCATGATGGCGGAGAGCGGAACCGATTGGAGGAAGCTTAGTCGGATGAGGGAAGGTCCAGTGCGCCCGCTGAGACCGAAGTCCGGGTCAGTGGCGGAGACTTGCTCGTCAAACCCGTCCACCAACTGATGGAGCTGCCGACTCACACCGCACACCAGCCAGTCTCCGAAGCCCGGCCGTTGGCGCAACGCCACTGCCGGACGCGGCTTAACTTTCCCATCCGCTTGCCTGAGCGACAAGAGAACAACGGCTGCCTCTCTCATGGCCGATAGTGTGGATTCGGCTCGATGATTGCAGCCGCGTTGTAGTCCGGTTCGTCGGGAGCGTAAGCGCGCGCGAGATTTGCCATCGCCGCGCCCGAGTCAACTCCTCACGTTCGGCATCCGGCACCCCTTCGTCCTCGGCTGGCAATAGACGGGCGACGGCCTTTTGTCCACGCGCAATGACGAACTGCTCGCCCCGTTCAACCGCCGCCAGCAGCATGGCCGCGTTGTGTCGGAATTCTTCCACCGTAGCTCGGCTCATATATTAAGAAGCCTAGTTTGGTTTCAGCGCCAAATCAACCAAACAACTAGACAACTAATGCCCCGCGCGCAAAGCCTATTACCAGGACTTACCCTCCCCAGCTTCCTGTTCCTTGCGCCTTTCTTAAGGCCCCTGGTTTTCGCTTTGCGCCCTCCGGATTCACGTTTCAGCGTTTCAGCTTTTTGCTTCATACCCAGGTGTCGGAATCGAGTTAGGCCAAAGGGTGGCGCTTGGCGTCTCCACGGCTTCCGCCGCTCCCGGGTGGCAGGGCCGGCCCGCTTTTGGGATTTCCCGCTGCCAAACGGGTGAAATCTGAAGCATCCAAAAGTGTCAATAGCGGGAACTGATTGCTCGGCTGCGGAGCAAACCGACCCTGCCGATCAAGTGGATTGCGGCGCGCGTGCAGATCGGCACGACCAAAGGGGCCAAGTTCGTGCTCCATCATCTGGCTCAGAGCCAAGACCAACACAAAATTGCAAGCGCCCTCGAACCTTGCGCCCAGCCCGAATTCCAATCTGCGGTTTGACCTCGCGTTTGGCCCGCTTTCCGGAATTTGAGGCTGGTTTCCAGAAGCCCCTACGGGACCATGGCCATCGGGAGGTCGATTTCGACGCCTATTGTCCTACCTGGATTGAAATTCCCTGGGTGGTGCTGGATAATGTGAAGCTCATCCTGCAAAACCCGATGGACCAGCCGCCCGCAGTCAAAGAGCGCGAGCTGAAGATCCGCATGCAGCAGGCCGAGTTGGACCTATTCCAAAAGCTGCCGCCGGACCTGCATTTCTTCTTCGCGGAAGTCTTGCGCCTGGCCCGCACTTACACCAGCCTCGATGATCTGGAGCACTACCAAACGACACGGTTGACGCCGGCGTTGCGCCGTGGGTTGCGCGAGATAGGGCAGCGGCTGGTGCGGCAGCGAATCCTGGGGGAGCCGATGGACATCTTTTACGCCCGCCTTAAGCAGGTCGATGACGCCATTGCGTGCGATACCCCCGCCACGTGGCAGGAGTTCGCACAAAATGTGCGAGCCCAAAAAGAGGCTTACCTGCGGGATAAAGCACGAAAGCCGGACTGGGTCCTGGGCGAGAAGGAAGAAGAGCAGGCGAGCGGTGACGCGCTGAGCGGTTTGCCCGGGAGCTCGGGACAAGCGGAAGGACCGGTGTTCCTGGTGTTGGGACCCGAGGATTTCGCCCACTTTCCGAAAGGCGCGGTGCTGGTGGCAAGGACGACCAATCCCACTTGGACGCCGCTCTTTTATAGCGCGGTGGCGGTGGTGACGGAAAGCGGCGGACCGCTATCGCATGGCGCGGTTACCGCCCGGGAGATGCGCCTGCCGGCGGTGATGTCGGTCAGGGAATCGTTGAGCCGGCTCAAGAACGGCCAGCGCGTGCGTGTGGATGGCACGCACGGGAAGGTGTTCATACTTCCTTGGTTCTTCAGGAGTTTCCTGGTGATTATTCATTGGCTCGTTTGAGTGAAGAATCGGAAATCAGAAGGAGCTTTTAGAACGAAAGCCCAGATGGGCGAGTACTGGGCAAGGTGGGGCTGATTGGTTAGACGTTGGGCGAACCGCTTCGCGCCGGTTCTCGCTCCGCTCCGCTCCGCTCCGCTGCGCTCGCCCGGGGTTCGCCCCTTGGCAAGCCGGCAGGGCTGAGGCAATCTCCAAGGCGTGAAAGACTTTGAACTCTATCAACAGATT
>SESA01001303.1_pt1 | contig 13143 bp, 8 predicted proteins | sample 3171451 | NCBI WGS metagenome assembly SESA01 (sample SAMN06051862, study PRJNA518727) | freshwater metagenome | biome: subpolar coniferous forest; feature: holomictic lake; material: water; isolation source: holomictic Lake 227, 8 m depth | place: Canada: near Kenora, Ontario | collected 2013-06-25...
TTAGCTTTTCCCAATATTTACAATGTGTCAAATAAGATTCAAAAGATAAAACACAGTCCCTAAACATGTTAGGAATTAAATACTTTTCTCTATCCGGTAGAATTGGTTTTTCGGACTCATTATAATAGAAGAAACGCCTTGAATACAACAATTCAGATACCATTTTATATTTATCAAGCTCCTCTACATATAAATATGCCTTAATATTTTCAGGTAACAGAAATTTATCAAGAACAGATTTTTCAACAAAAAATGTTTTGAAATCGATTATTTCATTGACGTACTCTTCATTTTCAAAAAATAACCGGTCTACAAGTTTTCCCCAAATACTTTGTGGAATAACATAAGAATCTAATAAGAAAAATTTGTAACCCAATGTTTTTTCATATTTAGAAAGGCATTCGATTCCTTCTTTTATTTGCAGAAGCTGCTGAGAAAATAATTGTTGTTTAATATGGGTGGGAATAATATTTAGTGCATTCTCATTCGGTATATTTTGATGCAATTGTATTAAAAGGTGTAGGTATGAAATTTTCGATATCGTTTCTACATTGTACGCTGGGAAAGAGAATCCGTCTATTAATGCTCTCAAGAACCCAACTGGACTGTTTGACTGTTCTTTAGCCATCAATAAGTCCAGAACCTCATCCATTTCTTGGTTAAACAGTGGGGTATAATATGAATGTTGTAGGTTAGATTTAATAAAATACTTAACGGCAGCATATTCATTCAATTGGTTTTGTAAATTCAGATATTGTGGCACATTGATTTCCACAAGAACAGTTTTATATGGAGTACTTTCTTTTGGGGGTTGTTCTCTTTTATCATGAAAATCAAGAAACGATGATAATTTTTCAATGATAGTTTCTGGAGTTTTAGTATCTAATAAGGTTTGTTGGAGTTGAGGGGGTATGTAATTATCCTGGTCAAATAGAAATTTCCTATGCTTAATTACTGTCGTATAATGGCTTAATGAACAATACTCCAGAATATCGATAAAGTTTTTTGGAATTTCTTTTGTTAATGTTTCACGATCAATTAATGTATTCAACTGATGAATATAACTAAAACACGTTGCATCATTATATATTTTCTGTTCCAACTCAAAAGGGACAATGTACTTTTCCTTAATTTTATCATACTCGTCATACGTCAAAAGTGAATCTATCTCTGAATATTTTAAAGTTCCGTTGTAAATAAATTTTTTGAAACTGTACTTCCATTCAAAATATCGTATGATTCTTGACAATTTATTCGATGAATTATCTTTTGTTTTACTAAGCCATTTTAAGGATTTGAATAATGCAGAATAATTCTCCTCCTCAATGGATACTGCATTATTATATGATAACATCAATTTGCATAACCTGCTATCTAATAAATATGTTGTAAGTTTTTGTTCCTCGTTGTTCGCTGTTTTTTCTGAAACCTTCTTGAGAAATTCATATACATTTCCCGGCGAGATTTCTATTCCAAATAAAGTAAAAGGAATTTTAGGGCCATGACGATAGATTAAATTGACTAAAACACTCTCAAGATCGTCATCAAGTCTCTTATTTTTTATGAACCTATTATAGGTGCTTATTTCTCCGATATATGTTAACCATGAGCTAAAGAAACCAGTTTGCAAATCAGTGAGGACCTGTTCCCATAATTGCATATCAATAATTAGTTGCTGACATAATTTTTGAAATTTAGAAGGGTAGGACTCAAACTTTTTGGTTAATGATATTTCATTTAGTGGACGCAAAATATCCAAATTATCCTGAAAATTGGTTTTGATAATTTCTACAAAGTTTTCAAGATAATTTTTAGCATTCCCAAAATCGTCCCTGGTGATTTGAATATTTTCCAAATTACTTTTATCAGCCGCAACAGTCCAATTAAATGAACCTGTTATTACTGTTTTCCGATCAATGATACAATATTTGTTATGCATGAGCTTTTTACGAACAGGATATACACTGCCTCCTTTAGCCTTTAGCATTGAGAAATTTAATGGAGAGGAAAACAGGTAAGAACTGTCATCATAGTAAATGATCTGTACATCAAGCCCTTGACTGCACTTCTCAATTAATGCTTCAAATAATTCTTTATCTGTAAACCAGGCAACAGCGACATAAATTGAATGACGGGCATACGTAATCTCTTGAATAATAGCTTCTTTTATCTTAGAAAAATGAGAAGAAGTGTCCATCTTGACAATTATTGAAAGAGGGAATAAAAACTGTGTAGGTGAGTTAACTCCTTAGTTGAGTTCCTTTTGTTGGTTTTCAATGATGTATAAAAAACAGCGTGATCGAAAACCTTACTGTTATTGAGGTCCGTCCAAGAACCTACTGAACAAGTAAAGCAACGACCACGCCTTAACGTGGCGTCTTGCTTACTATCCTGTTCAGTGTTGAAAATTCTGGACGGTTTCAATAACAGAATTCGGCTAAACGCTTACTCTTATTTATTTTGACTTTCTTTCTATATAGATCTTTATTGGTTCATCAAAGATAGTAACAGTTACCAATATTATTCTCGGAATGAGGAAAATATTTTACTTCCTTCTGTTTGCTGACCGCCATAACTTTAACCGATAGATACCAGCCATGTTACGAAAAGTTCCCAGACCGTATCGGTATGCTATATTCAGAAGTGGTTCCATCCAGGTGCTATAAAGTCATCCATGGATTGTCCCAGTTGCATTACCCCTTGGTGTAGGAGAGGAGATCAGTCCCAAGGTGGGCTCATGTGCCACTGCCATATAAGCCTTCCCAATACATGCATGTATCCCGAGTCGGTATTATTACGATCATGGGTTTGCTACAATCCGTTATTTGAGATACCCATTACCGTAGGACAACAGATCATTCAAAAGTTGATTTAGGTATAACCCTGAGGCACGCCATTCGTTCTTGACGAAGAGGTTTTGAAATCAGGGAAGTCTAAACTTTAATGGGATATACGGTAACGTGAGGGTGAGGTGGTTATTTTAATAAATTACGATATCACGAGTATCTTGAATTTATTGTCAAATGTTCAAAAGTTAATTCAGTTTCTGGGTTAGGCACACGCATTATCCTTATCTTCAAAATAGCACAAACAGGTCATTGACTGTGCAAATGAGAACCCTTAACTTACATGCAAATTGCTTACATGAAAATTTCGGTTGGCATCGTTGAAGATAACAAGGATTACAGGGAGAGCCTGACCTGGCTTTTGGCTTCCGATGGGGAATTTACTATTGATTGGAGCTTTGATTCTGCAGAATTGGCACTGGCAAACAGCACCGATGTTGATGTTATTCTTTTAGATATCAATTTGCCAGAAATGTCAGGTATTGAAGCCATTGCACATCTGAAAAAGAAACATCCACTGGTTCGTATCATCATGCTAACCATCCTTGAGGACGATGTGAATGTGGTAAAATCGATTCAAAATGGCGCCGATGGATATGTACTTAAAAAAACAAATCCCCTGAAAATTATGGAAGCCCTTCGGCAGGTTTATGAAGGGGGATCACCGCTAACCCCCTCCGTTGCAAAACAACTACTCAATATATTCAAATTCAATGCCCCCCTTCCTGAATCAGATTACCGCCTAACAATCCGCGAAAAAGAGGTTTTGACCATGATCGTATCCGGCGAAAGCACCGAAAATATTTCAAACAAACTGTTTATCAGCCCGGAAACTGTTCGTAACCACTTCCGGCATATCTACGAAAAACTCCAGGTACACAACAGATCCCAGGCTGTTTCAAAAGCCATCAAAGAACGCATTAAGTAGCGTTCTTTCTAAAATTCACTATTCTTACAAAATGACACAACCGTGTCATTGACTTTTGGATTGTGATTGTCTATTTTTACAAAAAAACCAGCCCCAAAACAAAACACCATGAAAAAACTTACTTCGATTGTCCTTTTATTGCTGCTTATGATCAGTTGCCAAAAAACCGGAGAAGACCCATTTGCAGCGTTTACTTATGTTGCCTCACATATTCCACAGAACCATGCACTTGATCTCTGCGCTGGAGGATATATGACTATTTATGAGGGGAGCCCTACTGTTGATCCTCCGAACACTTCATGGGTGTGGACTTTTAAAAACGGAACCCCAAGCTCCTACAATGGACAACACCCCCCTGATATCTATTATAATAATGTCGGGAAAGGAGATATTACCCTCACCGTAACTAATGACGTTGGAAGTGATGTATGCACAATGAGTTTTAATGTCATGGCATGCAATTAACTTAGGATTAATTCAACATCCAGGATCTATTTCCCGATGAAATCATTGAATGCCCTGTCCATACCGGAACGATCAGGGTTCATTAATACTATCTCATCGAATCCATTGTTTTCCAACGCAGCCTATGCAGCAGTGATAATACGCTACATAGTTCCGGGGGTAAATGAACTTCATTCCGGGAATCTTTTTTCAAATTATCTATTGGTTTGAGGATTCGGAAATTTTTGTTTTGACAGTTCTATACTGCATTTTGCTACACTTACTAAAAATATGGCAACGTTTACCATAAAAAATGGATTACACTCTTGTTTGTTTAATTATTTGAATTATTTTTATGGGTCATTATTTTCCTCATGGTCAACATTTTGAGCCTGCCATATGTTTCCCGGTCAATTCTGAGCATACTGGGAAGTCCTTTTTGTTTTCCTATTCATCTTCATAACAATCTCACAGCCCATGAAAAAAATTACCAAGATTTCCAAGATTTCCTTATTTGCAGGATTGATTTATTTTTTGAGTTTTAATCAGGTTTTTGGCCAGGATAATTTAAAAGGAATTACAACTCAGGCTGAGTACATTACAGCCAATCCCTTACCCAACACAATCTCAGCTAAAGCAGGGCAAGAGTTTCAGGGTAACATAGATGAAAAATACAAAGAACAGGAACGGGTAAAGTATAAAGAAATTGAAGCACAGATTGAAAAAGCAATTGAACAAAGATATAAAGATGCAATAAGTAACGGTCAGGGAAACAATGCTCAAACTGAATGCACAACATATATTAACGGTGTGTGTGAACAGGATTATGATGCTCTTGTTGCCCTTTATAATTCGACGAATGGGCCTAATTGGTCCAATAATACTAATTGGCTTGTTGCTGGACAGCCTGTTAGCGCATGGTATGGGATCCAAGTTCAGAATGGAAGAGTTTGGAGTATTCAGCTACAATCGAATGGCTTAAATGGGACTCTACCCATAGAAATTGGAAATCTGACAAATTTGAAATATTTGTGGCTCCAGGGGAATCAATTATCTGGTCTTTTACCGGTTGAACTTGGTAATTTATCTTTGTTACAGGAAATGTGGTTAGGAAATAATTCTTTCTCTGGACAAATTCCTGTTTCAATTGGGAATCTGACACATTTGACAAGATTGAGCCTTTCCAGGAATCAATTGACAGGAACAATACCACTTCAACTTGGAAATTTATTTAATCTACTTACCATTGATTTTAGTGGTAATCGATTAACCGGGAATATACCCGCTGAACTTGGGAATCTTACAAACCTCATATATGTTTTTCTCCGAGAAAATCAATTATCCGGCCAAATACCTTTGACTTTTAGTTCTTTGACTTATTTGAATGTTCTTGATCTTCAATTTAATCAACTTTCCGGTTCCATACCAACTTTTATCACTAATTTCAATAATCTACAACGCCTTATTTTAAGAAACAATCAATTAACCGGTACAATTCCAGCGGAGCTTGGAAATTTGAATAATCTGGAAGAATTGAATTTGGCTTGGAATCAATTAACCGGGAATATACCCGCTGAACTTGGCAATCTTACAAGTCTTCAATGGCTGCAATTAGGTATAAATCAACTATCGGGGAATATACCTCCTGAACTTGGGAATCTTATTACATTAAGGTTTTTAAACCTAAATAACAATCAATTAACAGGACCAGTTCCATCTAGCTTTGCAAATTTGGTTAGTATTGAAACTATATACCTGCGAAATAATTCTTTTTCTTTTTTACCTAATTTATCAGCACTTCCAAATTTGTATTGGTACGCTGTTGACTTAAATAAACTTGACTTTGACGATATAGAAACAAATATTAGAAGTGGAATAGACTTCATATATGCTCCTCAAGATAGTATTGGACAACTGCTTAATATGAATGTCCTACAAGGAACAAGCCTTACACTTACTGTCACTGTGGGCGGAGCTAATAATAGTTATCAATGGACTAAAAATGGAGTGGACATCCCAGGTGCAACTGACCCCATATATACAATTGCATCAGCGACATCGCAAGACCAGGGTTCATATCGATGTAGGATCACAAATACTGTTGCTACACAACTTACTCTTTACAGCAGGGTTAATAGTGTAACTGTTCCAGCGCCTCCTTGTCCTGGAATACCAACAGTAACCTATGAAGGGAAAACGTATAACACGGTTCAAATTGGGACTCAATGCTGGTTGAAAGAGAACTTGAATGTTGGGACAAAAATTAATGGGCATGATAATCAAATAGACAATGGAATACTTGAAAAGTACTGTTATGATGATCTTGAATCAAATTGTGATATTTATGGGGGACTTTATCAATGGAATGAGATGATGCAATATGTCGCATTAGAAGGAACGAAAGGAATATGTCCCACTGGGTGGCATATTCCATCTGATGCAGAATGGTGCACCATAACCAATTTATTAGATCCAACCGTTAATTGCAATGCCTGGGGTTATTCCGGTACAGAAGTCGCTATGAAGATGAAAGAACCTGGCTTGACTCATTGGTGCCCACCAAATACTGGGGCTAACAATAGTAGCGGGTTTACAGCACTTCCAAGTGGATCGCTTCGCAATATGGAGGGATTCTATTTCTATGGGAAAATGGGTACTGCATTCTTCTGGTCTTCTTCACAGACATACTTTTTTAATGGTGGTGGATGGGGCCGATTATTTAGTAGTGACCAGACAGGAATTACAAGGACAAATATTGGCGGTCAAAGTCAAGGGTTTTCTGTCCGCTGTATAAAAGACCCGTGCACGAGCTATTCAGATGTAGGTGTAAATATCGAATCATCGTCAAACCCGGTTTGCGAGGGATCAAGTGTCACATTTACCGCCACTCCAATAAATGGAGGGACTGAACCCGTGTATCAATGGCAGATAAACGGGGTCAATTCAGGCACAAATCAGTCTGATTTTACATATAATCCTGTCAATAATGATGTTGTAATCTGCATATTAACTTCTAATGCGTCATGCATAAATGGAAATCAGGCCACTTCAAATCCAGTAACAATGACTGTTGAACCAATTTTGCCGGTAGATGTGGTGATATCTGCGTCAGCTAACCAGATTTGTGCCGGCACTTCAGTCGAGTTTACAGCAATTTCTACCAATGGTGGTACGACTCCATCATTCCAATGGAACGTCAATGGAAGCCCTGCTGGGTTAAATAATCCAGTCTTTACTTACGAACCGATAAATACTGATGTGGTCACTTGTGTATTAACAACAAGTTTAAATTGCACAACCGGTAATCCTGCTATATCCAATGCCATCATCATGACTGTAAATCCCGAATTACCCGTCGGAATTATTATAGCAGCTTCTGCCAACCCGGTTTGTAATAACACGTCAGTTACCTTTACAGCAACTCCAATTAACGGAGGCGCGGCCCCTTCGTACCAGTGGAAAGTGAATGGCACCAATGTAGGAACCAGTGCAGCCACCTATTCCTACACCCCGGCAAACAGTGACGTTGTGACCTGTGAATTGACTTCGAACATCACCCCGTGTGCCACGGGCAACCCGGCAACGTCGAATACTCTAAATATGACTGTGAATCCTTTGCCCAATGCAACAATTACAGTTACCCCTTCCAACAATATTTATACTGGAGGTGATCCTACCAGGATCTACCTTGGATATGGCCCACAATCAGTAACCCTGCATGCATCTGAAACAGGAGGCACTGGATTCTTCTATTCCTGGACTTCACCAACCGCTCTCGGATTAGCAGGTTTAAGCTGTACGAATTGTGCAAATCCTGTGTTTTCACAAACTGTTGAAGGGAGATACATCCTAAACCTTACGATTACTAATAGCGCTGGTTGTTCATCATCATCATCTATTACCATATGTGTTATGGATATTAGAGTTCCGAACCAGAATAATAAGGTCTATATTTGCCATAACCAGGGAAATCAACAGACATTGGCAGTCAGTGTAAACGCTGTGCCTGCTCATGTACCTGGGCATCCTGGAGATTTTCTTGGCAAGTGCAACCAATCCTGTGATAATATAGCTTTCAAGAGTGATGAATTGGCGGGGGATCTGATTGTCTCACCAGATAATTCATTATCGACCATCGTTTACCCAAATCCTTTCAGATCTGATTTTACATTAATCGTAGAAACAGAGTCAGAAGAGATAATAGAGGCAAATATTTACGATCTGACGGGGAGGCTATTGCAAGTCATTAAGGATCTAAAACCAAATGTTCCAGTAATTATAACAAATGATTTAACTGATGGTTTCTATATATTGCACATTTCCCAAGGGGGCCATAGCCAAAAAGTTAAAATTGTAAAAAACAGATAATTTAACTTAAAATTTGGAAAAGGTCGTATTATCATCTGATGTGCGGCCTTTTACTTTTATACTAAGTGTACTAATTACTAAATTTTTGTTAACGCACGCAACCTTTTGACGCATCGTCTTGTCTATAGGTATGTAAAGCCATTCTTATGAAATCAACAAAAACACACATCGCAAGTTGTCTGCGCTTGTATTTCCTGCTCATAGAGGAGCGTATAAATCGACAGAATGAGTATTACCTAAATCCCACACCCAGTAATGCATCCAGGCTTTATGGTACTCGCGAATTGCTGAACCAGATGCATTTTATAATGAACCCCTGGCATAAGACTCATCTTTGGAACTAATCGACGAGTAGGGTTATCTTTGATGGAAAGATGGACCGGTTTAGAATTAAAGGTTAAGATAGGGATTGCGAAAGTGATAATCATTGGCAGTGTTGATAAATTGTTTTTATTTTCGATTATCCCATTTGGTCTTCTGCCATTCGACTATCTTTCCCGCCTCTAAGCATTTGTTGCAGTACCAGTATATAAGCTCATCTTTGGTATTTACTTTTATTTCAATAGTACCGGTGCATTTTTTCTTCAGACACCTGATTTCCGTAGATTTTATTGGTGGTGGATAGTCCTTCGTTGCAGTATCGACAATAAGTGCCAGGAAACTTGCGTGTTCCCTGCCTTCTTTATCCATTTCTTTTGCGATGTTTCCTTGTTCGTCAAGGAAGTGGGTCATGTTTGAGATGAACATACTTTTTGTTCTTACAAAGATGTTGGGCGATATGTATTTTATTTTACTGCAAGATGTTCTATTTCACCTTGACCTTGGTTTTGACCGCTGCCAGGAACTCTTTGGAAGGCTTGAAGGCAGGGATGAAGTGTGCGGGAATCTTAACACTGGTTCCCTTTGAAATGTTTCGTCCAATCTTTATTGCCCGTTTCTTCAGCAGAAAAGTGCCAAATCCACGCAGGTATAAGTTCTCCCCTTTCACCATTGATTGTTTGATGGTTTCCATTATGGCTTCCATGGTGACTGTGACAGTAGGTTTCTCAATACCCGTATGGGCAATAATTTGCTCAATGATTTCGGCTTTGGTCATTTCTTTAATGATTAAGTGGTAAAACAGGATGGTTGGATATGATTGGCATTGCAAATATGGAGAAATTTCGCATAAAACGCACAACCCTTTAGTCCAGAATCAACAATAGGTATTCAACGTATAATATCATTCCAGTTTGAGTTTTTTACTCAACCATATGGCCTGGGGGTTTTACTGATCCCTCATATACGACTTGAATTAATGTGTTCATACATTGAAGGAACTTTGATATATTTGTCATATTTGTGCCAAGTCACCAAAACAAAACATAAGATGAAAGGAAAAGCGAAATTCTCCCCTTCCGAAATAGCAGCTCTTGAACAACTGATCAGATTGCGAATCAAGACACCGTCTTCTGGCCAGAAAGCGATTAGAGATAAAATGCGAAAAATTGGCTTTTTCGGTAAGAATGACTGGGGAATTACCGACATGCAGGTAAGCGATTTGCATAGACTAATAAGTTCCGGACGCATCACAGTTGTCAATGATGATAATGATACAACTCCAAGTCCCAAAGCCTTCTCAACGAAGCCAGGTAAGCCAGCAGAGAAACCGGCTATTTCAAATGATTTTTCCGCAGTACGGACGAAACTTGAAATGGCACGACTCAAATACAAACCCACCAAAGTAAAATACCTCCTGATTGCAGAAACACCACCTGATAGCTTTGAGCGATTCTTCTATTATGACAATGTTCACCAGCACGACTATCTGTTTTTAGGTGTGGCACAAGCCCTTTACCCTGATCTCAAAGACACTTTCCTGGCAAGCGGGCGGAATAGTGCCATAAAGAATTCCATTTTGCTTAAAATGAAAGCTGATGGCTTCTACCTCCTGGATTTGTCTGACCTTCCTCTTTCATTGATGACGGGTGACTTGTCATCCCAGCTTCCGAAACTTATTGGAAAAATCAACAATGTTGCCGATGAGCACACAAAAATCATCTTGATCAAAGCGACTGTATTCGATACTGCCTATGAATACCTGAAACAACGAGGATTTAAAAATGTTGTTAACGTTAGGATCCCATTCCCAGGACAAGGTGGTCAGAAATTGTTTCAAATCAGTTTCAAGGAAGCACTTAAACTTGTTGCCTACAGATAAATTCAATCTCCTCCGTGCTGCCAGCACTTCCCATTCGGACTATAGGTCATCCGTGAACATTGCTTGCCCTTTTTTGTGGTTGCTGAACATTCAACCGATGTAGTTAGTTTGATGCTGGCACGCTGGATTTGATTGTCTTGCGTCTGCACTCCTCCAACCTGACTCTGATGCAGATAGCAATAGCCATTGGGATTGGTGGTTTTATTCTTACACCGGTTCCCGGCCTTGGTTTTTCCCTGGCATTGCACCGACGGTCCGCCACCTTGTTTTTTCGATTGTGTTTTTGTCGATGTCCAGCTCCACTTGTTCAAATCCACGGTGCTTTCAATGATATTCTCCTGTTCGTCGGGCAGTTGATAGAAGAAATCGGTGCCCGTCACCCGCTCCACGCTGTCAATGGTTACAACATAATGCTGCAACGGCTCCTGCGAACCCTGGTTGGGCATAATGAACCCGATACCCTTAATTTCTGGCTCAGAGTAGTCAAGAATTACCTTGTAAAAGTATGCAGGAACGGTTATCCTGTTATTCCCGATGGTGGGAAGCCCTGTTGTTAAAACCGTCCCGGTTACCACATAAACCGCACTGTCATCAACCGCCCACTGCCTCACCTGTGCTTCAAGTTTCGACCAGATACCCCGATTGAAACCCGGATCCTGGGGCGCCATATTCGAAAGGTAGAACGATTCGGCCATGGTCTGGTATGAATAGCACATATCGGCCGACGGAGCCAGGTGCCCACGGTCATAGCCCGATCCTTTGTAGTCGGCATTTGATACGGGGCCGGACGAAAGAAGTGGGTCGGGAATAAACTTGTCATTGCGTTTAACCACCGGAACAGTCTCTTCCGCGGTGAGTTCGTAGGCAACCCAGTTGGCAATATTATAACCCGAATTATAAGAAAGAGTATAGCCAGAATGTGTGACGATATTGTCAGGTGGCTTGGTTTTCGGAAGTTCGAGGTGAAAAATTATTGTGACTTCCTGCTGAGCGAAAGAAACCCCGAAGGCTAAAATAAAACATGCTTGGATAATCCAGAATTTACTCACGCAACTTTCATTCAAATCGTTATGTACCTTACCCGGTCCATATACACTTCAAAGGACAACTTCAATAGTAATCACAACGTCAAACTGCAAAAACACCAGGGGTGTAAACGGTACTTAAATCTTTTCGTAAATATGATTCCCTGGTTTGTCGCATAAAACGCCAAAGCCTTTAGGCGATTTTGGTTTAATTCTTATCGAACATTTCACCTTTGTTCATTTGTTCAAGAAATTCCATACCAGAATCAACAACCGCGAGTAATATTTCTTTACTATCAGGGTTTTTAGCAATGAATGCTCCCTGGGCTAAAGTTCCATAAAAATCATACTTGGTCATATAATCGAGGTACCCGCTAAACATATCACGAAGCTGGTAAAAAAGCCAGCTTAATTGCTGATGATATTTGGTAACGATTAATCGCTTCCCATGCTCTGAATAGTTACTATTTATGTCAGAAAGTTGAAAACCAAGCCATTTTTTATGCTCTTCCGTCACAACGCCGGTGATAATAATATCGGCGCCACCCCAATTTTTCTGCTTGGGTAGCTCATTGATATTCGTGCTTTCAATCTTCAGCCTTAAATGAAGAAGTTCGGTTTTGATCTGGTAATACGTTTTCATTCCAAAAAGAGTTTATTCTCAAGATAGTAATATGGCCGCGCAAGTTAACAATAATCAATACCAAAATAGCTCTATTTGATCTAAACTGAAACAAAAATAGCACCAATTTGGCAGCTTCGCACAGTCCTGGGAAGACTTAATAACTATTCAAAGTCAGCTTCAACCGGCGTTGACGTCACCAAAGGCATTAATGTTACAGAAGTGGCATCATTTATTTCCTGGAAGTGGTAGCATTGTTAACCGGGGCGGAAACCCAGTGCTCTGCCATGATCTATTCCTTTATTCGTACTTTCAACGACTGAGTTCGCTTCGCTCGTTTCACCCTCTGGGAAATACAACACTCGTCGTTTTCCCTTGAAAGTTTCTTTGTATATTTAAACTTTTTCAACAGCTTACAACAAACCATTATGGGCAACCCATAAAGTCAGCGACAGTACAAAAGGTAAAACATACCGAAGAAGGACAGAAATATGTATAATATTCTTCAACGTTTAGAACAAGTATTTAGCGAAAAATCATTAATCGGTAACAACGATTTTACCGAAGATGAATATTCGTTGATGTTGGATTCTGTTGGTTCATTGTGTGATAATTTTGACAAAAATTCCTATAAACTCATATTTACAACCCTTATTGAAATTGCCAAACGATGGAAACAGTCCGATTCTACCGAAAATGATGAAGAAAAT
>SESA01001305.1_pt1 | contig 13118 bp, 10 predicted proteins | sample 3171451 | NCBI WGS metagenome assembly SESA01 (sample SAMN06051862, study PRJNA518727) | freshwater metagenome | biome: subpolar coniferous forest; feature: holomictic lake; material: water; isolation source: holomictic Lake 227, 8 m depth | place: Canada: near Kenora, Ontario | collected...
TGGTGTACCATAAAGGAATACAAGAGGATTAATTCTTGGGCGCGAGAAGTGACTCCCCGATGGTTACGGAAGAGAGCCAAGGAAGGCCTGTTGCTGAACAAGGTCGAGAAGGTACTCCACCCAAGCGGTAAATATCACACATATCTCATAAACATAATCGACCCAACAGAGATTCGATTTCTGAGTTCCTATCGCAAGAACCAGGAGTATCAAAAAGACAACCCCCACATTTTTAAGCCCGACATCCAGGCACCCGATCCATGTAGCAAGGTGTCCGACAACGACGACACAGAATCAGCCCTACCACTCCGTATTGGCATCCGCGCACCCATCGGTTCACTCAGCGGCATTGTGCTGCAAAGCAAGCTGTACCGTAATATTTTCTTGGCCCATCTCGAAGACATGGCTGTAAAGGCATCAATAAAACCAGGCGAAAAAGTACAAACCCGTAGAAAACTATATCGCCTACCACTAAAAAGCGGAACCCTGAACTATCTCCAAAGCCAAGCCGAAGACATGGATCTGTCGGTGAATGCAGCGGTTTCATTTCTGTTGATGGAGTTTCTACAGGCAAATCAATACATTATACGGGCTGCTGCTGACGATGTCATGCAAGCCCGCGAAAAAAAGAAGTCAATTAATCAGAAGGCTCTGGTTACGAGTGAACCACAGAATAGATAAACAAGAAAAGGAGGAAATATCATGAGTATGAAACTGTATTTTGTCGAAACCGGAAAGTTAAGGGCAAACCCGGACAATATGTTTCCGACACTGCCACCTGATGAGTATAATGATCTGAAAGCCAGTATTGCCATGCACGGCATTCAGGATCCACTCATTGTCGTCCCGGAGGAAAACGATGTCTACACCATTCAGGCAGGTCATAACAGATGGAAGGCAGCCAAGGAATTGTCCCTACCAACAGTACCGTGCGTCGAGTCTTCGGCAGAGATGTTCGAAGCGATAGTGGAAACGGAAATTTACCGGCGAATGCTCTCCAAAGAAGAACGCGATCGAATTAAGACATTGAAAGGGCCAAAACAGGCAGAGGTATTGGAAAAGTATCTCAATAAGCACCTGCTGCCAGAGATCATGAAAATATATATCTCAAAGAAGATAAGCCCGAAGATGGCCCTTTCTTATGCCAAGTTGCCGGAAGACCAGCAGCAGGAACACTGGGATCTGCTTGATCAGAACGTGATCGAAATTATAGCGCCGGAGGATCCGGAGGAGGAGAAGAAGCGGCTGAAGGAAAGGGCTGAGCAGACGGCTCTGGTAGAAAAGATCCAGGCTGACCTGAAGGTTCAGACTGATCAACTGTCAGTGAAGGAAAAAGAGATAAAGCAGTTCAAGATAAACCAGGAAAAGGCGAGAGAGTATCTGGCAGAGAAGGAAGAGGAATTCGAGAAGGTCAAGAAGGATGCCTACGATCAGGCAGGCGAAACTCTACGGGCGGCAGTCAAGGAAGAAATAGAGGAGGCCAAGAAACAGGTCGAGACGTACAAGAAAGCCGTTATAGAGAAGGATCATGAAATCGACGATCTCAAAGGAAATGCCGAAACCGCCAAACGGCAACTCAGGGATGCGGAAGGCAAGACCAACGAAATCAAGATAGCGATGCAAATATATAAAGCCGACGTTACGGAGAACGTTAAAAGGCTTTTCTCGCCCGAAGCGATGAATGACCATCTCGCCGCAGCCACACATTCAGTAGAAGCGGTCGATCGGTTATTGAACAGCGGGTGTGATTGGAATCCAGCCATACGCGACAAAGCCAAGCAGAACTTAGAAGGTCTACAGACAAGAATCGGTAATCTGCTCCAGGATCTGCCGAATAGAGCAGCTTTGCCGATGCCGGTGCTGCCGATGCTTGGGGAAAAATAGTATAAATCTCAGTGAAAAGCGGATGATATGCTGAAGACAGGACACCTGGTTCCGGCAACTGTCATCAAGGCATTGCCGGATTACAGTTCATATCTGATGGCAATCCCAGGGACGGAGCACATAGCTCTGTTGGAGCGGGCGCACGCCGGATCGCATTTGAGAGTAGGGGACAATACGGTAGCCTCAGTCTTTTCTATAAAGGATGGACGCATCAATCTGTCCCAGAAGTCCGCGCCGTTTTTTCGTAGGCTGACGGAGATGCTTGTTTCTCCGTTGCTGATGGAAGATAAGGTTAAGGTGGTCCATGCTGCCGCTGTTGATGGCGCCTCTTTCGCGAAGGTGGCGGTGGCAGGTAACAACGGGCACGATCCGATAACCGAGTGCCTGCCGTACATCACACCGGAATCGGTGCAGCGATTCACGAATCGAACCATCACCCTTGTAAGGTACTCATCCGACATTCGGAAATATGTTTCAAATGCTTTCGTTCCTGCCTTCAGCGACGACATACTGGAAGTAATATATATCCAGGAAAGGGAAATGGAAGAGATCCACGTAATAGTCGAGACTGATCGTCTGGCTCGATTTATCGGCAAGGGTGGCGCGAATATCGCCAGTGTATCGAAGTTGGTAGGGAAGATAGTAAGGGTTTTCCCTGCCGGATAAATTAACCCAGCGGGGGGGAAAAAGGAGAAAAAATGAGCGAAGCAGCAGCGGAAGTAAAGGCAAGAGAGCGGCCACACCCGACGAAGGAGGAAAGACACGCCACGGCAGAGAGAGTGCAGGCCCGAAAGATGCGGCAGGTAGAAGACCCGTCGTCGATTGTGTTGGACCCCAAATCCAGAGAGTGCCATGTGTTGGTCAGGGTAATGTTCATGTTTAATCGGGCGGTTGTCAAGATACGCATGAAGGCAGGGTTGTCGATTCCGACTGACAAGGTGGACGAAAGCCTGCGTCAGGCGGAAGAATTCAACCAGCGCCTCGTTGAACTAACAGGAATGCTTTCGGAGATGAGCAGCAATCCCTACGGTACCGGGTCTTACCAGTACGAGACACCGGAAATGAAGAGACTTCTGGCGGCGAAGCGATCGTCGTATGTGTTTATACCGGGGACGGAAGAAAGCAAGAAAGTGGCCATGCATATCAAGCGTATTGATCCCTTGCTGCAATACATTCGGAAAACATGCACGGATTTCGAGAGAGCTGCTGCACCAATAAACCGTGCAATACAGACGGTTATTGACTTCAACAGTCTGACACAGCAGCTTACGAAAACGGCGAGGCTGAAATTCGAATACACGAAGGGTTTGCTCGCTCTTGAAAACGCAATTGCTCCCAAGAGGGTTAGCGCCGCTGAGTCCGCCGTAGAACAATAATGCTGAAGCGACCTTTACCGTATCGAGAGATCCGAGACTGGTCGGGAAACCGGCCAACAAAACAGGAGGCTGCAATGCAGCGCGTATTAGTAGTTGATCAATACTTGAAACGTTATCAACCGGCCTTCGTCGGGCGGATGATAAGATCTATCAGACCCCTCCTCTTGGCGGTGGCATTTGGATTTTTGTTGGCTGTAAATGCCGCCGCCTTTTGCTTTGAGGAAGCGGGAGAGACGTATGGCATATCTCCATTACTCTTATGGGGCATTGCCAAGACGGAATCGTCTCTCGACCCCCAGGCCATTAACAGAAACACAAACGGTTCGTATGATTACGGTGTCATGCAGATCAATTCCAGTTGGTATCGGACATTGGGGGCGGAGACATGGAACGCCTTGTCTGATCCATGCACGAATGTGCGAGTAGGCGCCTGGGTGTTGGCACAGTGTATCAAGAGGCACGGATACAACTGGGAGGCGGTGGGCTGTTACAACAGCGGCAAATCGGAGCGGAGAAAGGTTTATGCCAAAAAGGTTTTCCACCAGTTGAAATTGGCCGGTTACGGGAAGAAGTGATTCTATTATGATAAATAAATTACACAAATAGTGCGTATCGTTGAAACAGGAACGCGGCAAGCTGCAACAGGCTTGCGATCTATTGCGTCTCAACAATACTGGGCAAGAAGCACTCGAATATCTTGTGTTCATTTACCTGACACATGGCATCATAAGCAGGGGGAAAGCATGTGAGCTATTGGAAATTGACCGGGCTGATCTTGATGATTGGCTAACCCATACGAATTTGTCTGATCATGAAAAAAATGTAACGCCATTTCTGGACCAAGGACACGGCCTCAGTCCCAAGGTTTAACAATAAAAGGGAGTTAAGCCAGTGACAGCATTATTCAAAAAAATCATTGATCGTCTCTCGGTAAGACAGAAGCAGGTAGCGGTGCTTATCCTAATAATCACCCTAACTGGTGCACTGATTATGCTCATTACCAACACCATGGATAAGGCGGGCAAAAAAACTGCCTCTGCGGGGAAACAGGCCGCCTCGAAGAAAATGACCCTCATGACCGACAAAGTCGAGAAAGACCTCTGGGTAGCTGCCGAAGGGCAGAACATCAAAGCTCTGGAAAAGAGCAATGAGGAACTGCGATCTCAGATGGAAAAAATGAAGAAAGACATTGAGGAGACGAAGGAACAGGGCAAAAAACCACGGGTGTTGCCGCCTCCTCTTCCTCCCCCTGCTCCCAAACAGGGTACTTCCTTAGCGGCTTGCACCGGGCCGAAATGTCCCCCCGCAGTAGTTCCTGCCACGCAACCTGGCGCTCTTCAGACGGGCAGCCAGCCATCGCAGGCGGGAATGCAATCGCCAATCGGGCCGCCCAGACCGGGATCTGTAAAGCAACCCGATTCCCTTTCTACCGGCACGATAAGAATGTTCAAGGGGGACGAAAGAAGCAAAACCGACGCAAAAAAGGACAAGAAGAAAGAAGAACCTACGACATACCTGCCTGCGGGCAGTTTCATGCAGGCAGTTCTGTTGAGCGGTCTTGACGCGCCGACTGCTGGTGGGAAGGCCACAGCCGAGCCTTATCCTGTACTTCTGGGCGTAACCGATTTGAGCGTATTGCCCAACAGGTTTCGGATGAACCTTAAAGAATGCTTCATTATTGGCGCTGCTATCGGAAATATTTCTGACGAGCGAGCCTACATCCGAACGGAGACCCTATCTTGCATACGTTCCGACAACAGGGTTATCGAAATTGCTGTGAAGGGACAGGTCATGGGCGAGGATGGCAAGCTCGGTATGCGTGGGAGACTGGTAAGCAAGCAGGGTCAGCAGATAGCGATGGCAATTTTCGCAGGAACGCTTGGCGGCCTGTCAACGGCGATGACACCACAGCAGACTCCGCAGTTCAACTTGTTTTCCAATCCTACGCAAAGCAACACCAACCTCGGTTACTCCCAACCCTCAATCGGACAGGTCGGGCAGGTCGCAGCTATGGGCGGCGCCGGTAACGCACTGAACATGATTGCGAATTACTATATGAAGCTTGCAGAACGGCTTTTCCCGATTATCGAAATAGATGCCGGACGGACAGTCGAGGTCGTCCTCCTGAAAGGTCAGGAGCTGAAAGTAGCAAGCGGCAGTCGCGCTATAGGAAGGGTATCATCGAGATGAAAAGAAAAAAGGAGGACGCAGTGCCCATTTATTCCAAGACAATTGCTTTTTTGTTGATCCTTGCGGTTCTGGTATTCCCATCTTTATGCTGTTCGGCAGAGGATTTTAGCCACGTTAAAAAGGCGCTGGAAGGAATGAAGATCGACTCTATCAGATATGTCGAGGGGTTAGAGATGTTCGAGGTTGTAACCAATAACCAGGCGGCCTATCTGACGAAGGGCTTGCGTTATTTCATTGTCGGCAAAGTGTTCGACATACAAACCAAACGTGATCTGACTACAGAGAGAATAAATAGCCTGCGCCGTATCGACTTTTCGACACTCAACCTGAAGAATGCGATCAAGATGGGAACCGGCAAGACCTCCATAGCTGTTTTTACCGACCCGGATTGCGGCTACTGCAAGAAACTCCACGAGGAATTGATCAAGCTCAACGATGTCACAGTGTATCTATATTTATATCCGCTGGCGGCAACGAACATCGAAGCGAAAACCAAGTCGGCTGCGATAAGGTGTGACAGCGACGCATTATCCGCGATGAACACGGCGTATTTGGGCAAAACCCCGTACAAGCCCGCGCGCAAGCCGACGGCATCCTGTATGACCATGATTGAGGAGAATATCCGTTACGGGAAGGAGCGGGGCATAAATGCGACCCCAACGATAATCCTGGAAGACGGGCGAGTGGTTCCCGGTTACAGGAGCGCAGCCGACTTGACTGCCCTTATCAACAAAAAGGAGGCTAAACAATAATGAGGATGAGAACGATTGTTCAGTTGACAGTGATCTTCGTATCGCTTCTGGCTGTTTCCGGATGCAGTCCGAAGTTTGCATGTTCTGATGACATCTACTCTGGTGAACCTCGATGCAGTTCCGTAAGCGCCATGTACAACACCAAGATGCGGGGCGTGGAAGATAATACTGGAGCGAAGAAAAAAGAGAAAGATACGGAAGATGCTCCGGTGCAGAAGCAGCTTGTCCCGAAGCCCGCCTCAAAACCGGATCAGGGAGTTGAGGTACTCAAGAACATGAATTATAGCGCTAAGGTGCCTATGCGCATCTCGCCGAAGATCATTCGCATCTGGATTGCGCCATGGGAGGACTCAGACGGCGATCTTCATCAACCTGGATACGTTTTCAGCGAAATAAACGACAAGCGGGGCCGGTGGTTATTTGGAGAAAAGGAAACAACAGGTTCGCAGCCCATGTTGAAGCCAATTGAGCGGGTTCAGAACGACCCAGATGACCATAAAAAGGGAGCGGAGAAGCCGGATACGGCAATCAAGCCCCGCACTGCTGACAAGGAACCAACCCTTAAGTTGAAGTGATGCTATGCCGGTGGCGCGTCAGTCCCTCCGGGATAAGTTTTTTACGAATCGACCGTGGACGGAAGTATTACTCTCACAAAAGACACCAAAGCGGAAGAAAAAAGTTGCGGAACGGTAATTCACAAACAATCCGATTAAAGGAGAGGAGAGAAAAACAATGCTGAAAAAAATCTTTACTTGGTACTTCAATAACGATTCGATTTTTGTTTCCATCGTCTTGTTGCTGTTGTGCGTGTCCTCAGTCTGGGCGGGCACGGGCGGGACGGAGTTTACTGACCTCTACACAACGATTCAGGGCTGGTCGCAAGGCTATCTTGGTAAAACGATTGCCATAGGCGCTTTCATCGTGGGTATGGGTATCGGCATCGCCCAGCAGTCCATCATGGCAATTGCAGTGGGTATCGGGGCAGCGATGGCTGTGCAGTATGCACCAAACATTATCGACTCAATGGTAACGGCACTGATTTAACGTGATCCAAGATTAAAAAACATAATAAGGGAGAGGAGAGAAAAACAATGCTGAAAAAAATCTTTACTTGGTACTTCAATAACGATTCGATTTTTGTTTCCATCGTCTTGTTGCTGTTGTGCGTGTCCTCAGTCTGGGCGGGCACGGGCGGGACGGAGTTTACTGACCTCTACACAACGATTCAGGGCTGGTCGCAAGGCTATCTTGGTAAAACGATTGCCATAGGCGCTTTCATCGTGGGTATGGGTATCGGCATCGCCCAGCAGTCCATCATGGCAATTGCAGTGGGTATCGGGGCAGCGATGGCTGTGCAGTATGCACCAAACATTGTCGACTCAATGGTAACGGCACTGATATAACGTAGAAGCCCGACCTGACACAAAATGGGAAAGTCAGAGGAATATACCGTAACCGTCATAGATGCCCGTGGGTACAAGCTTGATGCAACCCGAGCCGCCCGCGCAAGACTCCTGTTGAAAAAGGGCCGAGCGCGAATTTTGAATACGCATCCATTCACGATACAGCTACTCGAAGAAACAAGAGGCGATGGAGACACTTAAAAAACATGCGCTAATGCTCGAACGGCAGCCATTCTCGTCTTTTCTGCCCTATCTTGCCTACAGCGAAAGCAGCAAGGCGTTCACCCTCGACTATGGCGTTGGCTTCGTCTATGAGTGTAGTCCCCTGCCCTATCCAAGTTCCGGTGCTGTCTCCACTCTGAGGGGCCTGTTTGAGTCGCCCTTCCCGCCGGGAACATCGATTCAGGTAACCCTTTTTACCTCCAGGCATATTGGTCCTGACCTCGATGCCTTCATATTGCACAGGGAGAACACGCAAGGCAATTCCATATTTACAGATCTGGCCCGGCAGCGGACGGAGTTTCTTCAATCCGGTGTGGACAAGTCCTTGTTCAAGGGCTGCGATATAAGGATCAGGAATTTCCGGCTGCTTGTTTCGGTATTGATCCCCTGTTCGCACACACCACAGGCTATCGACAATATCATGCAAAATACACTGCCTACATTGAGGGAAACGGTTTACCAAGCCCTGAACACAGCGGGCCTTGCCCCTGTTGCCGCTGGCCCCGAAGACCTGATCAACACGCTGAGTGAATTGCTGAATCCAGGGCATTCCCTCAACGACGCCCTCCGTTACGATGATCGGGTGGCACTGAAGGACCAGATAATTTATGCTGACAACGAAATCAAGGTGAAAAAAGATTTTCTTATCGTTGACGGGTATTACGTCAAGAGCTACACAGTAAAACAATATCCCCGCGAGTGGGATGTATCGGGAATCATCAATTACACCGGCGACCTGTACCAGAACGTAAAGCAGATAGGGTGCCCTTTCATGCTTACCATGAACTGCGAGTATCCCGATCCGATTGCATCGAGACGCGAGATACAAAAGAAGGGCATGGTGGCAAGTTATCAGGCTTTTGGGGACTTTTCGAAATGGCTTCCCCAGACGGCGATGAGGAAGGAACAGTTCGATTTGTTTTCCGCGGCTCTGGAAAATGGCGAATCTCCTTTTTATGGGTATATGAACCTGTTCCTTTATGCCAATGACGAAGGCGAGGCAGCCGCGATGTCTGGCATTTGTCAGAGTCTTTACCGGGGCATGGGGTTCATCATGCAGGAAGACAGATACATCATGTTGCCACTGTTTTTGCAGTCCCTTCCCATGTCGTACCAAGCGGCAATGCAGAAAGACCTGCGAAGGCGAAGAACCTTTACGACATCGAACGTGTCCGAGCTTGCGCCGATGCAAGCCGATTGGAAGGGTGCGGGCCGTCCTGTTATGTCCCTTATCAGCCGCCGCGGACAGCTTCAGTTTATAGACGTATTCAGCAACCGTAAAGGTGGGTACTCAGGGGTCGTATGCGCCGGCACGGGAGCGGGCAAGTCGTTCTTCATCAACGAGATGATTGTGTCCTATCTTGGCCTCGGGGCGAAGGTATGGGTGATCGACGTAGGCAGAAGCTACGAAAAGCTGTGTTCGTTCTTGGATGGAGACTTTCTGGTGTTTGACACCACGTCAAACATTAACGTCAACCCTTTCACAAGCGTCGTTGACATCAACGAGGAAATGCCCATGCTCAAGGCTATACTCGCTCAAATGGCATCGCGTGCTCCGCTCGACGATCTTTCCATGGCTAATCTTGAGGAAGCCATAAAGACGAGTTACGCGGAAAGCGGTTCAGCGACGAGCATAACCAATATAGCTGATTACCTGTCCGCAAAAACGGACCCCCGGCAGGTTGACCTCGGCAAGAAGCTCTTCCCCTACACGGCCTCCGGAGCATACGCATCCTTTTTCGAGGGTGCAAGCACGTTTTCCCCGAAGCAGGGCTTCGTCGTTCTGGAATTGGAGGAATTGAAATCGAAGAAGGATCTCCAGGAAGTAGTTCTGCTCACGTTAGTCTATAAGATTCAGCAGGACATGATGCAACGGGGAGAGAACAAGCTGGTGATCATCGACGAGGCATGGGATCTGCTCACCGGCGGCAATACTAGTCAGTTCATGGAGACCGGATATCGCCGGTTCAGGAAATATGGCGGCGCCTGCTTTTCGATCACCCAGAGCATAAACGACTTCTACAAGATTCCGGCTGGCGTGGCGATCATTGAGAACTCCGACTATATGTTTCTACTCAGGCAGCGTCCTGAGAGCATCGAGGCGTTGAAACAGTCTCAGAAGGTGTCGATTTCCGAGGGGATGTACGAACTGCTCAAATCGGTACATACGGACACGGGAAACTATTCGGAAATATTTCTGTATACTCCGGACGGCATAGCCATTGGCCGCCTTGTGGTGGACCGCTTCACACAGCTACTATATACCTCAAAGGCCGACGAGTACATGGCACTAAAGCTGTTGACGGACAGAGGTATGACTATTCGAGACGCTATCTTGGAAACAATCAAAAAAGAGCAGGACCAGCTTACGAATTGGGAAGACCAAGATAAAGACAGGAAAAAAAAGGTAAATTATGGAGTGGCGTAAAACCCACGACTGGTTACAACCACCTAACAGAAAAGGAGACGGCGCTTCTCTCGGTTGAAGAGTATCAGCGCCGCTATTGCGGGATGAATAACTTATTATTAGGCACCATGGTGCTTATGGCAGCTCTTGGATCCGACCAGACTCGTTACGATTATCCTTCCCATACCGCAACCTATGCTGCTGGTATGACCTACGTGATATGCAGTGAATGCCCTGGTCCGACACCAAAACAGCTCATGCCGGTGAAGCAACCCGCCAGAATGGAGGATCAGATTAAAACAGCACAGGCTATGCAGCCGCTCAGGATCGATCCAAGCATAATTCTTCCCGCACCCAAGGCCAAACTACCCCAGACGATCCGGGAAACCCTGTATTTCGAGTATAATTCATCCAGGCCACCTCAGTGGGACAAACAGAAACTGGCTGAGATCAAAAAGGCGGCGTTGGAGCCAGGCGCAAAAGTAACGATCACGGGCTTTACGGACAAACGTGGAAATAAGCGGTACAATAACCGGCTTGCCCTGTTGCGGGCAAAAGCGGTCAGGCAGTACCTTGGTCTTGATAAGGAAGCCATTGTGGTCGGAAAGGGCAAGTGCTGTTACCTGGATGAATCCCACGAGGGAAAGAACAGGCGGGTGGAAGTGGTAATCGAAATGGAATCGCCGAAGGTGCAGAAGGTGGCAGATGTCAAGCCGCAACTGACGAAACAGAATGACGCTCCTGCCAAGACTACTGTGATCAACGAGAGGGCGAAAAATATCGTCCCTGCCGAATCTCCAAAAGTCGTCCCCTCCAGATTTCCGGAATCTCCAAAAGCCGTCCCCACCAGACCTCCCAGATCCCCAAGGGTCGTCCCTGTTCCTATCAAAGCTCCCATATAATCACACATATAGAGCAGTATCTGCGCGTGCTGTAAAGCCTCGACGATTGACAATCAAATAAAAACTAGGGCCGGACATTGGCAAAACGTATTCCGTCTTCCGTAGAAGCGAAGTAGTCGGAGCGTGTACTTGCCAAAGTCCGGCTTTTTTTCACACATCTCTCCCTTCACGAACTGTCTGGAAGTAGTACATAGGCGATACCCCTCATCGGGCGCTTGGATTGCATCCATTTTTACCCCCCAAAATATAACCTTTAACAAGGACAAAGGAGAAACATAGCTATGGGCCTCAATATACATACGATATTTAAGAAAATTTTGTTATTCGTTCTGTCTACCCTGATGCTTATAGCTTCGGCAGGCAGTGCATGGGCAGTATCGTATACGGTAACTACATCGGCTAATAATTACTCATATGGGTCAATCGCCCCTACAACCCCGTTCGAGGTAACTAGCGGAGCGACGACTCTGATCCAAGCGATACCGAAAACCGGGTACACGGTGACAATGGGTGGCACCTGCGGCGGTTCATTAAGCGGAACGCTTTACACAACGAATGCGATTACGGCACCTTGCACGGTCATCGCAACTTTTACCCTGGCGACATATTCAGTGACTCCATCCGCAGGTTCGAATGGGGCAATATCTCCATCAACGGTGCAGACGGTAAATTACGGATACCCCACCACCTTCACGATAGCACCGAATGCCGGGTACACAAAAGCGACGCCGGTAGGCACCTGTCCTCCAGGCTCTTTTTCCGGCATGGTCTGGTACACAGGTCCGATCAAGTTTGCCTGCACGGTTATAGCGGCTTTTACCCCGCTGAACCCGATGACGGTAACTCCGTCCGCCGGGGCGAATGGGACAATAAGCCCGTCAACGGCTCAGACGGTGCCGAGCGGATACGCCACCACCTTCACAGTGACGCCGAATACCGGGTACACGGCGGCGGTGGGTGGTACTTGTCCATCGGGCAGTTTGTCCGGCAATACCTACTCAACAGGTGCGATTACGGCAGCTTGCACGGTCAGCGCGACCTTTACCATTAATTCGTATGCAGTGACTCCGTCCGCCGGTACGGGTGGGACAATTAGTCCTGCAACAGAGCAGATGGTAAACCAGGGGGCAACGACTTCCTTTACTGTGACGCCGAGTACTGGGTACACGGACACGTCGCCGACAATGGGCGGCACCTGCGGAGGGACACGGACAGGGACGACCTACACAACGAACGCGATCACAGGCGCCTGCACGGTTACAGCAGCTTTTACCATTAACTCAAATGCAGTGACTGCGACTGCTGGGGCGGGCGGGACAATAACTCCGGGATGGCAACTGGTAAATTACGGAGCTAGCACCACCCTCACGGTAACGCCGAGTACGGGGTACACAAACGCAAGGCCAACGATGGGTGGCACCTGCGGAGGGACTTTAAGCGGTACTACCTATACGACGAACGCCATAACGACAGCCTGCACGGTTACCGCAGCCTTTACCCAGAACACGTATTCAGTAACTCCGTCTGCTAGCATGGGTGGAACAATAAGCCCGGCAACGGTGCAGACAGTAAATCACGGGGCGGACAAAACCTTCTATTTGACGCGGAGTACTGGCTACGGGGACGCGACGATGGGTGGCACCTGCGGCGGGACTTTATCAGGGTCGACCTATAGAACGAACCCGATTACGACAGCCTGCACGGTTATCGCGACCTTTCCTATAATGACTTATGCTGTAACTCCTTCCGCCGGACAAAACGGAATAATAAGCCCAACGACGGCTCAGACAATAAATCACGGGGCTACCACCACCTTCACGGTAACGCCGAATACCTGGTACACTGCGGCGGTTGGTGGCACTTGTCCATTGGGCAGTTTGTCCGGCAATACCTACACAACAGGCGCGATCACGGCCGCCTGCACAGTTACCGCGGCCTTTACCATTAATTCGTATACGGTGAGTGGGACGGCAGGTGCTAAC
>SESA01001308.1_pt1 | contig 13098 bp, 9 predicted proteins | sample 3171451 | NCBI WGS metagenome assembly SESA01 (sample SAMN06051862, study PRJNA518727) | freshwater metagenome | biome: subpolar coniferous forest; feature: holomictic lake; material: water; isolation source: holomictic Lake 227, 8 m depth | place: Canada: near Kenora, Ontario | collected 2013-06-25...
TTCTGGACCGCTGCGAGTGAGCTTAATTTCGAGCAGTGGTGGCTGAACGACATATCGACCGCGCCTTTTTTTGAGATTTTGAAAGATGGTGGCTGCGACGACTTGGAGGTTCCCGAGAATACCGTAGGGGAATACTACCGCCAGCGGCAGCTATTTCAGCAGGGCGACCGACACGCGATCCTGCTAGAGCCATATCTCACCCGTAGCGGTGGTGGCTACAAGTACGCCGGTCGATGCACCGGACATGGCCCAACCCAGCGGGGTTACCTCCAGACCCTGCGCAACTGCGCCGCGCTCCTTAATCAGCACGAAGTCAAGATCACCGGCCTCGACTGGCAGGAGCTGGAGTTGGCGGCGCTGACAAAGGACGACTTCGTTTTTTGGACGCGCCGTACATCGGAGCTGACGCGCGTGCTTATAGCAACGTTTTCCCTCACGAACTGATGGTCCAAGCGCTTCAATGCGCTCGATACAAGTGGATGCTAACTGAATATGAACAACCGTTGTACCGTGACGCTTTCGGCGAACCGGTCTGGACAACGGACGTTCATCTTTGCGCTGATGGGCTAAACACCCGTCGGCGTACCGAGTGCGTTTGGACAAATTACTGACCCCGCCTGGCTTTGAGCGAAAAGCCACTCTGGCGTCTGACACTAACGCAATAGTCGCCCGTGCAGACGCCAGCCGTCGATGGGGATTCCGGCTTCGACGAAAGCCAGTAGCCAGGCGAGAACGTGCGAGTAAACGGAATCCGCTAGCGTTCCGTCCATGTCGAAGATCAAGGCTTTCATGCCGCGTGATGCAACCGTGCCCGTAATTATTGTAGAAGACGAACTGCGAGCATGACGATTACCGATATGATGAGACTGGTGGATGCCGTCCAGGGTACAAGTTTGGCTGCCCTGTGGCACGGTATCAATCTGCATCAAGGCCGTGAACCAGTTCAGACAAGCACCCTAGCACCAAGGCTGCTTGAACGAGATGATCGGAGGCGAAAATACCATCCTGACGTTCCCGTTGGCGAGTAGCGGGTGAAGGTGAACAATCGCGACGTGGAACGCGCCTACACCGCAACCCAGGGCCAATACCTGGGGTTCATCTACTACAACAAAACTCCACGGCGTTCCCCCCGGCAGATCGAACCAGATCGTCATCTCCATAGCAGCCGCTGAGCATCCCCACGGTGAGCATCCCCTGCCCTGCGGGCAGCCATTAAGCCCCAGACTGCGTAGCGCTACACGCTGCGGACGCTGCCTGGCGAGTTTAGCGGCCTTCGGCTGCTGAACTACATGTATGTGATATGGAAGCGGGTGAAGCCTAACGCGGATATTGGCTTCGACTTGTCGCGGGAATACCAGGCGACATCGGCGCTTCACAAGCCTTCGGGCTTTTGATGTTGATTTTCCAATCGCACGGATCAAACCGTCGCCGGTGCCAGGCACGGCATTAAAGATCGCGTTCAGGGACGCGGCGAGGTAGTTGATGGAGAACCTGATGCCTTGCATCGGTCAGGAACCTCCATGAATGCTCTGGAACCCCAAAAGTGTCCAAGAAGTGTCCAAGCATGACTTCAGTCAGATTGGCGTATCTGTTGTAAGTCCTTGATTCTGAATGGTGCACCCAAGTGGAGTTGAACCACTAACCTTCTGATCCGTAGTCAGATGCTCTATCCAATTGAGCTATGGGTGCGACCGTTTATGCTCAGGCCATTTCGACCATCGACGCGATCCGGGACATACTTTGCCAGATTGCTGGTCAACGGCAAGCTGATTCGACACGGCAAGCTGATTCTGATTCGACGGGAGTACCTCCCACGGTGCGCAGCTTAACACTGCCGCCATAATGAGGGAGTGATAAATGGTCCCGCATCGGAGTAAAACAAACCGAAGGTCGAAAGGATTATGAACTCGGAGAATCAGCCGGTGCGCAGCTTGCGCGAGATCGAGATGGAAGTGTTAGAGGAAGGCCGCGAATGGACACGACGGCGCCTGGAGCAAAAGCTCCAGGAAGAGGCTACCCGCCACGGCGGAGTTTTTCCCCCTCAGCGGAAGAAAGGCCCACCACCGAAAGCGCCAGACCATGCATCTGCGCACCGCGTTACTACGTCCGGTGCTGCGCTGCGGCTGGGGACCCACCCAAACCGTCTTCGAGCGCGTCGCCGCCCGCCCCAGTCACGGCCTAGATCTGCTCGCTAAACGCTCCTTCCCCTGATAGCACCCAAAAACCCGGCCGCCTAACTGCCGGCCATCCTGTGGCACTGCCCTGGGGGCACTCTGGTAGTGGTATGGGGGCGGCCTGACGTGGATTGCGTACACTGCTGATGATGTGGCACTTACAGCGTTGACTCTGGATCAGGATTCAGGGGTGTTTGGACACTGCGGGCGGCTACTCATTCGTGAATTGAAACGCGAATAGCTTGCTCCGCTTTAGCTTGAAATAGAGTCGCACCGGCTTTCCGGCCAGGGCGGAGAGATCATTACCGCGATCCCAATAGACCGTTTCATCGAGGTAGTTCCCATCCGTCGCTTGAGCTTCAGCCAGAGTGAAGCCCGGGACCGGTTTACCCGCTGCATCCCGAATCTCAACGAATGCCGTGCCCATTGCGCCGGTGTCAATATTGAGCCGCAGGCGCTTGCCGCTGAATACCACCGACGGCGTTAACAGCCAGCCGCCGTGATTGTCCACATCGGCTGATACAAACCCGTCCAGGCGCTGGCGGACTACGCCCATGCCATTTTTTAGTGGAATATCTTCGTCGTGTTCTGCCCGCAACAGGCCGCCGTCATGCGTGCGGCCAGTTGAGATGTAATACTGATAGAGGTAGTTCCCATGGCGAATCAGTCCATGGCCCATTGTGGGGTTCCACCGGTCCCACTCGTTGGCAAGGCCCATCGGGAAATAGGGCAACTGACCATGGCGCTCCCATCGGATGCCATCTCGGCTGGTTGCCAACTGCGTCTCCAGCAAGCCAAAATCGCCGCCTTTCTCGAACTTATCGAATCGGAACCACCGTTGGCGCTGGCGGTCAAAGTGGCGGAATGGCGTCGGGAACATGAGGTAAACATCCTGTGCCCACGGATAGAGCGCCGCGTTGCAATAATAGATGTCGGAAGCGGGATCGAGCTTGTCGTCGGCTTTGAGCACTACTTCAACATGCCCAGGGGAGACAAACCCCCTGGCGTCCGGCGCATTGGTATTGTAGGGCCAAGGCCGCATCGGATCATCGGTCACGATCCGGGCAACCTGGCGCTGGTTGTCGGCATTAAGAACTATGGCGCGCACATAAATGACATATTTGCCAATGCTCGGGTCCCACTGCACGAGAGATGGGTTGTCGTTAAAGAGCGGTAGCACGCGACGCACCCGCTGGAAATGGATGCCGTCTTCTGAATCGTAACCATAAACGCCATCGACTTCTGGTTTGGACGGAGAATGGAGAACATTGACGAAGAGTTTGTAACGCCGTGGGCTGCGGGTCTCGTGGTCGTCCCGAAATACCACGGCCCGGCAGGCTTCCACTCCATCCTGGTCGCCCATGATGACATTGCTGTCAAACTGACCGTTGATTTTGATGACTCCAAGAGGGGGGCGGGTCCAGTGGAGGGCGTCGGTGCTCTCGGCGTACGCCAGAGACTGCCCGGCGGGGTTAATGTCTCCGTAGTACATCTTAAACTTCCCGCCGTCCTCGAAGACGTTGCCTACAAAGATCGGGTGACGGACAAACGGATTGGTCTCCGACATGAAGATGGGACCAAGCTTCTGTGCGGGGTTGCTCGTCAGGGTGACATTCTCACTCGATTGAATAAAGCGCTGGTCTATAAAGAGCTGCTTGCTGTTTCCAATCTCGATTGGCGCCTCGGCGCGGGCGACCGCGGTGCAGAGCAGGCAGGCGGCGACCAGTTTCAAGCGGAAGGCCGCACTTGCACTCCTCAAGACTCGTTGGTGACCAATCACACGCATGTGCCTGGCATTATCTGGCGGCCACCGCATAAATGCGAGCATTGCGGAAATACAAGCGTAGTTGCACGGTTTTGCCCGCCAAGCCGGCCCCATTTTTGCCCGCCCAAACAAGCGGGAGATCAGGGGCATCCACGTCGCCGAAAATGCATTTCTCTTTCTCGTAGCCAGGAATCACCTGCCCCTCCTGATTCAGCATTTCGACCATGATATAGGCTTGGCGCTGAAGAAAGATGGATTCCTTCTGACCAACCCAACGTGCGGTGGCATTGAGAAAGAGCGGTGCTGCGGGCATGGTGAACTGGTGCGTGGAGAACTCCGCATTAGGGCCGGACGCCGCACCCGCAATGCGATCTTCCTTCACGCCCCACGTGCCGTCGAAAAGGATCTCTCCGTTCGCCACTACAGGCGTTCCCGCGGGCGCCATGAAAACACCCTCGGCAAACACCGCGGTGTCGCCTGGTTCCAAGCCCAGGTACTGCATCTGGTACGGCCGTTGCCAATGAGTGGCATCGTTACTAACCCACCACTCGTATCCCAGATAAGGGCCGTGCGCGCCCGGTTTATCGGGATTACGCGGATTCACAGCAGGTGGACCCGGCTCATAGAGCGAAACAATACCCACATAGCGGTCCTCGTAGGGAAAGGGCGTGAACCAGTAGAACTCAAGATCCTCGGGGTCTTTCTCGTTCGGCGTGAGCATCAGCTCCTTCGGGAAGCCCGGACCGAGGGTCCAGTCGTTCCACTCGGGGGGCCAGGTGGCACCATCGTGACTGCGCCGGATGGTGATCACTCTTCGCCCCTGCTGAGCATTGTCGGGATACTTCTTATAACAGGGCTGGTAATTCACCTGGTAGCAGAGATAGTCCCGGCTTTTCGGCTCCCACATCACATGAAGGGCATCCTGGCCGTAGAACACAGGCGTCTTGGAAACCGCCGTAAACTTGAGCCCGTCAGTGGATTTGAAGGCGTTAAGCCCGAAACCGTTGCCGGCAGGGTTGTGGTGCTCATAATAGAGCAACAGTGTTTCCCGCGCGTCGCAGTTGTAGGCGAAGGTCTGCTGCAACATGCCGTTAGGCTTGCCCTCCTTATCCAGGTTGAAGAACGGGCCGGTGCCGTCGTCCCACGGCCGTTGCTGAGCATCGAAAAACGTGTAGCCATTGGTAGTCCTGGCCGTGCAAGCGATATAAGCGCTGCTGGGTTTCGAGGAATGGTTGTCGCCGCCCAGCACGAACATCCCATAAGCCCGCCAGGAACCGTCAGCCTGCAAGGCGGTAGCGTAGATGTGGTCCATGCTGGTGCCGCTTTTCTGATGCAGAAGCCGCGCCGGGTTGGAGACGAAGGTCACCCGGCCCGAGATATTCTCGACGTCTGGTTCATGCATGAACAGCAGCTTGAACCGAGATCCGGCCGCAGCCGATAAGGCGGTAAGCAATGCTGCCAATCCAAGAACGATGACGGGCGGACGCACAGACGCCTTGAGACCAGTTGCCAGACAAATCGCCCGCAGGCCTTTTCCAGGGTTGTTCATTGCACTTTCAGGAGTCCGATCATAGCGCGCATGGGGCTCGATTACTCTCCTTCACCTCCTCTCCCCAGCCCTCTCCTCCTGAGGATGAGAGGGGGATGGCCAGTGTGGTTCAGTTCTTCGGATAACCGACTGCCTGCGCGAGGATGGCCTTCTGCTCGGGGCGGAGCTGCATCGCGGCGGCTAGCCGTTCCCGGTCCAGCGCATACACCACGGTCGCCAGTCCTTCGGAGGCGCAGTACAAGTAGATGTTCTGGCTGATGAACCCGGTATCAATGCCGGCGTAGAACTCCCGCTGGTCGGGCTGCGCTTTGGTGAGGCGCGGGAGATCGGCGACGTAGATCAGCACCACCGGTGCGTTCGTGGTGAAGGGTTGCCCGCTGGTTTTTGCGCGCAGATCCTTGTCCAGGACGAGCTTTAGCTGGTGTGGCTTGGCCTCGTAAACGTAAAGCCCTTCGGGCAGGGCGACATAAAGATCCATCTCCTGGGAATTCATTGCCGACGGCGCCGTGCGGTTTCCGGTCCCGGGTCGGTTGATGCCGAAGCCCGCCCAGAGGAGGTTCGCGAGCACTTGGGTGGGCAGCTTATCGGGTTTGAGCTCCCGGGTGGTCCGGCGCTCCTTGATCACCTGCATGAGTGGTTTGCCGCCGTCGGTTTGCGGCGGCGGCAGCGGAATGATTTTGAGTTCCTCGGCCTTGGACGCGGTTACGCTCAGCCACAACAGCACGGCGGTAACGGTCAGAGAACCAATAAGCTTTGCTCGCACGAGAAGGGTTTACTAGCAATATTCGACTTGGAAAAGCCAATAATTGCGAAACCTTTCGCTCGCGAAATCCCGCTAGAAAGTCAGGTAGTTATCTTGAACAGGCAGCGGTCTTGCTGCTATTAATTGACATGTGTGCCTCTTTATTGGCTGCGCGCAAACGCGAGCGGGTTGCGAAACCCTCGCGTGGCCGCAAAGTTTGCCCATCACCGCCTATGGTAATTTCTGAGCCCGCCTTGAACCTGGCCGACGGCGCCGGCTGCTCCTGCGTAGATTTGGGGGATTCTGTACGACTCGCCCTCATGATCACGCCCCGAAGCTCGGGCAATCTGCGCGAGCAAGTCCGGGAGGTCCTGTCGGTCATAAGAGCCGCCCTGGACAAACAGCCCCAGCCGATGATCGTCACCGTTCAAACCGTTTTCCTGAAGGACGCGTGCGGCCGGGCGGAGTGCGAGAGGGCGTTCGCGGAGTTCTATGGTTCCAAAGTGCCGGCGACCAACTTTGTGCTGCAGGCGCCCTGCTGCGGCGCGGCTTTGGCGGTGGAGGCCTGGGCCATCGGCGGGAAGGCCGTGCGGGTCGAGTTCTTCGGCCCGCAAGCGCTGGCGGTCAGCTATGACAGCGTCCGGTGGATTTACTGTGCCGGTGTCGCGCCTGGTGCGGCCGCGCTCGGGATTTATCCTCAAACGATGGATACGCTGGGGCGTTTGCAGGCCGCCCTGGCCGACGCGGGCAGCAGCTTCCAGCGCGTGGTCCGCACCTGGTTCTACATAGGAGGCATCACCGAGCCGGAGGCTGGGGCGCAGCGCTACCAGGAATTGAACCGCGCCCGCACGGATTTCTACCGCGACATCCAGTTCCACTGTGCTTCGCTGGCGTCAGCCGCGCCAGGCGGCGTGTACCCGGCGAGCACCGGCATCGGCATGTCGGGCAGCGGGCTGGTCGCGAGCTGCATGGCTCTGGAAACCAGTCGCAAGGACGTCTTAATGCTTCCACTGGAGAACCCGCAGCAAACCCCAGCTTATATCTACGACCCGGTGCACTCGCCCCAAAGTCCAAAATTCTCACGGGCGGTGGCGCTGGTGCTGGGAAACTACGTGACGACGTGGGTTTCCGGCACCGCCAGCATTGTTGATTCGGAGAGCCGCCATCTGGGCGATCCGGAAAAGCAGACCGCGCAGACCATTGACAATATTGAGCGGCTCATCTCTGCGGATAACTTCACCGCGCACGGTCAGAAGGGAGCGGGCGCCCGCCTGCACGATCTGGCCAAGATACGCGTTTATGTCAAGCGTGCGGAAGATCTGGCCAAATGCCGGGCGGTATGCGAACGGCGGTTCGGCCCGGTGCCAGCCATTTACGCCGTGGCGGATATTTGCCGGCCGGAGTTGCTGATCGAAATCGAGGGCGTCGCCTTCTCGAGATTCGCCCGGGGCTAGATCTTCTCGAACTGGCTCAGCACGTAATCCCGCGCGCGAGGCACGTCGTCAAGGGTCAGGTGTTCGATGACCAGGTAAAGCTCCCGGTTCAGGCCCGCCAGCAGACGCAGGTACAGCGGATAATCGAGCACCCCCTTGCCGGAGGCCGGCAAGTCCGTGCCATCGGCCGACGCCTTCACATCTTTGGCATGGGCCAGCACGATCTTCTTGCCCAGGAGTCGGAACATCTCCTCGAGCATCGGGTCCATGCGCGAGAGATCCTCCTTGCGGTAGAAATTGCACGGGTCCATCACCAGTTTGAGCCCCGGCACGTCTCGCATGACGCGCTCGGCGCGCGCAACGGAGTCAATCACGTTCCGCCAGTAAGTTTCGATGGAAATCACTGCACCGGTCTTCTTCGCGGCCTTGGTCAACCTCTCCAGCGCAGCGCGGCAAGCCTGGTAACCTTGCTCGGTTGCGTTCTCGGGCGATTCGATCCACTCAGACTTGTCGTTGAACGTCCCGGTCTCAGTGGAAATGACCGGGCAGCCGAACTGCTTCCAGTTCTCGATCAACACCTGCATGCGCTGTTCCCCTCGCTGGCGGCGGGCGGCGTCCGGGTCAACGACGTTATAATAGCCGAACAAACCGACAATCTTGATATTATGCTTTGCCAGCGTGCTGGTGATGAGGCGTGCCTTGTCCCAATCCGGCGCCGATGGGTCGAACTTCACATCGGCGAAGGCGAAATCCAAGACGACACCGTGGAAGCCGTCCGCCGCGATCCGGCGGGCAGCTTCCTCCAGCGGCAGGCTGGCATAGACGCCGGTGAAGACACCGAGCTTGAGGTTCTTCCGTGCTCGGGCCCGCAGGTCGGGCGCGGCGCTGCTGACCAACGGAAAGCCCAGCACCGCAGCACCGGTGACTCTGAGCCAATCCCGGCGATTCAGGGCGTCCATAAGCCAGCGGCTATTTCTTCCCGGAGGTCGCTTCTTCGGGAATGCGCATGCTGTAGAACGAGCGATACACGAAGATGAGCGCGATCACGAAGAAGAATGCGCCGATGCCGGTCTTGACGGTCTGGTCCTTCATGGTGATGGCGATTTCCACCGCCAGCAGGCCGAACAGAGTGGTGAACTTGATCACCGGGTTCATCGCCACCGACGAGGTGTCCTTGAACGGATCGCCCACGGTGTCGCCCACGACGGTGGCCGCGTGCAGCTCCGTGCCCTTCTGACGCATATCAACTTCGACGATCTTCTTGGCGTTATCCCAGGCGCCGCCGGCGTTGGCCATAAAGATGGCCTGGAACAGCCCAAAGAACGCGATGCCGATCAGGTAGCCGATGAAGAAGTAAGCATTGAAGAACGGCAGGGCCAGCGCGAAGCAGAAGATCACGATGAAGATGTTCCACATGCCTTTCTGCGCATAAACGGTGCAGATGCGCACGACTTCCTTGCTGTCCTTTTCCGAAGCGGTGGTGGCATCGAGCTTCATGTGCTCTTTGATATAAACCACCGCGCGATAGGCGCCGGTCACGACGGCCTGGCAGGAGGCGCCGGTGAACCAGTAAATCACCGCGCCGCCCATGATGAGGCCAAGGATAATTTCGGGCTGCACGATGCTCAACGCGTCAATAACAGGCTTGAAAGGCCCCGCTACCCCGGAGGCGAGTTGGGCTTCATACATTTTCTCCAGCAGCATGATGATGCCGAACACCATCGTGGTGGCGCCCACGACGGCGGTGCCGATGAGCACCGGCTTGGCCGTGGCTTTGAAGGTGTTACCCGCACCATCGCCCTTTTCGAGCTGATACTTGGCGTTCTCGAAGTCCGCGTCGAAGCCGAACTGGGACTTGATCTGCTGCTTTACGTTCTTGATGGACTCGATCTGGCTCAGCTCATAGACCGATTGGGCGTTGTCGGTGACCGGGCCGTAGCTGTCCACCGCAATGGTGACTGGACCCATGCCCAGGAAGCCGAAGGCCACCAGGCCAAACGCAAAGATCGGCGCGGCAAAGGCGAACTTCGCCGGCATCATTGTCATTAGCGCCGGATTCTGGGAGAAATAATAGGAGGTGAACATGAGGAGCATGATGATCAGCCCCATCCAGAAGGCCGAGAAGTTGCCGGCCACAAAACCCGACAGGATGTTCAGGGAGGCACCACCGTGTTTCGAGCAGTTGGTCACTTCCTTGACGTGCCGCGAGTTGGTGCTGACGAAGATCTTGGTGAACTCGGGAATCAATGCCCCGGCCACCGTGCCGCAACTGATGATGACCGACAGCACCCACCAGAGGGCGGGTTGGGCTGCGCCACCGGAGTCCTTATAGTCACCCAGCAGTAGATAGCTGGCGGCGAACGTAATCAGGATAGACACCCCCGAGGTAATCCAAACCAGGTGGGTAAGCGGCGCTTCAAAGTCAAAGTCTTTCTTGCCGCCGAACATGGCTTTGCTGAGGGCTTCGTTCGCGAAGTAGGAAACCAGCGAGGTCACGATCATCAGCGAGCGCATGACGAAGATCCAGATAATCAGCGTGGCGCAAATGGTCGGGCTGGCAGCCAGCGCGAGGGCGAGAAACGCGACGAGCGCCACGCCGGTCACCCCGTAGGTCTCAAAACCGTCCGCCGTCGGTCCGACTGAGTCGCCGGCATTGTCGCCGGTGCAGTCCGCGATCACGCCCGGGTTCTTGGGATCGTCTTCGGGTAGCTTGAAAACGATCTTCATCAGGTCGGAGCCGATATCGGCAATCTTGGTAAAGATGCCGCCGCAGATACGCAGGACTGAGGCTCCCAGTGATTCACCGATGGCGAAGCCGATGAAACAGGGCCCCACCAGTTCGCGGGGCAAAAATGTCAGGATGCAAATCATGAAGAACAGTTCCACCGCGACGAGCAGCAGGCCGACGCTCATACCGGACCGGAGTGGAATGCCCAAGGTGGCGAGCGGGTTGCCCTTGAGTGCCGAGAACGCGGTGCGGGAGTTGGAGACGGTATTGATGCGGATGCCAAACCAGGCCACACCGTAAGAACCGAGAATGCCCAGGACCGAGGCCAGCAGGATCACCACAACGTTGCCCATCGTGTTGCCCTGGAGAACCTTGAAGTAATAAACCATGCAGGCCGCAATGAGCAGCCAGAGGATGGCGAGGAACTTGCCCTGGGTGAACAGGTAAGTCTTGCAGGTTTCCCAAATGCTGTTGGAAACCTTGGCCATGCTCTCATGCACCGGCAGGGCTTTGGTTTGCTTGTATTGGAGCAGGCCGAAGACCGCGGCAATAACGCAGATCACCAGCCCCACATACAGCAGGTGAACGCCGCTGACGCCGCCCAGGCCGCCGAAATGCACCGTCGTCAGATCAGGAATTACGATGTCTGACTCGCTGGCGTAAGCGCCTGTTGACGCCAGAAGCGTGATGAACAAAAGAACCGTCCAGTAGTAATACTTGTTATATTTCATAGATTTAAGCCTGTGACTATTGCAGAAGTGGGTGGGGGAATGCCAATCCTATTTTGCTTTTTTCTGGCACACTGGCACCGGGCGTCCTTTGGCATTTCCGCCACGAACCTCCGCTTCCTGAATGCGGCAAACCTTTGACACGGCGGGGCCAACCCTTATTCTAAGCGTGTGGGTATCGTCAACGTCACGCTCGGCAATCGCAGCTACGAAATCAAAATCGGCACTGGTCTCCTTGCTCGGTTGGGCGCCGAATGCGCCCGGCTCGGGCTCGCCGGCCGGTGCGCCATCATCACGGACACAAACGTTGCGCCCCGGTTCGGCAGCGCCGCGCAGAAGGCGCTGGTGCACGCCGGGTTCGCTCCTACGCTGATCACCATCCCCGCCGGCGAAACTGCCAAGAGTCTGAAATCGGTCGAGGCGTGCTACAATCAATTGGCCGCGCAGCGACTGGAACGGAAATCCTTCGTCATTGCGCTCGGCGGCGGCGTGGTGGGTGATCTGGCTGGTTTCGTGGCGGCGACCTACCTGAGAGGCCTCCCGTTCGTCCAGGTGCCCACGACTCTCCTCGCCCAGGTGGATAGCTCCGTCGGCGGCAAAGTCGGCTTGAATCTGAAAGCGGGCAAGAACCTGGTCGGAGCATTCTACCAACCCCGGTTGGTGCTGTGCGACCTGCGCACGCTCGTTTCGCTGCCCGTCCGCGAGTTTAAGGCGGGCCTCGCTGAAGTGATCAAATATGGCATCATCTACGATGCCAACCTGTTCCAGCGGTTGGAGTGCGATCTGCCCAAGCTGCTGCGCCGTGATCCGCGGACGCTGGCGGCGGTCATCGCCCGGTGCTGCGAAATCAAGGCGGATGTCGTTGGTCAGGACGAGACCGAGAGCGGCTTGCGGGCCATCCTGAACTTCGGCCACACTATCGGCCACGCGCTCGAAGCCATCTCCCATTACGGCAAGTATCTGCACGGCGAAGCGATTGCCATCGGCCAGGTCGCCGCGGCCGGGCTCTCCGCGCAGCTTCTCGGTCTGCCCGCGCCCGATGTGGACCGCATCCAGAGCCTCTTCCGGCGCACCGGGCTGCCGGCGCATGTGACATTGAATGCCTCGCAGCGGCAAAAACTCCTCGCCGCCATGCAGCTCGACAAAAAGGTCAGCGGCGGCGAGGTCAAGTTCGTGCTCGCGCGCCGAATCGGCGCCGTCGAATTTGGCCACCGGGTCCCCATGTCGTTGATCGAGCAAACTCTCAGCTCTCACCCCGCAACCCTCAACGAGTAGCATGTCCGCCGTCAGCGAAACGATCGTCCGCGAGTACTTCGAGCTGCACGAGTTCCTCGTGCGCCAGCACTGCAAGTACATCAGCCAGACGCGCCGGGAAGAAGATGACGACATTGACTTCTTTGTGCTCAACCCCCATCCGGAGGCACCCGCCAGCGCGTTGCCCTTCGTGCTCACTTCTCCGGATTTGGCGTCAGTCGAGCGTGCGATTGTTGTCGTCAAAGGTTGGCATACGGAGACCTTTAGTTCTTCCGTGCTGTCTCGTGCGTCGGCAATCTTTCGCTTCGTCGAACCCAAGGCCTTTCAGCAGGCCGCGCGTGCTTTTGGCAAGGATAACACACCGCTGAAGATCCTGGTGGTCCCGGCCCTGCCGCAGGCGGCCGCAGCCCGCGATGAGAGCATTGCCCTCCTCCGTTCCAAGGGCATTGACGCGGTGCTCCCCTTCCGCACCATGCTCGCCGAACTGGTGAACAAAACCGAGGTCAACCGCAACTATCAGAAGTCTGACCTGCTCCAGATCATTCGCATCCTGAAGAACTACGACCTGTGCCAGGAGCCGCAACTGGAGCTATTCCGAACCAAAGGAAAGAAGCCGGCCCCGGGCAAGAATCGGAAAGCCCAGCCTTGAATCCCCCGGTCGTGCGCCTCTTAGATTTTTCCAACCCCACCACCCTGGACAATTGGAGCGCGGACATTCTTGTCCG
>SESA01001309.1_pt1 | contig 13096 bp, 10 predicted proteins | sample 3171451 | NCBI WGS metagenome assembly SESA01 (sample SAMN06051862, study PRJNA518727) | freshwater metagenome | biome: subpolar coniferous forest; feature: holomictic lake; material: water; isolation source: holomictic Lake 227, 8 m depth | place: Canada: near Kenora, Ontario | collected...
AATCAACGTCGGAACAGGAAACCCAAACTATGCCAGTATCAATGGTGTACTCTACAACAAGGCCATTTCCACGCTGGTTCAGTATCCTGGCGGCAAAGCTGGAGTATTCAGCATTCCGAACAGCATCACTACGATTGGGGGCGGGGCTTTCGAATATGGTACCTCATTGACCTCAGTGACAATACCAAACAGCGTCACTACGATCGGAGGGTTTGCGTTCTCCAATAATACAGCTCTGACCTATGTCACCATTGGTAGTGGTGTCACTTCTATTGGATTGGGAGCTTTCTTTTCCTGTACTTCACTGACTTCGATTGATGTTAGCACAGGTAATCCTGGCTTTGCCAGTATTAATGGTGTACTCTACAACAAGGTCATTTCCACGCTGATTCAGTATCCTGGCGGCAAAGCTGGAGCATTGGCAATACCGAATAGCGTTACCTCCATAGGATCTCATGCATTTTCCCATAGTCCTTTCCTTACCTCTGTGACAATACCCGACGCTGTCACCTCAATTGATCCAGAAATGTTCCGTATTTGCAGTTCTCTGACATCTATTGTGATACCTAACAGTGTCACATATATTGGGGATTCGGCGTTCTTTGACTGCTACGCACTTACATCTGTGACCATAGGCAGTAGTGTTTCATTCATTGGTAGCTATGCGTTCTCATTCTGCACCAATCTTACATCAATTTCCTTCCTGGGACTCACATCCCCCACCATGGAACCAGGATTGTTTGACAACAGTTGGATCATTGACACACCATCAGAACTGAGGGGTCACGCATACGCCGCCTCCGATTTTCCCGCTCCAGGAGGTATTTGGCACGGATTGACCATGGGTGCAATAGTGCCCGCACAAGTTGGCGACTTTGCTTACTCAGTGAGTGACGGAGTCGCCACCATCACTGGCTACATTGGTGCCGGCGGCGCAATCACCATTCCCTCCACACTGGGTGGGTATCCAACCACGGCCATCCAAGACAATTCATTCGATAGTTACAATGGGCAATTGGTCGAATCCCTGACCATTCCGAACTGCGTCACTTCTATCGGGGACGGGGCGTTTGCCAACTGCATCAACTTGAAATCCGTCTCAATTGGCACTGGAATCACTTCGCTTGGAAATGGAGTCTTCGCCAACTGTGCTGCCTTAACAGCCATCATGATACCCAGCAGCGTGACCTCAATCGGGGCTGAAGCGTTCATATCCTGCGCCGCCCTGACATCCATCACAATACCTGATAGCGTTACCATCATTCATGAGGGGGCGTTCGAATCCTGCACCGCCCTTACCTCTGTATCGATTGGCAGAAGTGTTACGACTATCGAATTCTGTGCATTTGAGTTCTGCACCGCCCTTACCTCAGTGACCATTCCGAACAATGTCACCCTCCTTGGGTTCGGGGTGTTTGCCTTTTGCGAGAATATGACCTCCGTTACAATCGGCAGTGGTGTAACCACGATCGGAGATGGGGCGTTTGGCAGTTGCACTTCACTTAACTCAATAACATTCTTGGGTCTTGTGGCGCCGGCCACAGTCGGCCTCGGATGGATCTCAGGAACGGCTGTAGGGATAGCAGGTCATGCTTACGCAGCCTCTAATTTCCCCACCACGCCGGGGATTTGGCATGAATTGGCAATGGGTGCCATCTTCCCGATACAGGCAGGCGACTTCACTTATATCGTGAGTGGCGGCACTGCCACAATAACTGGTTGCACTCGTGCCGGAGGGGCGATGACAATCCCCTCCATACTGGGTGGATACCCAGTTACTATAATCGGGGACGGTGCGTTCCAATGGTGCGGCGGCTTGACCTCGGTGACGATACCGAACAGTGTCGTTTCCATCAACCGCACCGCCTTCTATATGTGCGAATCCTTGACCTCCGTCGTTATAGGTAAGAATGTCGTCTCCATAGGCGGTTGGGCATTCTTCGAATGCAGGTCCTTGGTTTCGATTACATTCCTAGGATATGTAGCGCCGAACGTCACTTGGAATTGGGGTTCAGCCAGTCCAGGTCTAACAGGCCATGCATATCCCGCCTCGAACTTCCCCGCCCCCGGGGGCGTTTGGAATGGATTGATCATGGGCACGACCATTCCTGTCATGGTTCCTGGCGCTCCCACTAATCTCTCGATCAATCCTGGCAACACCCAGGCGGTTCTTGAATGGGCCGCTCCTGATATTGATGGCGGATCACTCATCACTGAGTATCGATTATACCGATGCACCACCTCCGGCGGTTCTTATGTCAAGATCGTCTCACTTTCCGGGACCATATATGTAGACACTGACCTGATCAACGGCCAGACCTATTGGTACGAGGTAAGCGCTGTAAATTCGATAGGTGAGGGTGCTCTGGCTGGTCCGATTTCGACCATTCCTTTAAGTCCCGTGGGTCCTCCGACAGCTCCGCAGAACCTGGTTGCATCAGGGAATTATGGGCAGGTCTTCATATCATGGCAGGCACCATCCAACGATGGCGGTTCGCCTATCATTAGCTACAAGATCTATCGCACGCAGGCAGGTAGCGAAATGCTACTGGCCACAGTTGGACCGAGCACCCTAAACTATGTTGATAATAACGTAGACGCCGGAACCAAATATGTCTACCACGTAACTGCAATCAATGCTATAGGTGCTGGAGCTGTCTCTGCCCAGGCAAGCGCTAGCACACAAGGTACAGCAGACAACACCATGCTCTATGCCGGCGTCGCCATCGCCATCATCGCTGTAATTGTCATCGCAGTCGTTGTGATGAGGAGGAAGAAGTCGATTGGATGAGAATAGCTGCAATCCTCTCCTCATAAGATTTATTCTTCAATCACTACATATTATTTAATATATAAGTTCTATAAAGTGTAAACTAAACATACAAATAGCGAGCATCTGGGTTTACATAATCACAGGAGAGTAAACCATGGGCGAAACCAAGTATCCGATTCTCGAAGAAGGGTATGAGTTGAAGCTTCTCGGCGCATGCCGGAACGCCAAGGAACGTGGATTGATCTCCCTGCTTACTATCACAGGGATGCACGTATCGACTACAGAGAAGCTCTCCAAGAGCAACCTGAAGAAGCAGGGCGACAAGACCTATATCGAATACAGGCGACTGAAGAATGCCAAACCCATGCGTTTCGAGATACCCTCTCAAAGGCTCCCAGATGTATTGGAGTTCCTAGATGGAAGAAAGGCATCAAGACAGTACTATCATCGCATTGTGAAGGAAATAGGGCACTTGGCCGGGTACGAAGACATATCTCCAATGACTCTGCGCCATTCGGTCTGTTGCGACATGATTAAGAGGGATGGAGCAGCGAGCCTCTTCACGGTGCCACAGCGGTTGGGCTGTTCGCTCCAGGTAGTCGTTGCCAACTACTCACAGCTCAGCGACGTACAATTGTGGGACAAAGGGTGAATCCAGATTGGATAGGGCAGACACTGAAGTGACGTTCTAGCATTCTTGCCTATGTCGTATCCATATCCGACACCCATAATAGGGAGGATATTTGTTCACAGTCCGATGGCGGAATATCTGAGGGATGGGAGGGCACCAATCCCCGAGTCCGAATCAACATCAAGGGTCATGAGAGCAAACCGTGGCAAAGACACCAGTCCGGAACTGCAATTGAGAGGAGCTCTCAGAGCTATAGGACTGAGGGGATACAGGCTTCACTGGAGGGGCGCTGCTGGTCGTCCTGATATCGCATATCCCCGGCATAGGGTTGCGATTTTTGTCCATGGGGATTTCTGGCACCGATGCCCTGTCTGCGATCTGCCCCTACCGAAGACCCACACTGAGTTCTGGGAGCAGAAGTTGAAGCGGAACACCGACAGAGACAAGAGAAAGATCATCGAGCTAGAGCAGGCTGGATGGATGGTGTTCGTTTGTTGGGAACATGAGATAAAGGCGGATCCGATGCGGTGTGCGGCAAGGGTAAAAGAGTACATCGACAAGCTGAAGAACCAGAACGATTGAATGTCTGTTACTAGGCCAGCTTACGAAGCTCGACGAGGATATCCCTGCCTTCAGAAGTTATCCTATATATCCGGTTCTTAGACTGGCTGGGCGTCATACATTCTGCAAGGCCATGCTCAGTAAGTTCCTTCAGTGCCCTAGAGACGTGAGAGAGATACTCTCCAGACGAGGCTGCAATGCTCGAAGGCGTTCTCGGACCTTTCTCAAGAGCTTCAAGGGTCATTCTACGGACCTTGGCCTGTAAGAATGACAGCAGCTCCCACACGATACCAACACCATCCGATATGCTTTAGTCCATTATTACCAAATGGTTACCATATTATATCCTAGTTGTAGTGTAGATGTAATGTTCTGGTAATAATGGACATCGAGCTACGATGCGTGTCCCTGCCCCATGGGATGGGATGTTTCTCGTTGGAAAGTTGTTCTGGAGACTGCATATGTTCGGGGCATGCCCGTCAATGTACTCGACAAGAGGATGCATCTCATCAATGAGGCCATAGGATGGGACGGAACGCTGACAAAGCCAATGACCCACTCTGTTGGAAGAAGCTCAGACGATTCTCTTCTGCTCTTTGAGAAGCCGGGGAAGGAGGCCAGAGCGGGCACAAATGAGAATGACATGAGGCCGGTCATTATTGTCAAGGGCAAACCTCTGGAACCACCATCATTCTCCTTCATCTGGAGTGATTTGACCAACATCGCAATGGCCGATTTCGAGGCGTTCCGTGCTGTCCTCATTCTCATCTATCGTAGCGCATATCTCTTAGACCATAGGAAGGACAAGAATGGGAATTGGAGATATGACCCATCCCCACCAGTGATGGAATGCATCAATGAGCTGGACAAGCTAGTCGGAAGCAAGACCGAGTTCGGCAGCGTTGATGGTCTGCTCCGGTTCATCGATCTATTGGGCTGGAACGAAGATGTCAAATACCATTCGTCGAACGGGAAAGCATCATTCACTGAAGGCAAGTATGGTGGCAAAGACCCCCGGATCGGTCGGACAAGGACGTTCCTCACCTGTATCCGTGTCCCTTATGATGTCTCACGGTTCATGAATGACCATCGCAAGGAGATCGAGAGCGGGGAAAAGGCCGATTTTGTCCAACTCTACGAAATAATGCAGGCACTAATCAACAGCAGGGGTCTCTGTGTTCCAAGGACAAAGGAGGACCTGATGGGCTATCTCCAACCCTATTTGTATGACATGCCATTGAGAGCACGAATATCTGGCAATGTATCGACGCATGCGATTCAACGAACCATTTCCTAGGCACTTACACTAAGGATAACAATAGTGTTATTGACCGGTTCTGTCTATCTCTGGATTAGATGCAACGTACCGCAATAGAACTGTTCGCTGGTGTCGGCGGCTTCCATCTCGGCCTCAGTAGGAGCGGTTGGAACGTAGTATGGGCTGACCAGTGGGAACCTGGGAAGAGGGTCCAGTGGGCATTCGATTGCTACAAGAGGCACTTCGAACAGACCGGGACACTATGCATCAATGAGGATATCTCTAAGGTCGAAACAAAGGACATTCCTCCCGCCACGTTGCTAGTTGGAGGCTTCCCCTGTCAGGATTATTCCGTGGCAACCACCAATGCACATGGCATAGAAGGGAAGAAGGGCGTTCTTTGGTGGCACATAGAGCGAATCCTTAGAGACAATATAGGGAACGGAACTCCGATTCCGTTCGTTCTATTGGAGAACGTGGATAGGCTTGTGAAATCCCCAGCGAAACAGCGGGGAAGGGATTTCGGGATCATACTCGCTTGCTTGAATAATCTAGGCTATGTGGCGGAATGGAGGGTGATCAATGCATCCGACTATGGCTATCCTCAGAAACGGAGAAGAACGTTCATCTTCGCCACGCTGGCCAATGATACTGTTGGCAGACTATACCATGGACACTCGGACACAAGCATCATCACAAGGTCTGGTTTCTTCGCTCCAGAATTCCCCTGCAAGTCCTCTGGAACCTCGGAGGGACAGTCCATTTGCCTCTTTTCCGACCTTGTCAAGATGACGACCGAGTTCGAATTTGCATTTCAGAATGCAGGTTATATGAAAGACGGGCGGATCTTCACTCAGAAGGTGGCCTCAACATATACCTGGGACAAGAGCACTGGCAAAGGGACGTTGAGGAGCATTCTTGAAGAAGAAGTGGGTGACAACTACATCATCCCCAATGAATGGATAGGCGAAGAGAAGGACCGTGGCACTGAGGCGTTCAGGAAGACCTGGAGATACTGCAAGGGGAGCAAAGATGAGGTCCGCCAACACAAGAACGGCCATGTGTACCATTACAATGAGGGCGGGATTCCGTTCCCAGACAAGCTTGATGAGCCTTCAAGGACGATGCTAACCTGCGAAGGGAACAAGCGTCCGAACCGGATATGCCACATAATCCCTATCGACCCGGAGCAGACCCAATACCGGGTTCTGACTCCCGTTGAAGCAGAGAGATTGAACGGGTTCGAGGATAACTGGACCGAGGGAATGCCTCAGAACTGGAGATATTTCTGCATGGGTAATGCTCTGGTCGTTGGTGTTACTGAGCAGATGGGTCGAAGGCTAAGAGATCTGGTCGAGAAGGCAGATGCGGAGAATCCAGAGAAGGTGGCCATGAAGAAGGTCGGTGGTGCTGTCGTCGGTCCTCTAGACCGCTTCTGTGATGGAAGGCTGACAGACGTTAGATGCGACTAGTCATCGCCGATGTGAGTATAGTCGAGAGAATGACTCTACTCCTTTTGGACCCAAGCGGGAACCAGTCTCTCGGTCATGATGCATGTAATTGGATTGAAGAAGTCCATTGATGAGACGATGCTTCGTCTTTCTCCTTTGGTCTGAGAAGAGAAAGAAAGGGGGTTTCGATCAATACCTATTTGATTGAAACGAGTTTATGAAAGTCTGGCTATGCGAAATGGTGCGGCGGAGTGAGGAAATATGTCAAAAACTACGATCAAGCAGTTGCGATAATGTGAGAGCGACGATTCTGGTGCCATGAGTAGCAGGGAACCACCAAAGAGCCACCAGGACATACAGGAGAAGCTCAGACGTAGAATGTGTGGTTTAGTGCTCTATATTGCGTTCTAGCCTCTGCAATGAGGCTAGAACGGGCAAGCGACCGTTTCAGCATAGATAAATATACTACTTTCACTGCTTTTCTCGTTGCCAGACGGAAGGGAGCTTAGGATCCTATCCTTAGTGGTTCTGGAGTCTAAATCTCCACCCCTGCACCACTTTCACTAACTACTGGCATGGGCCAAGCTTGATAAAACGAATCGAATAGAATTCGATTCTCTACCCCTGCCGAGTGAGATAGAATTCTGAACCTAAGCCGTCGGTAGGACGACTGGACATGAATGAGAAAGTGGATTTCTCCTGTTTGATTGGAAAGAACCAGGAGCAGCTTGAAATAGTCGAAAGGAAGAAAATCGACCACGAATTCGTAGCCTACCTACGGATGGATATAGGCAACACATCCACCGTTGCACAGGACGCTGCCTATTGCATGAGGAATATACTCAGAAGGTGGCCTATGGAGTTCCCCAACGCCAACAGATTGAGGCAATTGGCGATGTATGTCCTTGATTCTGAGTTCTCTAAATCGTATCAAAGGAAATGCCTCATCGCTATCGAGCGTTATGCGACATTCATGGGCATCGAAGGGGTCAAGCTGAAGAAGCCCAGATTGAACCAGCCTGATATCAAGTACCTGACCATTGAAGAGATGGGCAAGCTCATCAAGGCTGCCAAGTGCCAACGTGATCTGACCATCCTCGTTCTACTATGCAAGACCGGGATAAGGGCAAGCGAATTGGTCAATCTGAACGTTGATGACATCGATTTCCAGCGCAGGGAGATCAGTATACGCCATGGGAAGCGGGACAAGGCACGCAAAGTGGACTTCGACGACCAGGCCGATAGGGTGCTCAGGGTCTATTTGGGTTCGAACAGCAAGAACCCCAATTCACCGCTCTTCCTATCAATGAGGAATCAGAGAATGAGCTACAAGGCTCTTCATCAGATGGTGAGGCTGACCGGGGAGAGAATCAAGATCAACGTTCACCCGCACATGCTGAGGCACAGCTTCGCCACCGCATGGGTATCTAATGAGTCCGATATCTTTCATCTTCAAGGGATACTCGGCCACGCAGATATCTCAATGACTCGGCGCTATTTCCATGCCTGTTCGGAGTCAAGGAAGAACGCCTATCTGAAGGGTGCACCGAAGCTCTCGTAGGAGGACAAAGTCATCAATTCGATGTGCCAGAGCTAGGTGATTCGACATCCAAACGCTAGCTCTAGCTTTCTTCTCTCTATATGATTCAATCCTCCTCTTCAAAGGTTGAAATCGACTCTAGCTGAAGAATGAGTTTATTAACATCTGCGGCGGAGAATGATTGCTCTAGCTTCTCCCGGGCTAGCGTGATAATGAGGTGCCTGAAATCATCCTTTTCGATCCAATATTTCTTTGCCTGATCGTCCACTTTCAAGTATATTCTGTATACTCTTTTCGTGCCATTATAATACACTACTCTTGCCTCATACTCTGACTTCAATAGGTCAAATAGCACCAGGATCTTGTCTTTCTTGCTCCCCTTTCCTTCCATGAGGGAGAATAACAGGAACGCTATTCTAAAAGATTCTTGAGTGATTGATAGGAATCACTCTGACGACACCTCCGGGTTTGTCTGCTCCTCTTCATCGGGATCACATCTGATGACAAGGGTTGTTTTTCCAAACGTGACAAAAACGCCCCGCTCCTTGGTCACGAAAATGACCTTGTATTCCATGTCCGAAATGTTCTTGAGCAGCTTGTTATCCTGGTACTCATACCAGACTTTGAAATCCTTGTCAGCAATCGTTGTCGGTTCCAGATAGGACAAGTTCCCATTTCCCTTCTCCCACATGAACCCCAACGCTTTAGATTTCATGATCACAGTCTTGCCACTCAGTGGATGACTGGCCTCGTATAGCTCATTGTATGCATTGATCAGAACCGTGGTTGATATCTTCTTGATCGATTTGGGGTCGTCAATCTTCAAAATACCTGAATCGACCAAGTGCTTGAGGGCTTTGAAGACCCTCTCCTCATCAGATAGTGGGTTAATATGATGAGTCTGCACGATCACCTTGTTATCCGGCTCTATTGAAGCACTATTGATATATTCCATGATCTGTGATTTGGTAGCAGCGAAATCAGACATACCCGCTTTCTTCAGCTCATAATCCAGTTCCCCAGGTGATTTGGCGAGCGATTCCAATTGATCCTCAATCTTCCTGACAATATAGCTCTTGTTCCCTGGTTTCATTTTTGGGAAATATACCTCTTTCAATTCCCTAAGGGTGTAGACACTCGGTATTGTTTGAAGGCTAGATGGCTTCAGATTCTTGATAGAAAACGCATAGAAGACGATCCTGTCCTCCAGAGCACCATTGCTAGGAAAACTCCTTTTGAGATTCATCTCATATTTCTTGTCATTCTCGGCGACAAGTTCTTCCATCCTCTTATCGTTCATAAAAAGGTCTTTTCGACCTTGCTTGTCAAGATTCTCATTTGCCATGTCAATTCTCCTCTTCTTTGAATATCTGTAACAGGTCACAAGACGGGATGGACAGACATGGCAATGACTAAACTCCCGTCCTGTGCTAACAAATCGCTGAATGCCATGTCTTTCTTATTCTCCAATATGAATATATGTATAGTTGTTAGAGATGAATGATTTCGATGTGATAATAGACCTCCTGCCTTAATGATTTGGTATCATTTGCACCATCATACCACACCTATTGCAACACTAGATTGAATCGTGCGATCTTTATGCCTAAGTTTCTCGATGAGCCTCTACAAGGAATGCAATAGTGCAATATGCAACACTTAATAACAACTTTCACAACATACTATTGAATACAATATATTATTATATTCTATATATTATGTATATATTATATATATTATATATTATATTATATATGTACGCACATCTTATATACTATATATATACTATATATTATATATAATAAATAGTAGTAGATAGTATTGTTGTAATAGTTGTAATATATAGTTATGGAATACAACTCATATAACATCATCATACTCTATTGATATGAAATTACTGTTGCTATAGGTGCTAATATAAGTTGCTATTCGCAACTATATTGATGTCTATCAATGTCATATCCTATTATCGTCTTCTTCGAAGAGATTGAGATCCATCTGTCAATTGGTGCACAGCACATTGCTCCAAATGGTATACACATGCGAATGTGTCAGTCCAATGTTCTAGGGATGTCTGGCTAGCATGCTAATAAATATCCTAAAGGCAGATTGGATTCAGTTTATGAGTTCCAGCGAGCCATTCAAAGAGATTCCCCTATGTCCTATATGCAAGAAAGGCGCCCTGCAAATCAGTAGTGACATCATAAGCTGCCCCACATGCGGAGCTACGATGGAGCGCAGAATGCTTAAGAATGGCGAATATCGAGTGGATGTGATATCCAGTCCCGACAAGAAGTATAGAAGAAGATTTGGAACATATGCGCAATGGAATCGGCTTGCTTCGGCGTCACAAACTCCAGTGGTGAGGTCGGAACACAATTCTGAGATACTTGCCACAAATGACCCGGATCCTCAGCTTCAGAAGAAGACACAGTTCATGATGGTTGGCGCCATCTTCTTGGTCATCGGCATAATCCTTGCCGTGACCATGCCCATGGCTCTGATCGGGCTGCTCTTTGGAGTGATGATGACTTTCATAGGAATCGGAACGATTCTCTACAGTATGATGTCAGTGAATAGGGTCAGTAGCCAATCCCCGCCAATTGCTCGGCAAACCCAGAACAACACTCCTCCTATCACCGCCGAACAGAAATCTCCTGAATCGTCTGCATCGATAAGATGCCCAATGTGTCACCTTGACATGTACCTGATTGTAAATGAATGTCCAAGGTGTAACTACAAGCTAAAATGAGGCCGATTTGCGCTTCAAATGGCCCAGGAAGCCATATGATATGCATTTGGCGACAATTCCAAATGCGGATGTTGAAGTGGATATAGAAATATTGAACCGAGGTCTATTCCTTCAATTCGAATTCGTGTTAGCTAACAGAAAATGGGGAAGGTATATATGGCTAAGTTAAGAGCAGCAACAAAAAGAACCTATAGGCTACTGGTCTTCATGGCCCTCATTGGGGGTATGATAATCCCGATGTTCGCTAACACGGTCACTGCGAATGTCGATGTTGAGTATCAACCTTGGGATTTCCGATATACGTATCGAATAATAAACGGCGGAACAGAGGTGGAATTCACCAGATACATCCCCCTTACGACCAGTTCCTACTGCATCCTACCGGCTTATGTTGATGGCTTGCCGGTCACTTCGATCGGGGGATACATCGATTCAAGGAGCGGCCTATATATTGGCGCCTTTCAGGGCGTAACATCCCTCGTCAGCGTTAGTCTGGAGGTAATAACGTCCATCGGCAACTCAGCATTTGCTGGTTGCACCTCATTGAGAACTATCGATTGGTCGGGGAACAATCTGGTGTCAATAGGGGATTATGCATTCAGCGGGTGCACGGCACTACAGGGCAATAGTGATCAACCCATCGGACACCAAGGTCTTATAATACCAAGGGAAGTAACTCATGTCGGGCAAGGCGCCTTCTCTGGTTGCACCTCATTGATCAATGCTAGTATCCCTCAGAGTCTTGTCTCCTTACCGAACAGCATGTTCGCACAGTGCTCCTCCCTCGTAAAGATTAGATTAGACGGCAATGCTCCAACTTGTGGCTTGAATTGGATCGCAGGTCATGGCAGCAGTCTTGTCATCTACTACCCCACCGGTACCACTGGTTATGCAAATCCATGGCAGGGCGTTTCTACTGTCTCAGCAGCTCGACCATCCGCTCCACAGAACCTTGTAGCTACTGCTGGCGACGGCCAAGTTACACTCCATTGGGACGCCCCCCTAACGGAATGGGGTTCAATCGATTACCCATCAATTGACTACTACGCTGTCTATATGGATGGTGAGTTGTGGGAGAATTGGCATTATTGGTACTACCCAACTATTACTGATTTGACCAATGGTAAGGAATATGAATTCACCGTAACAGCGCATGGCGTGGGAGATGGTGCATCATCCTCTGCGTCTGCTTCGCCCAAGGCACCGACGAACTTCACTATGATCCTAGGAGGTGGATTAGCAGTTCTTGCTATTGTGGTGGTTGTTGTATTGGTGTTTCTAAGGAAACGCAAGAACAACAATTCTCAGGCGAAATCGCCTCAGATTAAACCGATAGAGGATTCCGCACCTATGCCACCTAGAGCAATCAATGAAACAGAGCATAACGAAACTGTCCGATCGAATGAACCACGACCGCCCGAAGGCATTCGAGATCAGGGGCCATCATCACCACTTGCAAGCAATTCTCTGCCCAAGCAATGCCCGATGTGCCACCTGAATATGTATTTGGACGTTGACGAATGCCCGAAGTGCCATTACAAGCTCAAGTGAACGCAATAAGGGGGCAGGTCGAGAATAGGCTACTTGACCGGACCCCCCACCTTTTACCCCCACCCGGTTTTGTCTCGGTGTTGAGTAATTTCTGAGCGAGCTGAAGCGCAATACATACTGTATCATAATGGGTCATATCACGAACTGGGTTCATTGAATTGCCTGGAAAAGGTCAGGATGTTATTTAGGTGAGATATAGGCTTGATACGCTGAAACCCTTTGATACATCGATACGCCGAAAAGATAAGGGAGGGGCTCCAGTGAAGAAGAATCAGATTCATTTGAGAACGATGATCATCGTGTTGCTTCTGTTGATGAGCGCTTTCCCTATCGCAATTGCCGCAGATACTGTGTCAGCAGCGCAGGCCGGCGACTATACCTATACTATAAGTGGCGGAGTCGCCACCATCACTGGCTACACTGGTGCCGGCGGAGCGATCACTATTCCCTCCACTTTGGGAGGATGCCCTGTGCGTGCCATCGGAAATGATGCATTTAGCAGCGATCCGATCACATCTGTGACGATTCCCAGTAGCATCACCTCGATTGGAAGCAATGCTTTCTACTGGTGCGACTTGC
>SESA01001312.1_pt1 | contig 13080 bp, 16 predicted proteins | sample 3171451 | NCBI WGS metagenome assembly SESA01 (sample SAMN06051862, study PRJNA518727) | freshwater metagenome | biome: subpolar coniferous forest; feature: holomictic lake; material: water; isolation source: holomictic Lake 227, 8 m depth | place: Canada: near Kenora, Ontario | collected...
ACAGAATGTTTTTTGTTTTTTTTCATCAAACATGTACACTATAAATAATTGCTTGATTTTGCAGTATTAAGAAAACACCATAGAATATGATAACCGTACCCATTACCTCAGCCGAAGGGTTGTATGGAATGTATAAAGCATTGCTGCACGATGAACAGCAACGCTTTTTACAAAAGTTACTGCAAAAAGAAGCTGACAGGCTTGAAACATTGGCATTATATGAAGCGTGCCGTGAAGCCCAAAATGAAGGTGACTTTTTAACAGATGATGAAAAAACAGCCTTTCTTGCCAGCTTACCACAATGAAACTCTTAATCAGTAAGCGTTTTGTAAAGGATACCCAGAAAATTCGAGATGATCGTATTTTATTGAAATTGCGTAAAATAATTGCTGCTATTGAGGCTTGTGGTTCACTTGAAGATATTATGGAAGCCTCTGAGTTATCAGGGTATTCTGGTTATTATCGTATCTCTTTTGATTATCGTTATCGCATAGGCGCTTATGTTGCGGATAACACAGCGGAGCTTTTGCGGGTTGGACACCATGAAGATTTTTATAAATATTTCCCGCCCGCATAATTTCGTATCATTTCTTATCAGTTGTAAGGATTCGATCCCTACATTGGTGCAGAGGGAGTGAAAACGGAATATCGGCTACATGAGCCAGCGCATCTCCTTCTACGACGACCATTCAGGAGTTGCACTTGATCGGCATTGTCAATGGTGACGTTGATGGCAGTTGGACGGCGTAACAATGCTTGCTGTTCGTTTATGCCGGGGTCTTTTTGATGAAATAGACCAAACTTGATGCTTGCCGTGTCAGCGCGGTTCCGATAGTTGCTGTTGCGATTCCTTTCAGAAGCGCTATTCCCAATTGCGGAGCATGAAAGCCTCTGCCTTCGCTTTTGCATTGAAGTTTTTCGCTGTGAAGGGTGTTGTAGATCGAATCGGGAAGGTAGGGCTGGTGGTTGATAACGCGCAGGTTATGCTGTTCAAGCAGTTTTTCAAGGGTTTTGGGTATAAAGTGGTAGAGATGGCGTGGGGCATCCCAGGCTATCCAGTTCTCCTGGTAGTGTTGTGCATCATAACTTTCCGGGTTGGGCAGGGCAATAATGAGTACTCCGCCGGGAGCAAGCTGTTGAGCTGCATAGTCAAGGGTTTCGTGGATGGCGTGAATATGTTCAAGCGTATGCCAGAGTACAATGCAGTCAAATGGGCCGCCATTCTCCTTCGGCAGTGAGCGGGATACCTTCAGGCTATAAACTTGCTGTGCATGATTGGCCGACTCGGCATCACTCTCCACTCCGGCAAGATTCTGAATCGGGATTCTTTTGTGCTGGTGGAAATAGTTCAGGAGTTCTCCGGTTGAACAGCCGATTTCAAGCATGCGAACTTGTTGCAGGGGTTTTGACGTTCCTTGCAGGATGAGGTGGGCTTTGTAACGAAGCAGGAGTGAGCGTGCGGCAAGATAGGCTTTGCTGCTGAACGCAGGGCTGTTGTGTTGATGCCGGTGGGGATCATAGAGTCCTTGGGGGTAATGAAGGGCTATTTCGGTGCTGTCGGGACGGGGATTGAGCATGATGAGCCCTGATGCAGTTGAGCGCAGAAGTGACCATTGCTCTTTTCCGGAAGGGTCAAAACGGTTGGGTACCTGGATCCAGGGGGTGAAGTCGGCAGAGCCGCTTATCGGGCAGGGAACGCTCTCCATTCCACAAGTTCAGGTTGTTGTTCCGTTGGCCCGGTGAGGTCAATGAAGGCTTTTTTCAGGTTTTGATAGGTTGAGCGCATATCATTGCTGAGAACTTTGGCATCGGCGAGAACGGGCATGAAATTGGTGTCGCCCTCCCAGCGTGGGACAATGTGGAAGTGGAGATGGTTATCGACGCTTCCACCGGCAATTCGTCCAAGATTGGCACCAACATTGAAACCCTGAGGGCGCAAGGTGAGCTTCAGTGCTTTGATGGAGAGATCGGTCAGCTCCATGATTTCAAGTTTGGTCTCCTTGTCGAGCTCTGAAAAATCGGGGGTCTGCTGATAGGGGATGACCATCAAATGGCCGCAATTGTAGGGATAGAGGTTCATGATGATGAAGCATTTTTTTGCCCTGTAGAGCACAAAACACTTTTCATCTTCTTCTGGAGGAATATCGGCAAAAACAGACTTTCCGTTTTCGCCAGCAGGCTTGTCATCCTTGAAAGACTGCATGTAGACTTCACGCCACGGTGAATACATTCTGTTCATGGAGAGAGGCCCCGCTAAGTTGCATGTTTATTGACCAATGGTACCAAAGATGGGAATCGAACCCACACGAGTTATTCACTCACTGGATTTTGAGTCCAGCGCGTCTACCAGTTCCGCCACTTTGGCCTGTTTTTGAGCGGTGCGAGAGAAGGGAATCGAACCCTCACGCCTCACGGCACTAGTTCCTAAGACTAGCGTGTATACCAATTTCACCACTCTCGCAGTACAGGTCAACAATATACGTGGTTTTTGTTCTAATAAAAACTATCTTTCGAGATACTTTCGCGGCCTGTTGTTGCTCGGCCTATGACGCAAAAATTTTTCACTCCGGTTTATACGTTTTTGAGCCTATGCCGTTTAACCTGCACCGTTTTGCCAATGTTATCTCCTGGGTGATCAGTCCGATTGTTGTTGCACCAGCAGCCTACATTGTGATTGTCATGCTTGGCTTCTGTGATGACGTTAAAAGTTTTTCTTACCTTACGATACTCTTTTTTTCGAGTACGGTTGCCCCTGTCCTGCTGATTTCCGGTCTGAAAAAAGTCGGGAAAATTTCTGATTATAACATTCCTTTTCGCGAGCAACGTTTTTTGCCTCTGCTGGTGCTGATAGCCGTCAATGCCCTTGGTTATGAGTTTATGAAGCAACTGCATCCGCCAAGGATTCTTACCGGCATACTGTTGTTTAATGCAGTCAACACAATTCTTATTCTGCTGATTACGCTCCAGTGGAAGATCAGTATCCATCTCTTTACTTTTTCATCATCTGCAGGGCTGCTCTTTATGCAGTTTGGCGTTGTAGCCCTCTGGATGCTGCTTCTTGTACCGCTTTTGATGTGGTCAAGAATTTTTTTGAAAGCCCATAATTTTATGCAAACCCTTGTAGGTGCCGCTGTGGGTTTTGCTGTGATGGTTGCCGAATTAACGTGGTGGATAAGGCTGTGAAGAGAAAAAGATATGCTGTTGTTGTAACCACGTATGGAGAGGTAGAGGCGGTTACGGTCAGGAACCTTTGGCCGAATTCGAGGAGAATTCTGAAGGTTGTCACCCGTCAGATTGTTAAAATACCTACAGCAATGATCTATTTTATTGCTGACTATCGTTCAACAAAGCATTATATCGACTGGAAGCTGAACCGTTATCGCTCCTCGCTCCTTACCATTAATCGTGTCCAGAAGACGAGTATTGCGCACTTTCTTGCCGAAAGCGGGAGTGATTTTTTTTCAAAGGCAGAGGTCAACGTTTTTGATGCCTACTATTTTGTTCCACCCTATCTCGACGACATGCTTCAGCAGTTGCAGCAAGAGTATGACGGGATTGTGGTGGTACCGATGATTCCTGTTGAATCTGCATTTTCTTGTGGCGTGGCTTGTCAGATGGTTATCGATCTTTATGGCGACAGCAGTTTCTGTCGGGTCAGGGTGATGAGCAAACTGTGGAAAGAGGATCCTCTTCACCGCATTTATATAGAGTATCTTTTCAGCCAGCTTTCTGAGGCCGTGCGTCTTCATCAAAAGGGTAAAATCGGACTTGTGCTGGTTATTCATGGTACACTGGTAAAGAATCGTGCGGGAAATCCGCCTAAACTTTTTACTGGTCTTGAGGAGACCATTGCATTTTTTGAGGTGATGAAGCGCAAGATTATGGCGGATCCTGAAAATATTTTCAGTGATGTTCGTCAGGGCTGCATCAACCATTCAACAGGAGGGGAGTGGACTGCCGATACCATTGAGAGGGCGCTTGAGGATTTTAAACGTGAGGGGTACGAAGGGGTGGTCATGTTTCCCTATGGTTTTTTTGCTGACAACAGCGAGACGGAATATGATGCCTGGAAAAAACTTGCCGAGGCAAACTTTGAGATATCCCAGTATGTAAGGTGTATCAATGATTTTCCGGCATTTGGTCGCTGGCTTGCCGGTCGGGTGCTTGATGAACTTCAGACGCTTTACAACTTGCAGGGCGCTTTTGAAAGTCTTGAACATAACCAGTAAATTTCATACCATTGAATATTGCAGAGCAGCAGGAGAGTGAACAACTGGAGGCATCACTTCATCAGGATCCTGACAATCCACTGAAACAGTATGCACTGGCGTTGCTTTATATTGATCTTCAGCGCAACGTTGAGGCACTTGAGCTGCTCAATCGCTGCATTCTGGTCAGGCGCCGCGATCCTGCCGCCCTTTATGCTCGTGCGGTTACCTCTCTGTCGATGGGCAGTTATCGGAAAGCGGCGTGTGACCTGATGAAAACCATTGTGCTTGACCGGGGGTTTATACAGGCATACAAGCATCTTGGTTTTGTACAGTTTACACTTGGCAAGGAGGAGGCTGCACTCAAGACCCTGAAGAAAGGGCTGGAGATTGACCCTGAGTATGCTGAGATCTATTGTGTTTTGGGCGACGCCTACCTTGATCTTGGTGAGCTGGAGAATGCACGGAAGGCATTTGAAAAAGCACTTGACCTTGAACCCCATAGCGCTGAAGCACATAGCAAGATAGCCATGTATTACCTTTCGAGAGGGGATATGAAGGGGCTGAAAAGGGAGTATGAACTCTTGAAAACGCTTGATGCCGCATTGGCAGAGCAGATTGGAAACCTTTTTTTTTAAGATACCATGAAACTTTTTCCTGATGGTGACGCCAAAAAGCGGTTTATGAAAACCGGTCTCCCTATTATTCTCGGCATTGCGTGGTCTCCGATTATCTGGATGCTTCTTGTGGCAACTTTTGGCCCTTCACTGTTTGCACTTACGGCTTCATGGATTATAACGCATCTGGTAATTCTTGCGGTTGTGGCTCCGGTCATTTTTTTCTTGTTAAGGCTTTTTCTGCGTACAGGCAGAAAATTTTACAGTGAAGGGGAGTGAATACCTGACAGATTATGGAAAAAAGGCTGTTAATTTGCTGAACGCGGCGACATGCACCGAAAAAAGCTTCTTTTTTTCTGTGAGCTAAGAATTTTTTTTTTATATTTTCGCTCTTGAAATGAAGTTGTGTGTGCAGGATTATGAAATACCTTGTGTTTTTTTAGACCGGGATTAACTCAAAATGGCATTACATGGATCAGACTCTGAGTAATTTTGGCAATGTTTTTGCTTTTCTTGCCCTCGGAATCGTTTTCGTTGCCGGCGGGTACCTGACAGCCCGGCTTTTGCGTCCCAGCAGACCCAACCCGGCAAAAAACTCAACCTACGAGTGTGGCGAGGAGGCTGTGGGCAGTGCCTGGATGAAGTTCAATATCCGTTTTTATGTTGTTGCTCTTATCTTTATCATTTTTGATGTTGAGGTTGTTTTTCTTTACCCTTGGGCAACAGTGTTCAAGAAGCTTGGTGAATTTGCGCTTGTAGAGGCTCTTGTTTTTGCCGGTATTCTTGTGCTTGGACTTGCTTATGCTTGGGTAAAGGGGGATTTGGATTGGGTAAGGCCTACCCCGAATATTCCGAAAATGCCTGAAATGCCATCAGGAACATCAGACACTCTCAGGGGTTAACTTCTGTCCACTATTTTTTTTAGACGTTATGGGCTTACTTGATGCGGGGATAAAAAATCATAATGTGCTGGTAACATCGGTTGACAATGTCCTTAATTGGGCACGTCTCTCTTCGCTCTGGCCGATGGGTTTTGGTCTCGCGTGTTGTGCCATTGAGATGATGGCGACCAATGCCTCCAATTATGATTTGGAAAGGTTTGGTATTTTTCCTCGCTCTTCGCCCCGTCAGTCTGACTTGATGATTGTTGCTGGTACCGTTACCATGAAGATGGCTGAGAGGGTGATTCGTCTTTATGAGCAGATGCCTGAACCTCGTTATGTTCTCTCGATGGGAAGTTGTTCCAACTGTGGAGGTCCTTACTGGGAGCATGGATATCACGTGCTCAAGGGTGTTGATCGTATTATTCCAGTTGATGTCTATGTTCCTGGTTGTCCGCCCAGACCGGAATCGCTTATTGGTGGTCTTATGAAGGTTCAGGAGTTGATACGCATGGAGCAGATTGGAATCTCCAGAGCGGATGCCTTGAAGAAGCTGGCTGAAAAAAGTGTCGATCCCCGGTTTGTTTTTGAGCAGGAGCGGAAGGTTGCTGAAGTATAATTAAATAAACAGGCATACTGTCAGATGGAAGAAGGTAAGGTTTTTTCGCAGTCGGTACAGCAGAGTGCTGCGGCTTATGCGATTATCCATGAAAAATTCGGTGAAGCTGTGTCGGCGTTCGACGCCAATGAGACCATGCCGTTTTTTGAGGTGCTCGATGTCAGGCTTTGGCGTGATATAGCTCTTTTCATGCGTGATCATGCAAAGCTGAGGTTTAATTATATGGCGTGCCTTACTGGTATGGATTATCAGGCCGAAGGGAAGCTGGGCATTGTCTGCAATCTGGAATCTCTCTCTCTTTTCAATCACAAGCTTGCTGTCAAGGTGAAGTGTGATCGTGATGGTGGATTTATTCCAAGTGTGGCTTGTGTGTGGCACACAGCCAATTGGCACGAAAGGGAGGCTTACGATATGTTCGGCATGCTCTTTACTGGACATCCCGATTTCAGGAGAATTCTTTGTCCCGATGACTGGGAAGGTTTTCCGCTTCGCAAGGATTATAAGGTGCAGGAGAGCTATCACGGAATAAAGGTGCCCTACTAACAGTGGTTTAAATAGTAAAAGCAGCTCAAGTATGCAGGAATTAGATACAGCCGGACTGGGTTCAATCAGGGTTACCCGAAAAAACGACCATACCGTCGTTATAGAAAAGGATCTTGCCACAGAGCAGATGGTGCTTGCGATGGGGCCGCAGCATCCCTCAACACATGGTGTTCTCAAGCTGGAATGCCTGACCGATGGTGAGGTTATTACCCAGGCGGAGCCCTTCCTTGGGTACCTTCACCGCTGTTTTGAGAAGTGTTGTGAGAATGTTGATTACCAGGCGGTAGTGCCTTATACCGATCGTCTTGATTATTTGGCAGGCATGAACAGCGAGTTTGCTTATGCCATAGCCGTTGAAAAGCTTCTTGATCTTGAAATTCCCCGTCGCGTTGAGTTTATCCGGGTTATTGTGGCCGAGCTGAACAGGATTGCTTCGCATCTTGTTGCTATTGGTACCTACGGAATTGACCTTGGCGCATTTACTCCCTTTCTTTTCTGCTTTCGTGATCGTGAAATCATTCTTGGTCTTCTTGAGTGGGCATCAGGTGCACGAATGCTCTATAATTATATATGGGTCGGTGGTCTTGCTTATGATATCCCATCCGATTTTCTCAAGAGAGTGGGCGAGTTCGTTAACTACTTCAGGCCAAAGGCGGTAGAACTCTGCAACCTTCTCACCAAAAACGAGATATTTGTTAAGCGCACGATGGGAATCGGTATTATGCCTGCCGAGGTGGCCATCAATTATGGTTGGTCAGGCCCCATGCTTCGCGGTTCAGGTGTCAAGTGGGATTTGAGGCGAAATGATCCCTATTCGATCTATCCAGAGCTCGATTTTAATGTGCCAGTGCCCGATGGCAAGTTGTCGGTTGTGGGCGACTGTCTTTCACGCCATCTTGTTCGTGCTCTTGAGATGGAGGAGAGTCTTAAAATTATTGAACAGTGTATCAGCAAGATGCCTTCTGCCGAAGGGTTCAACCCAAGATCGGCCATTCCCAAGCGGATTCGTCCCAAAGCTGGTGAAGTTTATGGTCGTGCAGAGAATCCTCGTGGTGAACTCGGCTTTTACATCCTGAGTGATGGAAAATCGACCAAACCTCTTCGCTGCAAGGCCCGCTCATCCTGCTTTGTCAATCTTTCGGCGATGAAAGATCTTTCAAAAGGTCAGCTTCTGCCCGATCTTGTCGCCATCATTGGCAGCATTGATATCGTCCTCGGGGAGGTTGACCGATGATTTCAACCGCATTATCGCAATTTAGCATCCCTTTTCTTATGGGTAGTAGTCTCAATACCTGGTCAGAAGCTCTTGCTGGCTTCAACCTCTTTGGTTTGCCTCTTGGACTGGTTATTCTTGCAGCCATTCCCCTTGTCTTTATTGCACTCTACTCGCTGACCTATGGCGTGTATGGTGAAAGGAAGATTTCAGCGTTCATGCAGGATCGCCTTGGTCCGATGGAGGTTGGTAAATGGGGTATTCTGCAGACGATTGCCGATATTCTGAAGCTTCTCCAGAAGGAGGATATTGTTCCCGCCTCTGCTGACAAGTTTCTTTTTGTTATTGGCCCGGGAATTCTTTTTGTCGGCTCTTTTCTTGCTTTTGCTGTTCTTCCTTTCAGTCCGGCCTTTATTGGAGCAAGCCTGAATGTTGGTCTCTTTTATGCTATAGGTATCGTTGCCCTTGAAGTTGTCGGTATTCTTGCCGCCGGGTGGGGTTCCAATAACAAGTGGTCACTCTACGGAGCTGTTCGCAGCGTCGCCCAGATTGTAAGCTATGAAATCCCTGCAGCCATTGCACTTCTCTGTGGAGCCATGATGGCCGGAACACTTGACATGCAGCAGATTATCGTATCGCAGACGGGTTCACTGGGGTTCGCACACTTCTTCCTGTTTCGGAATCCGATAGCCTGGTTGCCCTTTCTTATTTACTTTATAGCTTCGCTTGCCGAGGTGAACCGGGCTCCCTTTGATATTCCCGAGGCAGAATCGGAGCTTGTTGCCGGTTACTTTACTGAATACTCGGGTATGAAGTTCGCGGTTATCTTTCTGGCAGAGTATGGCAGCATGTTTATGGTTTCAGCCATTATCTCCATAGTCTTTCTTGGTGGATGGAACTCACCGCTTCCCAATATTGGATCGCTTGCCCTTAACGACCTGACCAGTGGGCCTGTGTGGGGTGCATTCTGGATTATTTTGAAAGGGTTCTTCTTTATTTTTGTACAGATGTGGCTTCGCTGGACACTTCCAAGATTGAGGGTGGATCAGTTGATGTATCTTTGCTGGAAAGTTTTGACCCCGTTTGCTTTTGTCAGCTTTGTGCTGACGGCGATCTGGGAAGTCTATGTACCTTGAGAGAAGTGTAACAGTCAACGATCTGGAAAGTAATGACGTATAGATTATGAGCGAGTATTTCGGGAATATAAAATCCGGTGCGGTTACTATTGCCTCCGGCATGGGTATCACCCTGAAGCATTTTTTCAATGCCATTCATCGGAAAGGTGATGCTGGCATTGATGAGGCAGACTATTTCAGTCAGGTTGATGGTCTCTGTACCCTGCAGTATCCGAGGGAGGTTATACCAACTCCGAAAAATGGCCGTTATCGTCTTTATAATAATATCGAGGATTGTATTGGTTGTGGTCAGTGTGTAAGAGCCTGCCCGATTGCCTGTATTTCGATGGAGACGATCAAGGTTGCCCCTGATGATCTGGCTCTTTGCGGAAAGACTTCGGATGGGCAGCAGAAAAAATTTTGGCTTCCTGTTTTTGATATTGATGTAGCAAAGTGCATGACCTGCGGAATTTGTACAACGGTCTGCCCGACGGAATGTCTTGTGCATACTCCAGTCAGTGATTTTTCCGAGTTTGATCGAAGCAATTTTATCTATCATTTCGGAAATCTTTCTCGTCTTGAAGCCGAGGCAAAGCGCCGCAAGCTTGATGAAATTCAGGCAAAGGCGAAGGCGGAAAAGGAGAAGAAGGCAGCCGAAGCGCTCAATGAAAGCAAGGCCGGAGAATCAGGCGAACCAATTAAAGTGCTCTAACACCATGAGTAACCCAACCTATACGGTCATCTTTTATCTCTTTGCGGCCATTACGGTCTTTTCAGCCGCTTTTGTTGTGTTTACACGCAATGTTATCTATTCAGCATTTTCGCTGCTTTTTACCTTTTTTGGCGTGGCAGCCCTCTATGTTTTTTTGAGCGCAGATTTTATTGCTGTTACCCAGGTTGTTGTCTATGTCGGCGGTATTCTTGTTCTTCTGCTTTTTGGTGTGATGTTTACCAACGGCATTATGCAGACCGGGCAGAAAAGTGAGGTATTCCATATCATTCCCGGTACGGTTCTGCTCGTCGGTATTATCGGAGCTTTGCTCTATACCTTTTATACTGCGCACTGCTGGATGCCCTCCACAACCACCTTGCAGGGGAGTATTGTTGAGCGTATTGGATTTGAAACGATGTCACGCTATGTTCTGCCGTTTGAGATGGTCTCCATTTTGCTGCTTGCAGCACTGATCGGTGCTGCATTTCTTGCGCGTTTTGACAAGTCAGGGAAATAACGAATCAATAAGTGTATCACAACATGGAACAGTTGACAACCATCGGTCTCAATCACTATCTGACACTTTCGGCCATTCTCCTTGGCTTGGGGCTTTTTGCCGTCATGACCCGGAAAAATGCCATTGTTGTTCTTATGGGAGTTGAACTTATTCTCAACGCAGCAAATATCAATTTCCTCGCTTTTTCAAAGTATAATGGGGGAATGGAAGGGGTGATGTTCGCTCTTTTTGTTATCGTTATTGCTGCGGCTGAAGCTGCCATTGCACTTGCCATTGTGATCAATATATTCAAGATATTCAAGAGTGTTGATGTGTCGAAGATTGATTCGATGAAAGAGTAACGGGGCGTAAAACAGCATTATCAGGTTTAATTTTTTTTGGTGTAAAACAAAAGGAACATGCACAGTTTAATTCAGTTATCAATAGTCGTACTGCTGCTGCCACTGCTCTCGTTTGTCATTCTTATCTTTTTTAATCGCCAGCTCCCCAGAAGAGGTGATTTTATCGGGGTAGGAATACTTGGTACAGCATTTGCGCTCTCGGCCTATATCTTCTGGTCGGTCATTGTGCAGACCTACGATCCGGCATTCAGGATTGCCTGGGACTTTACCTGGATTGATTTAGGCAATGTTCCCGGAGTTGGAGCTCTCCAGATCAGGATGGGCGTTGTTATCGATAACCTCACCTCCATTATGCTGGCGATGGTGACCCTTATCAGTCTTCTCGTGCACCTCTACTCCACGGGATATATGGCTGGAGACAAGAATTATGGTCGCTATTTTGCCTATCTGGGCATCTTCACCTTCTCCATGCTCGGTATTGTCCTTTCCGACAACCTTTTCTCAATCTATATTTTCTGGGAACTGGTCGGTCTCTCCTCCTATCTTCTTATCGGCTTTTTCTTTGAGAAGGACAGTGCTGCTGATGCACAGAAAAAGGCCTTCCTTGCCAACCGTGTCGGTGACATCGGCATGTGGCTCGGAATTCTGATTCTCTATTCACAGTTCCACACGTTCAGTTTCGAGCAGATTTATGCCAATCTTGCAGCAGGGAAATTTGCCCTCTCCAATGGCTGGCTCACCGCTGCGGGTATTCTGCTCTTTATGGGTTGCGTCGGCAAGTCGGCTCAGTTCCCGCTCCATGTATGGCTTCCTGATGCCATGGAGGGCCCAACTCCAGTTTCGGCGTTGATTCATGCTGCGACGATGGTTGCTGCAGGTGTCTACTTTGTTGCACGCATTTTTGTGATGCTGACGCCTGACGCCCTGCATGTTATTGCCTTTGTCGGAGCATGTACGGCATTCATGGCGGCTACCATCGCTATTACACAGAACGACATCAAACGGGTTCTGGCCTATTCTACCGTTTCACAGCTTGGTTACATGGTGCTTGGCCTTGGTGTAGGTGCTTACTCTGCTTCTCTTTTTCATCTTGTGACGCACGCTTTTTTCAAAGCTTGCCTTTTTCTTGGTTCGGGTGCTATCATTCATGCCATGCATCATGAGCAGGACATGCGCTGGATGGGAGCTCTCTGGAAGAAAATGCCGTGGACTTTTGCAACCTTTACTCTTGCAACTCTTGCACTTGCCGGTCTGCCTCTTACAAGCGGATTTATGAGCAAAGATGCCATTCTTGCCGGTGCCATTGGTTTTGCCGAGGTAGAGGGTGGCGGTATCTACTATCTTATACCTGCACTTGGCTTCTTTTCCGCCATGCTTACCGCCTTCTACATGGGGCGCCAGATATGGCTTGTTTTCTTCGGTACGAGTCGTACGCATCTCAAGCCTGCCGATAACCACCATCAGGCACATCATGCACACGACAGTCATGACTCTCACGGCGACGCTCATCATGGTGCTCATGAAGTTCACGAGGTTTCCTGGAACATGAGGGCTCCGCTTGTTATTCTTGCAGCTCTTTCAGTGTTTGCCGTCTACTCCCCTGATCCGCTTGATGGTGCTAAAGGGTGGTTCATGAAGATGATTCCGACCCCTGCCACGGTTGTGGGCGAAGCAAACCCTCAGAAGGGAGCACTTCTTTCGGGTGGTGTTGCACCGAATCTTGCTGGAGTTCTTCGTACGACTGAAGTTGATGCTCCGCAGCCTGTTGTAGAACTTGCTGCCCCTGCTCATGGTGAAGTGAAGGGCGGGCATCTCTACACTGATCCTCGTCAGGCTGAAATTGTTCATGCCGGTCATGCGGCACACTATACGGCGATCTACATCTCAAGCATCATGGTGCTGCTCGGTATTTGTATGGCATTTGTGGTCTATGTCTTCAGAATTATTGATCCTGAAAAAACAGCCAGCTCTATCCGCCCACTCTACCTCTTTTCGCTCAACAAGTGGTACTGGGATGAGATTTATGAGGCGACCTTTATCAAGGGTTCCATGCTGATCGCCCGAATGCTTTCGTGGTTCGATACCAATATTGTTGATGGTATTGTCAACGGCGTAGCAACACTGGTAAGGAAATTTGCCTTTGTCAATGACGGTTTTGATCGGCATGTGGTTGACGGTATGGTGAACTTTACGGCATTCACGGTCAACACGACGGGCGCTGTTTTGAGAAAGCTGCAAACCGGCAAGGTTCAAACCTATGTTGTTATGCTGATGCTGTTACTTCTTGGTTATTTTGTTTTTGCGCGACTGATCT
>SESA01001313.1_pt1 | contig 13078 bp, 12 predicted proteins | sample 3171451 | NCBI WGS metagenome assembly SESA01 (sample SAMN06051862, study PRJNA518727) | freshwater metagenome | biome: subpolar coniferous forest; feature: holomictic lake; material: water; isolation source: holomictic Lake 227, 8 m depth | place: Canada: near Kenora, Ontario | collected...
AACGGGAATTCGCAGCAATCGCCAAATGGTTGAGAAAGGCAGGCATTAACTCAAACAAACCCCTTCACGACCTGCGAAAAGAATACGGCAGTCAGGTGTGCGACCAGCACGGGATTTATGCCGCCAGCCATGCCTTACGACACGGCGACATCGCGATTACAAGTCAGCATTATCTCGACAAGCGGCGGAAAGTGACCGTAGGCCTTGGGCACTTAGTGGATTTGAATCAAACAATCATTCCATTTCCGCAAACCCAAAATGACAAAGCCGACAGGGAAGTTCTATCAAACAAAACCGCTTTGCCACAAGGCATTTAGTGCGCTCAGTTTTTAATTAAGCACTTTACGCCTCCTTCCATAGCTCAGCGCTATGCTATAATAATACTTTACTGTTCGGTTCTGTGTGGATATAAGTATTCATTATATGAAAACAAACACAACACCAATCAACCACAACATTCTGCTTTCTCGTCGTCAAATTGCAGAAAGGTGGGGCGTTTCAATTGAGACAGTTAAGCGTCGAGAAAAGACCGGATCATTGAGAAGTCTTAGATTTAATCAGCGCCTCGTGCGCTATCGCCTGTCGGATATCGAGAGATTTGAAGATGATGCCATCAGCAAATAGAAAACGTTTAGGTCTAAACATTTATGATCATCAAGAAATCTTGCGGTCGGTCGAAACCCTTCGCTCCAAAGAAAACCGCCGTTTGTCCAAATCCTGCCGCTCGTTTAAAACATCAAATTAATCGCAAGGATACGACGGAAAAGATATCGTTTTTATATTGTCCCGCAAAGCTTGCCGCTGAAACCGGAGTTCAAGAGGGAATAATGCTGGTGCTCCTTCACCACTGGATTACAATTAACCAGGAAAAGCGACGAAATTACTATGATGGGACATGGTGGACCTACAATTCCTTAAAAGAACTCGAAAGACTTCTTCCTTTCTGGACCCGCAGTCAGATACGCACAATTTTAGAATCACTGATAAAGAATGAATTCCTCGTAAAAGGATGTTTTAATAAATGGGCCGCTGATCGAACGGCATGGTATGCGTTGTCCAAGTCAGGCCAGCAATTGATCGATAGGACTGCTCGTCGCAAACCAGAACAGCCATTTGCATATTCGCAAAGAAGAATGAATTGCGATTTTTAACACAGCAATACCCAGAATAAATAAAATAAAAATAAATAACCGCGCGCGAAGCGATCCAGAATTTCCGGGGCTGTTAATTATTGAACGTCAGTTGATCTCCTTTTGAATTTCGCCGAAAGTCCCGCTTGAAACAAATAATTATGAATACGTATCTCTTTACGAAGAGTTACTTTCACTAGCCTGCGGGCCCCTTGAGGTTTTGAAACGCCATTGTGCAATTATGTCAATACCGCAATATTTCAGGGAGCAGTGAATCTCTAACGATTCCGGTTTTTGAGACTTCAATTTTAGTAGATCGAACAAAAGCTTAAAATCATCATCCATTTATTTGCCCCTTCTCTTGGTATTGCCTGATGATTAAGAGCCCTCCTAGACCCCGCCAAAGCGCGAGAAACGCCCTTTCTGCGCCATGACTCCCCCGCCTGCCTCAAGTAGTTACACCTTACCACCCTAAGCGACATGGCACTTCTGCGTTGGTTCCCGTGTTCAAGGCCGGGCTGAAAAAATGTTTAGACCTAAAATTTCGGAGGCGCCTCATGCGCAAAATTCCGCTTTTAACCGGAAATAAAGCCGCCCTCGCTCAAGAGGGGCCTTGCTTAGAGGGAAATTCGTCGGGGAAAATGTCGCCAAGCTTACATTTCAGACGCTTTGCAATCAGTTCCAGCGTCTTTAAGGTGACGTTCTGCTGGGCCAGTTCCAGCCTTTGAAGGGATGAATCAGAAAGCCCCAGCCGATTTGCAAATTGGGCAAGCGTTTGCTCCCCACGCCTTTTGCGCAGAAAATTCGCCAATTGGGATTGAAAACGGCTAGTCACCCGCCCAAGGTGGGGCGAAACCTCTCCCACATATGGGATTTTTGCTTTACTTGGGCTTTGTTTCCTTGAGAATCATCCTCCGTAATGAATATACGGACATCTTCTCTCGCATTGTTTCTACTCATCTCCGCGATTGCCTGCGCGGCGGAACCCGCAATCTCAACGGCTCAGGAGCCTTCTGCTGAAGTTCTCGTTGTTTCACGCGTCGAATGGTTGGAGCAATTGAAGAGCGTTTCAGAAATGTCTGCTTCCAAAGCAGTCGGAGAACTGGCGGCAATTGGAGGCGATTTAATCAAAAACAATCAATTGGGCACAAAACCTTATTCGAAAGGCGTGTTACTATTTCGCTACGCTTCTGAGTGGGCTCTCTCTATCGATTCCATTGCAGAGAAATTCAAAGCAACAGACTGTGAAGCTTTATCACAGCTCTTGGTCAAAGAAATCACAACGAAAGTCGGAGTGATTGCTGTCAATACTTCGTGGGATAATCTGAAGGAGGCTGCTAAAGAGTTAAAATTGTCAAGCGAGCAAGTCGAACCTAAAACCCAAAAAGAAACAGGAGTGCATTCTCAAGTAGTTGTAACACGGAATGACTGGCTACCCCATTTGCAAAAAGCGGCGAACGATCCATCTTCGCCGCTTCTAGCTGGCAGCCTTGAGCTTGAAAGCTGCAATTTAAGTGGAGAAGCAGCAAAACCTACGATTACCTCGCGCAATCAATCTCCCTCCGAGTCCGGAGTAGTCGCGGTTACCAAAATGACGCTGAAGGCAAATCTATTATATTGGTATGCTACAGAAATTGACCATTCAAGGTCAAATGAACCGCTAACAAGGAATGCGTTAAATACATATCGGCTACGCAACGTCAGCGAACGTCAAAAGCTTAAAGGCATTCTCGGAAAAGAAGTCATCATAAAATCGTGGGAAAACCTTAATGCAACCGCTCATGTGTTGGGCCTTCCGAAAGCCATTCTTGATATGGAATAAATACTGAATTTCACAACAACAGTTTCCAGCGCGTAAGATGCCTCTTTCAAAAATTGTACAATATGAAAACTAGAACACTCACCGCCGCAACGGTCTTTATTCCTCTAGCGTTCTTAACCGGATGCGCAATAAACTCGGAACCTAGCTGGCCTAATGACACGCGGCCAATTGTCCGAGATTTCGGCTGCTTACCGAATGATTCCATTGACGAAAAGATCAAAATGGAGACAAACGCCCGGTTAAAAGACCCTTACAGCGCGAAGTATATGTTTACGCACGCATACATCAAAACTTACACCGATTCCAAACGTAGGGGATTGAGTAATTGGAGTGGATACTCCGCTGTTTACTATGTTAACGCCAAGAATAGTTATGGAGGTTATACAGGGGATTCAATGTGGACGGCGCTGGTAAAAGATGGCGTTGTGTGCCAAGTGTTGAGTCAGGCGGAATTGTTCGGCGATCCCACCACGATCCATCTTGTTCGGTAGCCCCGAGAACGAACGAAAAGCGCCATAGATGCCCGCTTAACCAAGCAATCTGCCCACCCCCTTGGATTTACCTCAAGAGCGTGGAATTGAATGGTGCATTGATCACTCGCTCCGTTGATGCCGGTGCCTTTCCTTCTAGTCGACGAGACCACAATCAGTTCTTTGGGGCAAAAGCCACCCCGCTCCCAGACCGCGAATTAAGGACCGCGTTTAGCCCTAAAAGGAAACAAAGTTTTTTGGTTCGTCGAAAAACGCCTCCATTTGCGTTTGCGTCATCCTCTTGGAAGGAGAGCCAAAAAACGCCCCCTTGATCGCGGCGATAAGAATGCTTGCGCCAGTCTTGTCGTAATTGTGAAAGCTATCCGCAACGAAAAATGATGGCACTCGCTCAATCGTCCTTGAGCTTCCTGTTGGTGCGCATTCGTCACAGTTGAAATCCACTACGCCCAAGCTGCCTGCCGGGTCGCGAGTCAAAAGCATTCGGGTGATGGGGCGGATGTTGCACCATTTGCAGATTCCCGGAACTCTCATGTGAGAACCTCGGCGCAACACTTGCTTGCACCTGACAGCAAGCGGGCCATACAGTCGGAAGTTCTCATCGGCGAGATGAGAGATGTAGCCAGGGTCGTGGAAACAGACCCATTCAACCGTTTTGCCTTGGTGCTTCCCAAAGGGAAAATCTGGGGGCATAGAATTTTTTTGTTACCGTCTCGAATTTTCGCTCATCTGATCAGTGCTCAGAATTCAAAAAACGTCCAAGAACTGTCCAAGCGAACTCAATCCCTCGTTTTTCGCCGCCTGATCTTCATTCGTAAGTCGTTGTTATTCCGAGACTTACGATGGAGCCGATGACGAGACTCGAACTCGTGACCTGCTGATTACGAATCAACACATACCTCCGTCGTGCATTGCACTGAAATTTCTGGCTCTCTCTGTAAACCGGGGTAAAATGGGGACAAATGAGCGCAAGTGAAGAATCTGAAACTGCACAAAAACCGCACAAATCTGGGAATGTGAAAACAAGCCTGCATTACTGGGAGAAGCACATTTTTAAGCCAGTCGTGGGTAAGAAGGTTAACAAGGCATACGAGTATCAGGCAGCTAACTACGCAATGTCCACCTCTATTCACGGGCGGCGCGTGAAGCTGAGCCTTGGAACTCATCTCCCGGGTGCTGCGGCCAAACGAGCGCAGGCAATTTATATCGACCTTCTCAGTCTTGGGGTTGATGCCGCATTGGAGAGGCACCGCCCCAAAAACTCAGCGAAGGGCAGCGATGCGTCCGAGTCATCGCCCAAACAGGAAGTCACCATTGGGGGATGGATCAAAGCCGCTCAAGAGGTTTTCGAGGGCAAGCCAGCTACCTGGGGCGGCTACGTGCGGTGCCTGAGGTCGATCGCAGCGGAAATCACAAAAGCCAAAAAGTCCAAAAAGCGGTACGGAAGAAAGGCAAATGGATCATACCAACGGAAAATTGACTCGACTCCGCTTTCCGTCATCACTTCCGACGCGCTCAAGACTTGGCGCATAGAGCGTATGAAATCTGCGAAAACGCCGGTGGAGAGAGTGACGGAGAAGGTGAATGCAGACAGCTTGATGCGTCAGGCTTCGTCTGTCTTCGGAAGGGATATCTTGAAGCACATCAAAAATGTGACCATCCCTTCTCCCGTTCCGTTTTCCGACGCAAAATATTACGGCAGACAGGACATGCGCTATCGCTCGAAGATCAATGTTCCCGAATTCCTTATCTCTGCTCAGTCCGAGTTGAGCAAGACGGATCCGGAGGCTTACAAAGCCCTCCTTCTCTCCATAGCCGCCGGCCTTCGGCGTGGTGAATTAGCGGGGCTTCAGTGGAGTCAAATCGACGGATCCAAAGGGCTGATTTTTTTAGAAGTGACCGAATTCACGGATCTCAAAACGAAAGATTCGGCATCGGACGTCCCTATTGACGACGAACTGGTTGCAATCTTGGAGAGCTTTCGAGCGAAGGCCCGCAGCCCTTTTGTCATCGAGGTAGACGCTGAAACCGCGCATGGAGGAAAGTCTTGGGGGCAAGCATACAGGTGTGATGCCGTGTTTCATCGATTAATCGCCTGGCTTCGCGCATGGAAACAAGCTGATGGAAGTCAACCATTCGCCAAGATTCCTAAACCTATCCATACCCTGCGCAAAGAGGCCGGCAGCATGGTGTCCACCGACGAGGGGATTCATGCTGCGGCAGCTTTTCTTCGGCACGCTGACATCCAAGTGGCGGCGCGCCACTACGTGGACCATAAGGCCCGAGTGACAGTGAACATCACCGGGATGCTCGGTGGGCAGAAATCGAAGGAATCGAAATCCTAGCTGTATAGCACGAGGCTGGCCGCTTCGGCGCGCAGGATGTCACTCAGGCGATATCGCACGGTTCGGGTGCCGATAACGATTTCCGGGATCAGGCCGGTTCGCGCCCGCCGCTTGACCGTCTTGGTGTGACACTCCCAGCGAAGCGCCAACTTGCGGCGACTCAGGAGGGTGTCAGTTTTCGGATCCGATGTGTCTTTGAAGGCTGTTTGTTTCTTAACCATTATGACAGCACCCGGAAACTAAGGGTGGCTGCCGTTTTTTATTAATGGGCAAAAACAGAAGGAGGCTTATCCTTGCCAACAGCGGAGATGATAAAGGAGAGGGTCATAGCGAGTTTCTACATAAAGACACACGACGGCAAGAAAGTCAAATAAATTATCGGGGAAAAGCTTTAATTTAGCTGAATTCTCGTCTTCTTAATGCACGAGCTTTCATGTAATGCACGTTTTTCAATAAAAACGTGCATTACTAGTTCGACGATGTAGATTACCCGCATGATTCGTGACATTTTGCTGACCCAACGTCGGGAATGGGATGCAGCGCTTAAAGCAGGGTTTGTGCCTCGCACCTCAGTGGTCGCCCCGGAAGCGGGCGGACGGATACGCGTGCTGCTCGGGCCTCGCAGGGCCGGGAAATCATGCTACGCGTTCCACCTCGCCGCGACAATCCCTGGAAAATGGGGTTACGCCAATTTCGATGACGAAAGGCTGATCGCCTTGAAGGATTATGACGAGTTGGTGGCGGCCCTGGACGCCATCTACGGCCAACCGCAGGGGCTGTTTTTCGACGAAATCCAGAATCTGCCCAACTGGGAACTGCTTGTGAATCGGCTCCATCGGTCGGGGCGCCAACTGATCCTCACCGGCAGTAACGCCCATTTGTTGAGTTCCGAGCTGGCAACCCACCTGACGGGGCGGCACGTCCCTATCCCCTTGCTGCCGTTTTCCTTTGCCGAAGTGCTTGCCGCACGCGGCGGGCCGGAGCGCACCACCTTTGAGATGATTGAACAATGTCGGACATACGCTCGTGAAGGAGGCTTCCCCGAGGTTGTGACGAAAGGACTGACGCCTGCGGAATACCTGAGGACACTCCTTGAAGCGGTTATTTACAAAGATATTGTAACGCGTTTCCGGCTGCGGGCTCCGGCCGCTTTGGAAACCATCGCACGGTGCCTGCTCTCGCAACCGGGTGGCGAGTTTTCTTTTCGCAGCCTGGCTGAAACTACCGGTTGCCGCAGTTCGCATACGCTAAAAAAATACATCGGCTGGTTGGAAGAGGCTTTCGTGGTCTTCACCGTCCCCCGGTTTTCGTTCAAGGTGAGGGAGCAGGCAGCTTCGAATAAAAAAGCTTACGCGATAGACACCGGATTTGTGGATGCCTTTGGACATGCCGCAACTCCAAACTGGGGACGCCTCTTGGAAAATCTTGTGGCGATCAGTCTTCTGCGCCGCCAACTCCGCAATGACCTCCGCTTGTACTACTGGAAAGACCCCCAGGGGGCCGAAGTGGATTTTGTAGTCCAGCGAGGTCATTCGGTCAGTCAGCTCATACAGGTCTGCCTCGACACCTCAAGCCCCAAGACCCGGCAACGCGAAATTGTGGGGTTATGCAAAGCCTCACGCGCCCTTGGCTGCCGGGATATGCTCCTACTTACCGAAAATGAAGAGGGGCTTTCCGAAGAACGTTGGGAGGATAACGCCTATCCCATCCGCCTCTTTCCTGTGTGGAAATGGCTGCTGGCCAACGAAACCTGATTTCGCACACGATCAGGGGCTCTATTTCAGGGATCACCAAAACACATCCGCCCGGGATGGGGCAGTGTAGCGAGTTTACCTAGGATGCTGGGCGCTGGGCGTCGGTCTCGGGCCGGGGCCCAACTCGGGCAAAACACCATGTAGGCAAATCGCCGATCGGAGTCCCCATTCCCTGAGAAATGTGCAGATTGGAACCTCCTATTGTGACCACGCGCGACGCTTGGCTGATTGCACCACCCGGTGCGAAACCCATCTAACGGAGACCAAGAGAGATGCCGCCGGTTTTTCCTCCTACGGAAAAATTACCTCACAAAAAAACGGAACGCCAAAATCCTGTGGTAAATTGTTTTGAAATGAAATCTAACCCTGGCGGGGCGAGCTAGCTAGCGCGTTCGACGGCCTTTTGATGAGATGCGGCCCGTTGTCAGAGGCTTTCGTTGCACAGGGCATCAGTAAGCCCTGGCTATCAGCGCACCCCGTAAAGCCGTACGGCTTGTAAACTCCGCGGGCAGTATTTCAAGGAACTGCCCACGGTTATTTCGAAGACAACCCCAACTGGTAGATCGCGTGCGTGGGTGGCTGCCTCGTTAATTCCACCACTTGCCCGTCGTTTCGCTGTGCACATTTGCGGGCCGTGAAATATTTCGAAGCGAGGTGTGCCCCCGCATGTCGCAGGCCGCGCGGTAAGTTGCTTTGGATGAGCATCGATCAGGCAGCCTTGAAGAGTAAAAAGCCGGGATTTCGCCCTGGAGTCAGCGTTAAGAACGGCAAACTTTACGCTTTTTCAGAAGTCCGCGCGGTGGTGGTGCGGGGCTGGCCGGAAATGTCTGCATGGACGAAAACCTACCGCAGGCCCCAGTGGTCGCGGTTCCGCCCAAAAATCGATTTTTCGGAAGGAATCATTGAGGCCACGCGAAGTCGGCATCGATTCCGGCCTGACCGGCCCATTTTGGAAGATGAACCTTCCCCTGAACTTCCAGAAGCCGGACCTCAGCTTGAATTTCCTGATCTCGACAACCCGGCTGCGCTGGAGATGAAGAAATTGCGCGAGGAGTTTGAAAAGGAGAAACAACTCGTGCGGGAATATTTAGGCAATGTGCCGGTGGAGGTCCGGAATGCCATTGCACCGTTCCAGAGTCGGCAATGGCATTTGTGCGCGATGGCTGCACGGTGCCAGGGTTCGCTCGACCTTATCACCAGCAACCCGGCGCTTGCCTACTGCCTCGCTTCCTCCTGGGCTTTTACACCCTATCCGTCCAAAGCGGCCATGCGCCTTTCGCGACGCCTGATTGGCTTGCGTCGGCGTAGCATCTGTGGGGTCCTCGGATTTCCGGAGTCGGAAGCCTCGGTTTCGGTTCTCTCAAAAATACCCGCTTCCTCATGTTGCATCCCCTGGTTGCTGACCATCCGCGCTCTGCTCAGAGATCCAGACTGGCGCAAAACGCTCTTGCATCTACCGTCTCTGAATCCGGCTGTGATGCTGTTTCTTGGCAACAAAGCATTCCGGCGCAGAACGGCCCCACACCTGCTTCACGAACTCTCCGGCGATCCAACGAATTTATTCAGGCAAATGGTTGGCCTGATGAGCATGGAAAAGGTGCTTGGGGAACAAGGCCCCAGCCGCTTTTGCTCGGTCGATCAAATTTTAAGGCACGTCCTGGACCTGCTGTGGCGAATCCATGGCCCTGAGCATTCGGCCAAAGCGCAGGAATCAGGCAAAGACCTTCTGTTCCCCAAGACGCCGATTCCCGGCAGCGACTCGATCATCGCCCTCGAAAACTTCGATTTGCTCTCTGAGGAGGCCAGGGAGCAGCAAAACTGCGTGGTGAATTACCGGGACCATATTGCCGCCGGCGGCATGTTCTTCTATCGGGTGCTCGAACCGGAGCGCGCCACGCTCTCCATTGTTTCGAATGCAGCCGGGGAGTGGCGGCTCGATGAGCTATTGGGCGCCCGCAACACGCCCGTTTCCGACGAAACACGCCAATCTGTAGCGCGGTGGATCAAAGGGCGATCAAACAAAGCACAGCAAATGCATTTGAGGGACTTTCTATGAATTACGATCTCGACCTGATTTGGAAAAGCATGACGGCCTTCATTCTCCAGGAGGTGAGCAGTGATGTCTTTCTGCGTTGGTTTAAGGCGATCCAGCTTGCGGCTGTCGATGATTCGCGGATCACATTGCGAGTGCCCACCAATCTCTGCAAACTCTGGCTTCAAACCAACTACCTCGGGCTCCTTCAGTCCGCATTCCAGAACGTATTGGGCAGCTCCCGGAGCATTCGGTTCACCACTGTGGAGTCGCCGGAAAACCAGGAAGCATTCACCCCGAATACCGGAATGCACCCGCGCAACACCTTCGAGTCATTCGTCGTCGGCTCTTGCAACCAATTTGCCCATGCGGCGGCGCTGGCCGTCTCCCGAAACACGGACAAAACCTACAATCCACTCTTTATCTACGGTGGCAAAGGCTTGGGTAAAACGCACCTCATGCATGCCATCGGCCAGCATGTTGCCGCCACCAACGGAGAGGCAAAGGTAATATACGTCTCCAGCGAGCAGTTTGCTGACGAGTTTATCGATGCCATCCAGAAAAGCAGCCTCGCTACCTTCCGCAGCAAATACCGGCAGATCGATTTACTGCTCATTGACGATGTCCAGCTTCTCGCGGGCAAAGAGCGCTGCCAAGAGGAATTGTTCCAGACCTTCACCGCCCTCTTCGACGGTCACAAGCAGATCATCCTCTCCGGTGATCGTCCTCCGTCCGAAATCGATAACCTCGACCCTCTGCTCGTGTCCCGATTTGAATGGGGACTGCTTGCCGAGTTGCAGCAGCCAGACCTGGAAACTCGCTTAACCATTCTGCGCTACAAAGCCAGGGAGATGAACGCAAAGGTCGATGACACGGTGCTGGAATTTATTGCCCGGCGTATCAAAAGCAGCATACGGCGACTCGAAGGGGCATTAATGCGCGTTGACGCATTCATTTTTCTGAGCGGGCGCGAACTGACCCCGGCCACTGCGCTCCATTTACTAAAGGACCTCCTGGACGAGGCAGCCAAAAACGCAGATCCGAGTTCCCAATCATCGACCAAGCAATCCGAAGCGAGCCCGCCCGACGTGAAACCAAAGCCCCGCATCACATTTGATGAATGACCGACGATCCTTATGCCACCAATGAAATACATGCTCCCGGACCTGTTTCTTGAACTACCCGGAAACGAATGCAAGTCCCCCCGCGACGGTCTGAAACCGTGCAAAACAGAGGATATACTGTTCCTCGCAGCCCTCCTTCAGCGGGCTGGAAATGCGCGCTACATCTTGGAAACCGGAGATGGTGCCTTTGTTCCAGAACCGGCGGGAGTTGATGATCCGGAATCGACGGAAACCTTCGCCGTGAAATCACGGATCAGCCGGGCCACGGTGCGGGGATGGTTCCGGAAGAGATTCTTCCCATTCCGGCGGATGCTCGCGAACGGCAGGGCTCCGGGACATGAAGTTCGGTTCATGGGCAAGGAATTGCGAAGCCCCACCCGATGGAAGCCAAACGAACCCTGGAAATTGGGAAAAAGTTTGAAGTGGCCGTTTGAAAGAGGATTTGACCCGCTCTTGAGAGAGTTGCACAAAATCCCGTTGCTATCCTGGCAGGAAATCAGGCCGTTGAAGAACGGCGAGGTTTTCTGCCCGCTCGACGGCCCCGTTGTCCCAGTGGGAGCAGAACTGATCTCCCCACCAGTCACTTGGGAGCGGCTGTGCGGACGCCACTGGCGGGTTCTTCTGTGCCCGAATTGTCTTGGACAATTTAGCGGAAAGTTAATAATGATGAATTAAACTGCCCCTAACAATTCTACAATTCCATTCAACTGTTATGCCAGTCAATCTCAACGCGCATACTCCGAATCAGTTTACTATAACTTTGCAGGCGGGAGGGACTCCAAGCCGAATCTCACTCTCAATGGACTATACGGATGTACCGCGGGCTGTTAATGCCCATCTGGCAAGGATTCCGACAACACCCGCAGTCGAGGCGATTGGCGGGGCTTATGTTGCCGGTGGGTTTTTGGCGATACCTCCCGGCGGTGCAGATCCAACTACGAATTTTTCACGGGCGGTCATCGTCTGGGGAGCGGGACAGCAGTTCATTTTATCTCTGGTTCTTGGAGGGAGGAACAGACCGCTGAACATGGCTATCCAATTTCGGGCAGCCTTTGCAGCACCTAACGCCGTGGCTGCAATAACTGCGGTGACTACCCCTCTCATCTTTGGCCTCGGGTTGGCGTTCGGGAGCAAGCACTTGCGCATGATGTCTCCAGACCGCTTTGTCGTGCTGGATAATCTCATCGCCCAACTATTTGGTGTCGATGTGCGAACACTCACAGAGGCCGACTATGCGCAGTTTTGCGCCGATTGCGGGATGGTGGCTCAGGAGCTTACTCGCCGGGGTATTCCCAACCCGATGGCGGCCCGGCCGAATGGGGTGTCTCGGGGCGCACCAGCGAATTGGTTTCCAGCAGACGTCGAAATGGCGATATTTTCGGTGGCGAAGGACTTGTTTAGGGTAACTGGCGTAACTTCGCCTAAAAGAATAGGGAGCAAGATGAGCACCAATAAAAACGATTCGTCGGCTTCTGAAGTCGTTTCGGCAGAGTGTTCGTGCGGGGACGGCGGAAAAGGCAGCGAAGCAGGCCATCCTGAAGGAAAACGGCCCCACAGACAGATTTCTGTTATCTCCGATTCTAATGAGTCCTATTTTCAGATCAAAGAAGACACAATGGGAAAGGGCGAGAACATCGGATACGTTTGCAAGGGGATTCGCAAGAATTACGAAAGGTTCGGTGGAGATGTCGTTGCCTATTCGCGGCTCCGTGGACTTCTTGCGGCGGCGGGTTGTCGCGATCTGGGAGCCCGACCAACGAAGAATGCCCCTCACCTCCAACCAGGGTCTGAAACGGAATATTGGCGACTGTTCGACACCAGTAGCTACTCCTGCCCGCCATTACCCGCGCTTCCGATTCCGCCTAAGCCTCATGAGACCTCTCGGCATCCGACTAAGAAGACCCACAACGGATTCCGATTCCTTGAGCGGTTTTTTCATATCCGCTATCTGAGTAAATAGCGGCGCGGTGCTCAAGTAGATCGCCTAGAGGCTGACTATATCGGGCAAGCTTTAATCCGTTTTATCTGTGCAGAATCCTGCGAGTGATGGATTCTTTCAATTTCAAGTGGGGTAAACTGAAATCCATCCAGCCGGAGATGAGACGGAAGAGGCTCACGCAGTCTCGTTGGGAGAACCAGTCGATGCCGACCACTTTGTTGTCGTCCAGGAATTGCACCTCGATCTGTTCGGTGGTTTCAGAGGTTTCATTGATGCGCACGGATCTTGATTTTGTTGCAGCCAAAGGATCGCGGAGCGGTCCTTTGATGCGTTCGATCGTAAAGGAACCGGGACCGATGCCGAGTTGGGCCATCACGGTATTCCCGACGGTGACATCGTCGGTGTCGATCATCATGGTGGGACAAAGCGGGCTGTGATTTGTGA
>SESA01001314.1_pt1 | contig 13075 bp, 8 predicted proteins | sample 3171451 | NCBI WGS metagenome assembly SESA01 (sample SAMN06051862, study PRJNA518727) | freshwater metagenome | biome: subpolar coniferous forest; feature: holomictic lake; material: water; isolation source: holomictic Lake 227, 8 m depth | place: Canada: near Kenora, Ontario | collected 2013-06-25...
CGAAGGCGCTTCTTCCTGCACGCCGCCTGAATCGGTGAGCACGAAGGTCGAGCGGTCCATCAGCCACACGAAATCTTCGTAGGCCGCCGGCGCAGCGAGCGCGATGCGCGGATGACCACCGAGGAGGCGACGGACCGGCTCCTGGACCAGCGGGTTGAGATGCACAGGGTAGACCACCCCGAGGTCGGGATGAGAGTCGACGAGCTGGCGGATGCCGCGGCAGAGATTCTCGAAGCCTGGGCCGAACGATTCGCGACGGTGGCCGGTGACCAGGATCCAGCGCGACTTCGGCGCGGCGAGATGCGAGGCGACGAAGGACGGAGCGATGCCGAGTCGGGAGCCGATCGCGGAAGCTTCGATGCCACCGATGCGCGTACGAGTGGCGAGCAGAGCGTCGATGACCGTATTGCCGGTGACATGACAGTGCGCGGCGGGGATGCCTTCGCGCAGGAGATTGGCCTTAGCCTCGTCGGTCGGGCAGAAGTGCCAGCGGGCGAGCGTCGACGTCACGCGGCGGTTCATCTCTTCCGGGAACGGCGAACGGAGGTCGCCCGTGCGCAGGCCGGCTTCGACATGGCCGACGGGGATCCCGGCGTAGAAGGCGGCCATGGCTGAGCCGAGCACCGTGGTGGTGTCGCCTTGCACGAGGATCGCGGACGGCTTCGCTTCGGCGAGCCAGGCGGAGACCCCGGTAAGCACGCGGGAGGAAAGCTCCGTCAACGACTGGCCGGGCGTCATCAAGCCGAGATCGACGTCGGGCTTGAGCCCGAATGAACCCAAGGCCTGATCGAGGAGCTCGCGATGCTGGCCGGTCGAGACGAGGAGCGGACGCAGGTGCGAAGATTTTTGCAGCTCCGCGAACACCGGCGCGAGCTTGATGCACTCGGGGCGCGTACCGACGATGAGGGCGAGGGAGGGCATTTTTAGAGGAGGGGACAAGCTGGCACGGGGGCACGGGGACCGGACGACAAGAGGAGGCTTAGTGGGCCAGAGGCTCGGAGGCTCAGAGAGATCGAGTTGAGCTGTTGAACGGTTGGCCAGTTGGCCGGAGGGGAACACTCGCTGGCCGGTTGACAAGTTGGCCAGTGGACAAGGGAGACCGAGGGTTAACTCACGGGGGGCCGGAGAAGATACAGCTATGTCGTGACGCAGTCCCGACCCTACCCACGATAGGTAATAGCGGTTGGCGGTTAGCGGTTGGGGAATGCAGATTCCGTCACCCGAAACGAAACCCTTGCTTTGGATGTGCTCCCTACCGCCAACCGCTAACCGCCAACACCTAACATTTGCACAGGCCTCAGTCCGATTTGCACTTTTGCACTGTGCGGCGTCTTCACCGTCTGTCTTTACTCTAAAGGAACCTCTTCTCCGTCGGCGAAAAAGCTGTGGGCCTCGAGGCGCAGGGAGCAGCCGAGCGCGGTGACGAAGGTGACATCGTCGCCGGTCGCGGCGATGCGGCGGCACCAGGAAGGCTCCTTCGAACCGTAGTGCGAAGAGTGCCACCCTTCCCCGCCGTCCGGGAGCGCGGTGACATATTCCTCCGTCGAGGGGGCGGAACAAGCGACGGTCAGCTGCTCGAGTCCTTCGCGAGTGCGGCCATGCCAGCGCAAGGTGAAGCGTCCGTGCTGTTTGAGGAGACCAGTCAGGCGATCGATGATCACGAAACCGTTGGGGACCTTCACGACGCGCCGACGGGACTTGAAGCCTGGGAAGCCGAGGTGCGAGGCCGTGACGCCGTCGAACTGCCAGCGCACCTCGCAACCTGTCCAGGGCAACCAGAGGAAGCGGCTGACGCGGCGCATGGGCTCGAAGTCGCCGACGGTGACAAGATTATGGAAACGGGACCCGGCGAAACCATCCCAGCCACCCGGGGCATTATAAGAATACGTTCCCGGATCTTCGGCGATCCACTCGCCATCCCACCGGAGCGAAACATGCAGTTGATCGGCGTGCGACGGACGCGTGCGGAATTTTTCCGGAGCGCGGAAGAAGAGCGTACCGCGCGCGTGGCGCAGCTGGAAGACCCCGGCATCCCGGAATTCTGCGGGCGGACGTAAGGCCGGGGCGGCGCTGGCGGCCACGGGTCCCAGTAGGAGAAGGGAAGCCTCGTCCCAAGGTCCGGATGGCAGGCGTTCACCCTTGAAGAGCGCGAGGGCGGCGCCGACAGCCGGACGGAAATCCTCGAACGGACAGCCGCTGAGGGGAAAGAGGTTGGCGCCATCATCCGCGCCGTATCGTGGCACGGTGCCATCGGCTTCCATCAAGGTCGCCAAGAAGTCGGTCGCGGCGATGGCCTTGGCTCGCACCGATTCGGGCAAGGTGTCGCGGACGGAACGTTCGACGACCTCGGACCAGGTCAGGAGCTGCAGGAGCAGTCGATGGTAGTTCGACGAGTGCTGGCTGAAACCACCGTCGGGGCCGATGAGCGCGTCGCACTGACGGGGGAGCAAATCCCTCCAGTCATCGTCGGGCCAATGCGGAGAACCGCAGAGACTAGGCCAGAACCGGGCCGCGGTCTGGAGTCCGATCAGTTCCGCAATGCCGTGGTTGTTCTTCTGCGACAGTGCGTAACTCAGATGGTCGCCGATGCGTTCAGCGGTCGCGACAGCGAGGCGTGCGGCGAGCGCAAGACGGGCGTCGGTCGTAGACGGGTGATCACGGAAGGACTGCAGGGCGAACGTGACGGCGATCAGACGAAAGGAAGCTTCCTGCCCGCACATCCAGTTCGGGCCGCGGTTGGGAGGATTGCGAGCCATCCAATCCTCGAGCGTCGACCAGAAGAGTTCGACGTGACGGTCGTCGCCGTCGCGCAGCCAGGCACGGACGAGGGCGTAGGCCCAGGAGAAGCGGGAGAGTTCCCAGACGCCCTTGATATCGTCGGCGGCGGCATCCCCTAGTCGTGACCAATGCCGGTAAGGGTCGATGGAGCGGCCGGTCAGGACATTGCGAGTCCAGCGGTCCGGACGGCCGACTTCGACGAGCTGATGCGAGAAGATCCGGGCGTAGCCGCGGGCGAAAGCGTCCGCTTCGGCGACCGGCGTAGCGCCGGACTCGACGGACCACGCTTCGAGCTGCGGCGCGAGGCGCGCGCGGTCGAGCAAAGCGCTCGGGAGACGCGGCGCGGACTGACGCCATTTGGCCGGATCAAAGCCCACGGCGATATCATTCCACGGGAGCATCGGCGAACGCCATTCCCAGACTCCGAGCTTACGCTCGCACGCCCAACGCGCGCGCTGGAAGAGCCAGGAAGGGCCGAGGTGATAGAGAAGAGGAAAGAGCACTAGACGAGGGCCGGAAAATTAGAGGCTCAGATTTGGTAAACTAGCTGGCCTGTTGACAAGTTGACCCGTTGGCAAGGGAGGCGGACGCGTGGGCCCGTGGACCTGCGGACTGAATGGAGTCTGTAGGCAGGGATGCGATTGCCATCGCATCCGTTCGAAACTGAAACCGCCTAGTCGTCAGGTCTTAGCTCTGTATGTCAGACTTCACCGTCGCACGGCGAACGGACGTGATGGCAATCACGTCCCTACCCATTGTCTCCCTTGTCAACTTGCCAACGGGTCAACGGGTCAACTAACGTTGAGTTTCTCTGGTCAACCGAGCCTCTGGGCCTCCGGGCCTCTAGCCTCGAATCATGCCCCGCGTATCAATCAACTTTTTACCTTTGAGCTGCTCAAGGGTGAGGCCGGCGAAGGCGCGGTGATCGACGAGGAGGACGACGACGGAAGCGCGGGCGAGGGCGTCGGCGAGCGGGACGAGTTCCGCCCTGCCCTGCAGCGCCTTCGGTAGCGCGGTCACATGCGGCTCGACCGCGAGGACTTTGAGGCCGGCATCGGCGAGCAGGCCGGCGATCTCGACCGCCGGTGATTCGCGGAGATCATCAATGTTCGCTTTAAAGGCGAGGCCGAGGCAGGCGACGGCGGCGTCCTTGCCGGCCGCGGCGCGCACCTGAGCGACGACGTGATGGGGCTTCGAGTCGTTGACCTCGCGCGCCGTGCGGAGGAGTCGCGCTTCCGCGGGAGCGGCGTCGACGATGAACCAGGGGTCCACCGCGATGCAATGGCCGCCGACGCCGGGGCCGGGTTGAAGAATCTTCACGCGCGGGTGCCGGTTCGCCAGACCGATAAGCTCCCAGACATTGATGCCGAGCTTGTCGCAGATCAACGAGAGCTCGTTGGCGAAAGCGATGTTCACGTCACGGAAGGCGTTCTCCGTGAGCTTGGCGAGTTCCGCCGTACGCGCGTCGGTGAGAAAGATTTGGGCGGTACAGAACGTCGCGTAGAGGTCGCGCGAACGCGCCGACGCTTCCGGGGTGAGCCCGCCGCAGATGCGATCATTGGAAACAAGTTCCTTGAGCATCTGTCCGGGCAGAATGCGTTCTGGACAATGCGCGTAAAGGAGCCCGTCGACGGTTCGACCGAGTTTGGTCAGCTCATCATCGAGCCAGGCTTTGACTTTCTCCGTCGTGCCGACCGGCGAAGTGGACTCCAAGATGATGAGATTGCCGGCCGCGACCACCGGGGCGATCGAACGGGCGGCGGCTTCGACGAAAGACAAGTCCGGCACGCGAGCCCCATCGGCGCGCACTTGGAAGGGCGTGGGCACCGCGATGATGAAAGTGTCGGCCGGGCCAGGCTTCAGGGCCGCTTTGAGATTGCCCGACTGCACCGCGGCGCGCACCAGGACATCGAGGTCAGGCTCTTGGATATGGATGCGGCCGCTGTTAATCGTCTCGACCACCGCCGAAGTGACATCGACGCCGAGGACGCGGCGCCCCTTCGTCGCGAAGATGGACGCGGTCGGGAGGCCGATGTAGCCGAGACCGAGGACGCAGAGGGAGGACATATTTATAGGGGGTAAGCTGGCACGTGGGCAAGGGGAGAGGCTAATGAGAGGCTTAGTTGACCAGAGGCTCGGAGGCTTAGGAGGAGAAATAAACTAGCTGGCCGGTTGACAAGTTGACCAGGTGACAAGGGAGACAGAGGCTTAACTTAAGGGGGGCCGGAGAAGATACAGCTATGTCGTGACGCGGTCCCGACCCTACCCATTGCATTCCTTGTCAACTTGCCAACTTTTCAACGGGTCAACTAACGGTGCATCTCCTCTGGTCAACCGGGCCTCTGGGCCTCCGGGCCTCTAGCTTCTTAGCATTCCCTGCATCCGAATGCTCCAACGGGAAACTTCTTCGATTTCATCGAGTGGAATCGGCGACGGTCGGCGCGCGGCGACGGCGGCGAGAAAAGCGCGGAGCGCTTCGACGTGTCCTTTCTGCGGCGGACGGAGCCAGCCGGCGCGGGCGCGCACCGTCGAGAGACCTTCGCCGCGCAGGTGGCGCCAATTATCGAGATGGATGGCCCAATCCGCTCCGGTCGCCACGATGACTTCCTTGGGCAAGTGGGTAGGCTGATCGGTCAGATAGTTGATCGCGGCGGTCGTGCCATCGGCGAACGTGAGCGTGAAACGGCCGGCATCCTGGCCATCGATCCCGCGCATGAGCGCACGGACGTCGGTGATCGGCTGGCCGACAAGAAAACGGAGGAGGTCGACGAAATGACAGACCTCGCCGACGATACGGCCACCACCCACCGTGGGATTCAATGTCCAGTGGTCGGGCGGCAAGGTCCCGGCATTGATGTGGAGCGAGATCGAACGCGGGCCGGGCAGACGCCGCAATTCATCCCGCAGGCCCAGTGCGAGCGGGGCGAAGCGACGATTGAAACCGACCATCAGCGGCGCGGTGCTGGCGCGGGCCGAGGCCATGACGGAAGCGAGTTCCGTTTCATTCAAGGCCAGCGGCTTTTCGACCCAGACCGCCTTGCCGAAGCGCAGGCACTCCGCGGCCTGGGTCGCATGATCTGCGTGGCGCGTACAAAGCAAGACCGCGGCGACCGCCGGATCATCCAAGGCCGTGGCCGGATCCGTGCTGGCGAGCGGTGCATGAAAGCGGCGGGCGACCAAGAGGGCGTTGGCGCCGTGGGCGGAAATCGCCGAGCGCAACGTGAAGGCTGAGCCCGATTGCACCAGCGCCGGAAGCAAAGTGCGGTCGGCGAAATTACCCGCTCCGATCAAAGCCAGCCCCAGCCCGGCACCTTGCGGCGACGGCAAGGTAATCGTGCGGCCCAGCGCCGCTGGCGATTGATCATATTCCAACAGGACACCGAACGTGCGCTCCGAGGACAGGGCCGAGTAGGCGCTCGCCGCATGGATGAAGGCGTGGCGACGGGAAATCAGCGGCACCGGCCGCAGCTGGCCGCCCTCCATCCATCGCAATACCTGTTGGAAATTCGCCGCCGCCGAATCGGTCGATGAATCCGTACGCGGACCGTAGGAATTCGAAACCTGAAAGGAAATTTCCTGGCGGTAGAAATCGGCACGGTTAAGCGCGAGGCCCGTCACGCCCACCAGCACGACCCGGCCGCGCAGGCGGCACATCCGGGCGGCCTGATTGACGGGATCGCTGGAAGCCGTGCTCGCGGTGATCAAGACGCCAGCGGCGCCCTGCCCCGCCGTCCAACGCATCGCGGCGGCCACCGGATCGGCTCCCGCCGCCAAGACAAAGACTGCGGCGCCGGCTTGAGCAGAGACCGCGCACTTATCCGCATCGGGATCAATCCCCAGAACCTCGCAGCCCAAGGCCCGTAATACTTGGACGGCGAGTTGCCCGACCAAGCCTAAGCCCATCACGACAACGCGATCGCCGGCGGTGGGGGCCAGCAGGCGGGCGCCTTGCAACGCGATAGCGGCGAGCGGCGTGAAGGCGGCCACCTCATCGCTTACCCCGTCGGGAATACGGGCACAGCTACGCGGGTCGGCGAGCACCACCTCGGCGTGAGGGCTATTGGAAATCACGCGCTCGCCCGCGACGAAGAGGGCGTCGCCGGCATCGAGCACCTGGCCGACATGGCAGTAGCCGAGCGGGATCGGCTGGGCCAGTTTGCTGCGGACCGCGGACCACGTGGCGAAGATTCCTTCGGAACGCACCTTGGCCAAGACCGCGCGGAATTTTTCCGGCTGCTGGCGAACTTTACTGAACCAGCCGGCTCGGCCGAACTCAACCAGCATGCGTTCCGTGCCAAGCGAGACCAGCGAGCACGTCCCGCGGATCAAGACACGGCCCGCCTGCGGACCCGGGGCGGGCACGACGGCGAGCTCCGTCTCGCCGGAACCCAGATGCTGGAGCAGTTGGAGCAAAGCTTTACTCAGGCTTACCCGAACCCTCGGCGGAAGATTGCGCCACGAAGGCTACCATGGCGGCGCTGATGAACGCCGCGGCGTACATCAGGGGCGTGAACCAGAAAATCAGGTCGATGAAAGCGTGCGCCCCCAGCAGCAGCAGCACGCAGGCCAAGGGAATGGATTCGGCATGGCCGGGACGAAACGCCCGGACGAGTTGGCGGCCCAGCCAGAGCAGTGCGGCAAAGACCGGCAGCAAGCCGATCACGCCCCACTCGGCCAGCATCTGGAGCCAATCGTTGTGGGCATACAGTGCGCGGATGGACAGTTTGCCGGAGGCATCCTGCTGCTCCTTTTGCTTCGCCTGATAGGGCGGCGAGACCCAGCGGAACGAACCCGCACCATAGCCGGACCAGACTCGGCCGCTCCATCCACCGTCCGTCGCCAAGGCCCAGGAAGCGCGTCGCAGGGGCGCGCGGTCATCAGCGCCCGTGCGATGGTACTGGGAGGACTTCGCCTGGAGCTTATCGCCCAGTGAACGCAGGTCCGCCGTGAAGAGGAAGGCCAGCGCCGCGAACAATAGCGCGAAGAGCGTGACGGACGCGATTTCCTTGAAATTATTTCGCCCGCCGCTGAATCCGATAAAATACGTCGCCGGGATGGCGACGAGCCCGAGGGCCACCACGACACCCGTGGCGCCCATACTGTTCGTGAGGCCGACAAAGAGCGCGAGGTAGAGCGCGATGAAGGCGCTCACGAGATGCGGCCCGCCGCGCAAGGCGTTATGACTCGAGCGGCGGATGTGCCACGCCGTGAGCGACAACGCGACCGCGACATTGAGATACAGGTAGACCCCCGCGTGGTTATGATAGATGAAGGGCCCGAAGCACAGCGCCGCGTCGGGGATCGGGAATCCGAGAATAGTGCCTTCGGCATACTGGTGCAGAAACCCGCCGATACCATAGAGACAGGCGGCGCCCACGGCGATCCAGCCGAGTATCACGTAACCACGCCGACGGCGCAGCCCGACGATCAAGGCGCAGAGTATCGCCCAGGGGCCGGCCAGGATGAGCATCACCCGCCAGGCGTTCATCGTCGGGTGCGTCGTATCCGTGGTGATGAATGGAGCGCGCAGGCCGGAGGGTAGCCAGTTCACGTGCGCCAGCGGGACGATGTCGAATTTCCCCGACTCGATGCCCGCGACACCCTGCTGTGCCCAGAAGGCGGAGCGATCGACGACTTCGCCCCAAGCGTTAAAATCCTGCACGACGAAGTAAGCGAACAAGGCGAGGCCCGCCCAGAACGGGACGAGGCGGAACAAGTCTCGCCGACAATTCTCCGCGGGACGGGAGCGCAGATCACCCCCCAACATGAAGAGCCCGAAGGCCGTGCCGATGAAGGCGGCGGAGGGAAAGGCGATGAAATCTAGCCAATGGGACGAGAGAATTTCTAGGCCGGTGACCGTCGCTCCCGCCAGTCCCGCCACAATGCCGAAAAACCAGAGGATGAGCGCCCCTCGCTGCACGGGCAGGCTGCTCACCGCTGCCAGCAAAGCCGCCAGCGAGAAGCCGAGTCCGGCCGCGATCGCCCAAAGCAGGGCGCCGCCGATGCCGAGCGGAGAAAGCACCATCACCACGGCCGAAAGGATCAGCACCGTCAGCTCGCGGCGCGTGAGCGGCGGACGCTGGCGGCGGGCTTGCTCGATGTGTCGAGGGTCTGTGGTCATGAGTGTTGGCGGGCGATGGAAAGTTTCAGCCGAGAGGCCGATACTTACACGAGGCCGGCCTGATAGATGTCGTGGATGCGAATCAAGCCGAGGCAGCGGTGGCTGGCGGCATCCGTCACCGGGAGTACGGAAATCTGGGAAGGTCGGTCCTCCATGATGCGGGCCGCTTCGGCCAAGGACATCGGCGCGTGGGCGCGGACCGGATTGATCGTCATGATATCGGCGGCGCGAGCGGTGTTGATATCAATGCCACGTCCCAAGGCACGGCGCAGATCACCGTCGGTGATCAGCCCGGCGAGAGAGCCATCGGCGGCGAGGACGCACGCCGCGCCGTGCGGGAAGCGCGTCATCGCAATGACCGCGTCGCGCAATAAATCGGTCGGCTTCGCACAAGCGCAGCGTTCGAGCGGCTGCAGGGCTTCGCCGACAGTCAGCGTGAGATTGCGGCCCAGCTGGCCGGCGGGATGGAAGCGGGCGAAATCCGAAGGGCCGAATCCGCGCTGCGTCATCAAACCAGCGGCGAGGGCGTCGCCCAAGGCGAGCGTCAGCAGCGCGCTCGTGGTCGGCACGAGCCCGAGCGGATCGGCCTCCGGGCGGGCACCGATGTCGAGGACGAGATCCGCCTGCGTAGCGAGCGGCGAGGAGGTGTTGCCGACGATGGCGATGATCGGCGAACGGAACGAACGGAGCACCGGGACGAGGCGAACGAGTTCGGCCGTGGTCCCGGAGCGCGAAATCAAGATGACCGGATCACCCGCCTGCAGGATGCCGAGGTCGCCATGGACGGCATCCGCCGCGTGGAGGAAAATCGCGGGGGTGCCCGTGCTGCAGAGCGTCGCGGCGATCTTCTGGCCGATGAGGCCGGATTTGCCGACGCCGCAGAGGACGACTTTGCCTGGGTGCGCGGCGATGAGGTCGACGACCTGCGTGAAAGACCCATCGAGACGCGTGGCGAGTTCGGCCAGCGCGGAGGCTTCGGCCTGCAAAAGGGCACGGGCGGAGTTCAGGGGAGTGGACATGGAAGGAAGGGATGCGGGGTTGATTAGTTGATTGGTTGGCCAGTTGGCCGGAAAGGAGAACTAGCTGGCCGGTTGACAAGTTGACCAGTGGACAATGAACGCAAGCGACCGAAGGAAGGCACGGGGGCACGAGGACCTGAGGCACCTTGAGGCAGGGAGGCGATGGCCATCGCCTCCGTTCGAAACCGAAACCGCCACGTCGTCGGGTCTTAGCTATTTTAGTCAGACTTCCCCGTTGCATGACGAACGGACGTGATGGCCATCACGTCCCTACCCATTGCATCTCTTGTCAACCAGCCAACTGATCAACGGGTCAACCCACGTTGCCTCTTGACGCCAAGAGGCGCCGCGCGGCTTCGAGATCCTCGGGGGTATCGATGGCGATCGGATGGTAGTTCGTGACGACAGTCTGGAAAGTCATGCCGTGGGCGAGGAAGCGCAGCTGCTCGAGCGACTCGGCGGCTTCGAGTTCGGTGGCGGCGAGCTGCGCATAGCCGGCCAGGGTCGCGCGGTCGTAACCATATACGCCGATATGCACCCAGTAATCGCGGCGCTGGACCCATTCCGCCGGAGCGACGCCGCGGAGATGAGGAATCGGGCTGCGGGAGAAATAGAGAGCCTCGCCGTTTTCAGCGCGCACGACCTTGACCACGCTCGCGGCGTGCAGACGCTCGCTCGTCTGGATTTTGGAAACCGCGGTGACCAAGCGGCAGCGGGTTTCTTTCCAGCGCGTGATGAGGCCATCGAGCAGGTCGGGCTCGATGAAAGGTTCGTCGCCCTGCACGTTGAGGAAGAAATCGCCGGGCAGATGTTCGATCACGCTGGCCATGCGGGCGGTGCCGGAGGGGCAGGCCGGATCGGTCATGAGCACCTCGGCGCCGAACGCACGGGCGGCGGTGGCCACTTCTTCCGAATCCGTGAGGAGCACCACGCGATCCGCCTGGCGCACGCGCTTCGCACGCTCCCAGACATGCTGGACGACCGGTTTGCCGCCGAGATCTAGCAGGACCTTGCGCGGCAGACGCGTCGAGGCGATGCGGGCCGGGATACAGAGGGTGACGGAGGGCATTTTAGTTTAGGGGGCAAGCTGGCACGTGGGCACGTGGACAAGGGGAGGTTGAGTGGCTTAGTTGACCAGAGGCTCGGAGGCTCAGGGGAGAGGCGATTTAACTTCGGGTGGCGGGTAAATAATCCTGCCACCTGGGACCCGGGGCCGCCACCTGCCACCCGAAGCGATGCCTTTACCGCCGTGCTTCCGCGGGGTTCGCGAGATACCAGGCATAGGCACCGCGAATACCATCCACCATCGAGATGCGGTGCTTCCAGCCGAGCGCACGGATGCGGGAGACATCCATTAATTTGCGCGGCGTGCCATCGGGCATCGCGGGATCGAATTCAATCCGACCTTGGAAGCCGACCGCCTGGGCGACGCCTTCGGCGAGCGCGCGAATAGTCAGCTCTTCACCCGAGCCCACGTTGATATGGCCGGGTTCCGCATAGCGATCCATGAGCAGGAGGCAGGCTTCAGCCAGGTCGTCGGCGTGCAGGAATTCGCGGAGCGGCGTGCCTGTGCCCCAGAGACGCAGCACCGGATCGCCGCGCAGCTTGGCCTCATGCATCTTGCGGATCATCGCCGGCAGGACGTGGGAGTTCTCCAGGGAGAAATTGTCGCCGAGGCCGTAAAGGTTACAGGGCATCGCGCTGATGAAATCGCAGCCATATTGCGTGCGCGCGTGTGTGCAGAGCTTGATCCCGGCGATTTTCGCGACCGCATACGCTTCGTTGGTCGCCTCGAGGGGGCCGGAGAGGAGCGAGTCTTCGTGGATCGGCTGCGGCGCCAGCTTCGGGTAGATGCAGCTTGAACCGAGGAACAGCAGTTTGCGGACGCCGGCGAGGCGGGCGCCCTCGATCACGTTGGCCGACATGATCAGGTTGTCGTAAAGGAAATCGTACGGCGCGAGGGAGTTATACTTAATGCCCCCGACGCGCGCGGCGGCCATGATCACGTAGGTGGGCGCTTCGGCGGCGATAAAAGCGCGGGTCGCGGCGCCGTCGCGCAGGTCGAGCTCCGCCGAGGTGCGCGTGATCACCGCCTGGTGACCCGCGGCACGCAGGGCGCGGACGATCGCCGACCCGACCATGCCGCGGTGACCCGCGACGTAAATCTTAGCCCCGAGGTCCATCAGCGGTTTTCGTGCGCAATCTTCTTGAGGTCATGGTCGACCATCTTCTGCACCAGTTGCTCGAAGGAGGTCTGCTGGGGATTCCAGCCGAGTTCGCGGACAGCCTTGGCTGGATTGCCCAGGAGCTGCTCGACCTCGGTCGGGCGGAAGTAGCGCGGGTCGACGGCGACGAGCGTCTTGCCCGACTTGCGGTCGACGCCCTTCTCGTCGGCACCCGTACCCTGCCAGTCGAGCTCGATGCCCGCGCGGCGGAAGGCGTGGGTGCAAAATTCGCGGACCGTGTACATCTTGCCAGTCGCGATGACGAAATCATCGGGCTGCTTGTGCTGCAGGATGAGCCACATGCACTGGACGAAGTCCGGGGCGTAGCCCCAATCGCGCTGCGCCGAGAGGTTGCCCAGGAAGAGGCAATTCTGGCGGCCGTGGACGATATTGGCGACCGCGAGGCTGATCTTGCGGGTCACGAAGGTCTCGCCGCGGCGCTCAGACTCGTGGTTGAAAAGGATGCCGTTGCTGGCGAAGATGCCGTAGGCTTCGCGGTAATTGCGTGTGATCCAGTAAGCGTAGATCTTCGCGACGCCATACGGGCTGCGCGGGTAGAAAGGCGTGGTTTCCGACTGCGGGACTTCCATCACCTTACCGAAAAGCTCGGAGGTAGAGGCCTGGTAGATACGGACCTTCTTCTCCAGCTTCAGGATGCGGACCGCCTCGAGGAGGCGCAACGTACCGACGCCGTCGGTGTCGGCGGTGTATTCCGGGATATCAAACGAAACCTTCACGTGCGACATCGCGCCGAGGTTGTAGATTTCATCGGGCTGGATGTCGCCGATGAGGCGGATGAGGTTGGTGCTATCGGTGAGGTCGCCGTAGTGCAGCGTGATCTTCTTCACATGAATATCGCGGACCAGGTCCTCCATGTAGAGGTGCTCGATGCGCTCGGTGTTGAATGAGGACGACCGGCGGATGACGCCGTG
>SESA01001316.1_pt1 | contig 13058 bp, 11 predicted proteins | sample 3171451 | NCBI WGS metagenome assembly SESA01 (sample SAMN06051862, study PRJNA518727) | freshwater metagenome | biome: subpolar coniferous forest; feature: holomictic lake; material: water; isolation source: holomictic Lake 227, 8 m depth | place: Canada: near Kenora, Ontario | collected...
TTTGAATCCTACGTCAAGCTGAGCAAGAAGGTTCATGTGGAAATGGTCAACACGATTTCCTCCATCGAAAGCCCGTCCAAGCTGGCTGATGTTATTGTATCTCATGTGAGTGTTAAACTTGAAGACAAGCAGCGGATTCTTGAGATAATCAATGTCCCGGAGCGGCTGGAAGCCGTATATGAAATGCTCCTGGGAGAGATTGAAATCCTTCAGGTAGAAGAAAAAATCAAGCGCCGCGTCAAGAAGCAGATGGAAAAGACGCAGAAGGATTACTATCTTAATGAGCAGATGCGGGCTATCCAGAAAGAGATGGGGGAAAAAGACGATTTAAAAAGCGAAATCGCTGATCTGGAAAAGAGACTAAAGCAGAAAAAGCTCCCCGAAGAGGCCCAGAAAAAGGTTAAGGCGGAGATCAAGAAGATGCAGATGATGGCCCCCATGTCGGCGGAGGCCACGGTAGTTAGAAACTATGTTGACTGGCTCCTTGATTTACCATGGTACGAAAAGACGGAGAACAAGCATACCCTCAAGGAATCCGAGACCATACTAGAAGAGGATCATTTTGGCCTGAAACAGGTCAAGGAAAGAATCATTGAATATCTGGCTGTTCAGAGCCTGGTTAAGAAAAATAAGGGATCGATTCTATGTCTTGTTGGTCCGCCGGGGGTGGGGAAAACCTCCGTTGCCAAATCTGTTGCCCGGGCCACGAACAGAAAATTTGTTCGTTTTTCTCTGGGCGGCGTCCGGGACGAGGCGGAGATCCGGGGGCACAGAAGGACATATATCGGCGCTTTGCCGGGGAAAATTGTCCAGTTGATGAAAAAGGCCGGATCTAATAACCCCGTCTTTTGCCTTGATGAGGTGGACAAGCTGAGTTCCGACTTTCGGGGTGATCCTTCCTCGGCCCTTCTGGAGGTTCTCGATCCCGAACAGAATAATGCCTTTAATGACAATTATTTAGAAGTTGATTACGATTTATCGGACGTTATGTTCATTACCACGGCCAATATCCTGCAGACTATTCCGGCGCCACTCCAGGATCGGATGGAAGTTATCCGTATTGCCGGCTATACGGAACCGGAAAAGCTCAATATCGCCAAGAAGTTCCTCGTTGCCAAGGAGATGGAGGCCAATGGCCTCACAGAAAAAAATGTTGCTTTTACCGATGGAGCTATTCTTTCCATTATAAGGCAGTATACCCGGGAGGCAGGGGTGCGGAATATGGAACGGGAGATTGCCTCGATCTGCAGGAAAATAGCCCGTAAGATCGTTTCGGATGGGATTCAGGATCAGATCAGGGTAAGCTCAAAGGCGGTGCATAAATATCTGGGGGTGGCAAAGTTCCGTCACGGTGAAACAGAGGGTAAAGATCAGGTTGGTTTGTCAACAGGGTTGGCGTGGACGGAAGTCGGCGGCGAACTACTGGTGATTGAGGCGACCATCATGAAGGGGACGGGAAAGATGGTCATGACGGGAAAGCTTGGCGACGTCATGCAGGAATCCGTGCAAGCGGCCTTGACCTATGTTCGTTCCCGGGCAGATGAGTTCGGTCTGCCCGAGCATTATTATAAAGAGACGGATGTTCATGTCCATGTGCCGGAAGGTGCCATACCCAAGGATGGGCCATCGGCAGGGATAGCCATGGTGACCGCTATTGCTTCTGCATACATGAAGAAGAAGGTGCGGGGGGATTTGGCCATGACTGGGGAAATAACTCTCAGGGGAAGGATATTGCCGATCGGCGGGTTAAAGGAAAAACTGCTCGCCGCACACCGGGGTAACATAAAAACAGTAATTATTCCCAAGGACAACGAAAAGGATCTTGCCGAGGTCCCGGCAAATGTCATCAAGGCTCTGAAGATTATTCCTGTGGAAAACATGGATGAGGTTCTGAAAGTTGCATTTGTCAAGGAAGACGAGATCGGCAAAGAAGTCATTGCCGCAGAGACAAAGAAAGAGGAAGCGTCATCTTTGCCACCCATGAGCACTGGCTGGGCGCCTATGAATGCTTGAAGTCGAGTTCTTTTTTGCTTGACAAGATCGCTCATTGCTGATAGTCAACACCCCTTGCTTATGGTGACAGTAGGGGCGGGTAGCTCAGCTGGGAGAGCGCCACGCTTACACCGTGGATGTCACAGGTTCGAGTCCTGTTCCGCCTACCATAGAAAACGGAAGAAAACCGTCGGCTGCGGCTGCTAAAAGCCATGCTCGGCAGCAAAGAACGGGTTTCCAGTGGTGTAAAAAGTCGCTTTGGGAAGAAAAAAACGGGGTCGTAGTTAAGTTGGTTATAACGCCGGCCTGTCACGCCGGAGGGCGAGGGTTCGAGTCCCTTCGGCCCCGCCAAAAATCAAGGGGTTAGCTGTCATGGCTGACCCCTTTTATATTTCATGTGTCAAAATATGTGTCATTTCTTTTTTTGCATTATTTTTGGATAATAAATCTAAGGTCGCTTTCATGTCCGTATCCATGTTCTCGATGTATCTTTCCGTGGTCGATAAATTGGCATGACGGAGTATCCTCTGGATCGCTTTTATTGATACTTTGTGGGTGTCGGCTAAAACAGATGCGACGTATCTTCGTAAGGCATGATAACCGAAGGGGGGTACCCCCGCTCTCGCGCATAACATTGGGAGGAAGTATCGCCTTTCCTGGTAGGGAAGCCCTGTTCGGGAAGGGAAGACATAGGCAGATGCCTTGTCTTTATTCTTGGCCTTCGATTTCTTTATTTTGTCTTTCCTGTTATTCCACAACCACCATAGCGATGCGTATAGATCGTCGCTCATCGGCAACCAATCATATTTCATAGAGCCATCTTTTGTCTTCCTGGTCCCGAGGCGGACCTGGCCGCGCTCAAAGTTTACGTCGTCGGCCCAGGTCCATCGTAAGATCTCGGATCGTCGGGCGGCGGTTTGAAGGTAGGCGTCCAAGAATACCTGTTCTTCCCTGGTGCAAGCGGCGATAATCTTTAGAACGTGAGCCGTAGGAGGGACATATTGCTTTTCGGGGGTATGCCCCCGTTTCTTGATCTTCAATAAGGGATTGTTTTTCAGGTCGAGAATGTCCTGCCCGAATTGCCACATTGCTTTGAGGTTCTTCCGATCTTTGTTGAAGAGATTGTTTGTCTTCCGTGTGGAGAGGAAATCGTGGACCTGCTCGGTTGTTATTTCGTCAACGGGTGTATTTATGCCCCAGACTGATAAGATCCGCTTGCAAAGGGTTTTCTTTTCTGAATAGACCTTGGGTGTGTGCGACTTCTCAGCGTGGTCAAGATACTTTACCGTGAACTTCAATAAGGCCATGCCTTCTTGCGGACATGATGACGTTGTCTTGATCTCCTGCGCTCTGTCCCTTTCCCATTGGGCGGCTTGTTTTTTTGTTTCCCATAACTTTGTTTCCCTTACCCCTAACTCGGGAAGTCTGACCACTCCCCTCCACCGGGTCCCTTCTGCGTATGGCATCTTCGACCCCCTCCTTAGTAAAAAACCACATCCCTCCGATCTTTGTCCCTAAAAGATCAGCGTTTGTATAGACCCACGATACGCTGACCTTTAGCTCTTTTGCAACATCTTTTATGGACATTCGCTCCACTATGCCACCTGTTCCAAAATCTCGACGGTCTGATTTGACCGTTCTCGCAAATTATCAACCATCACTGTTCGTATTACTTATTCAAAGTGGCGACGCGCTTTACTTTTTACAATGGACCGGTAAGAGGAATCGAACCTCCAAACTATTCATTACAAATCAATTGCTTCACCGTTAAGCTACACCAGCTAATATTTATTGGTCCAGGTGAGAGGATTTGAACCGCTGACTTTGTGCTCCCAAAGCACACATGCTGCCAGACTGCGCCGCACCTGGATATGAATTTTTGGCTGAGAGTAAAGGACTTGAACCTGTGGGACTCTCACACCCATTAGTTTTCAAAACTAACACCATCGACCGCTCGGACAACTCTCCTTTTGGCGTTTTCCTCTTCCTTTACGATCTTGTTACACATCCCCAAGATAATCTCGTTGCATTGCTCACACAAGGTCATCTTACCCAACCGTATCACCTGATCGGGGTGCAGCCATTCCCGGCATGTATCACAGGGGACTTTCATCGTTGCGAAAACGTGGTTTTCACGGCGTCCACTATCTCGTTCGCATACCTCGTCATGTCTTCTTTGAGCATGCCCGCCTGCGATGACTGATAAACGATCCAGGCACCAAGAATTATAAGCGCCAGCTTGATTATAAAAATGGCGCCAATCCATCCCCCGTCGCCGCGGCGCCTGTCTGCATATCGGTCGTCAATTTTTGCGATCTCTTTCTTCCTGCCCTGACTCGTTACAGGCATACGCTGTCGCTCCCTGATCCAGTCCCCAACCTTGCAGCCCCATCGGACGAAAACGCCCAGTACAAAATACAGCAGCGCGGACGGGATAAACAGCATCTCCACGCTCACCTCCGGGCCACCTCCGTAATACCCGATCAGACGGAAGGCATCGAGTACCAGCACGATCAGGAGAGTGACAATCATCTGAATGGTGTAGGCAGTGCAGAGCAGATGGTAGCGCCCCCAGTTTGTTGCGTCGTCCCAGACATTTGTCGCTGCGCGGACGGCGCTCAGGGTGATTGCCGCGCTGACGGAAAACACAATTATGACGATATAGAGCAAATGAGAGTGGAGGTTCAGAAGAAACGGATGCGCCATGATGTTCACAGCGAACAAGGGCAGCACCCACCAGAGAGTCATTGCGAGCATCGTTACGCCTGGATGTCGAAACAGGACTTCCATAATTCCCTACCTTCCCATAAAGGTCAGCCGACGGGCCGTGTCGATGTTCGTGCAGGCCCGGCGGAAGGCGTAATCCTGGCCGATGAGAAACACCTTCTTTTCCGCACGGGTGAGAGCTGTGTAGAACCACTTGTTGTTGAGCATCATGTAGTGGCTGTTGCTCAGCGGTATAGCGACATACTTGTATTGGCTGCCCTGTGCTTTATGGACTGTGAGGCAATAGGCAAGGTCGATCAGATCGTGAATATGGTCAAAGTCATACCGGACAAGGAGTCGTTCGGGATAGAGAACGAAAAACTCATCATTCTCGGCGTCGATCTTTATGACGAGACCCACGCTCCCGTTGAATACCCGCTGCTTGTCGAACGTATCCCTGTTGCGGGCGAAGATGCCCTGGTCGTATACCGCTGTATCCATATCCCTATTACGCAGATGCACCACCTTGTCACCTTCACGAAGCGTAATTCCAAACGCCTCGATGGGATTACTCCCGCGAGGATTGAGGATATTCTGCAAAGCCGGGTTGAGGGCTTCAGTACCCAATATGCCTCTGCGCACAGGCGTTAAAACCTGGAAATCCCAGGAGGGATGGGATAGATGAGTAATCATCAAGGAGGCGACGTCGATGATCTTGTCCCTTATCTTCTCGTTGTTTTCGTCCCTTATTTTCTTGACCTCCGATTCAGGCAGTTCCTTTTTCAGTTTGAAGTAACTGGGAATGTCCTGAACTTGGAAAGAGAAGTCCACATAGTCCGACGAGGCGTATTCACTGGGCATAATGCCGCGACGGATGATGTTTGCGAAATGTACCAGTACGGAATTACTGCTCTGCCGGAAAATGGAAGTGAGGGTCGTTTTCGGAAAAGATTCCTTTGTCGTAATATCGCAAAAGACGTTGCCCGCCCCAATGGGGGGAAGCTGCGCCGGATCGCCCACCATGATAAAGATGGCGTCATCAGCCACCGCCTGGACAAGCCGGTAAAAAAGAGGGAGGTTCACCATGCTTGCCTCGTCAAGCAGGATCACCCGGTGAGGAAGCCTGTTGTCACGGTTAAAAGCGAACTGATTTTCCCCTTTATACTTAAGGAGGGAGTGGATGGTAAACGATGGATAGCCGGCGAGCTTCTTGATCCTTGCAGAGGCCATGCCCGTAAACGCACAACAGACAATATCGTCACGACGGCAATAGTATTCCGCCAGAAAGTTGAGCACGGCCCGGGAAATGGTGGTTTTTCCTGTCCCGGCGTAGCCCAGTAGCGCATAAACCCGGCTGCGGCCTGCCGCTATCCGGCAAATGATTTCCTTCTGTTCATGGGAAAAAGGGAATCCCAGGATGTTCTGTGACCGGGATATGTATTCCTCCGCCTTATCAGGAGCAACTATGGGGTTGTTCACCCCTGTCGATCTGTCCCTGAAGAACGAAAGAAGCCATTTTTCCATATAACGGTAGAAAGCAATGGAGATCCCGGCGTCATCGGAGAATAAATCACCGGTTCCGGCGAGGTAGTCCAGGGCGCCTCTAAGGTCGCTCTCGGATACCTGCATCCCTTCCTCATTAAGGATCTCTCGCAAACCGGCAAATAGATCCTCAAGGGGAAGGCATGTATGCCCCTTTTCGTCCGCTGACGTCTGAAGAGCATATAATATGGCGGCTCGGAGTCTGAATGGTGAGTCGAAGGCTATGTTGAGCTTGCGGGCTACATTGTCGGCGGACTTGAAGCCAACACCCGTAATCTCGGTAAGACAGTAAGGGTTCTCCCTGACCCTGTGCACCGCATGAACGCCAAACTGGTTGTAAACGCGCACAAGAAGATTCGGTGTGACGCCTGCAGGAAGAAGATAGTCGGACAATTCCCGCAGACTTTTCTGCTTCTCCCAGGACGACTTGATCTTGGAGAGTTTCTTGGCCTTGATTCCCTTGTGTTCCAAAAGAAGCTCAGGCTCCTTCTCCAAAATCTCAATAAGCCGGGACTCACCATGTTGGGCAATAAGTTCACTGACAAGAATTTCTCCCATGCCCTTGACCACTTTGGTAAGAAAATAAAGCAGTTGATTGCCGATCATCCGTCCCTTGACGAAGGCGAACTGCCTGCCGTATTTGGCATCCGTTTTCCAGTCGCCTTGCAACTCGTATTCGTTACCGGCAATGTCCGTGTTCGTCATCACATCAGGCAAGATGCCTATGGCCGTCAGTACCTGCTTCGTCCCTTCACGCCCACGCATCACGACGAAGCCGCTTGCAGGATCGGCATAGGGCACCCGGTCAATTTTTATTCGCAGGCTTTGCATCGTGTTCGTCCTCTTCTTTCCGGGTGGCCGGTTTCGGAGAAATGGCTTTCATGAGTTCTTCCCATGTTATTTCTGAGAGAAATGATCTCAGCCGCGCCTCGATGATGTGGCTGATGAAGGTCCCCCGCGTTTTCGCGGCATCCTTGGTACGGTAATATATGTCAGGATCAATTCGTATACACCTAATGATTCTCATTATTTGCCTGGTGTTGCCGCCCCTCCTCCCTTTGCCTTATTTCCCAGGATGTCCAGGGGATTGTATTTTTGAAGCATTTTGTCCATCTCCCGCTGTGTTGCGGAATGACTGACAATATAAATTGTCGTGCGTTCACCCGGCTGAATCTCATGGCGCTCAATCGAGACGGATAGAACGCCCCTATCATAAAACTCGTTTTCAACAACACGGAGCGGTTTGTCGGATACGTTTTTAAGCTCGTGAACTTCGCCTTCCAGGGCTGCGCCTGTATAGCGGGCAACAACCTGTCGCTGTGTGCCAATCCAGTTAGTCGCATCCTGCTTTTCCTTGGTCACGCTGAACCCCATCGGCGGAATCTCAAGATACATGGCCTTGATAAGTTCCTTGAGGCCGGACACATGATCCTGGCTTTTTTCCCACTGTTCCGCATCATGAAGCGTTTCCGCCGGGATCCGGGCAACGACCATCTCAGCGGGAACCCCTTTGGGTGTCAGCATCAACAGATATGTACCCGTCCCCGCCACGACAAACAATTCCTGCGGTGCAGTAACGCTCTTTTCAAGCAAATTGATGTAAATGCTGTCGCCTTCCACCTTGACGTCCAATACACGACTGGTCGTGTATGCCTTGAGGCCGGCTGCCGAGGGCACCTTGATGACGTTCAAATCTTTCTGGGAGATGTCTACGAATTTTGTGGCCCCTTCCGTGAGAGTAAATGTTTGCAGTGCCGATACGCTTGCGGCGAACACGCCCGCAACAGTCATAATGGTCACAAGTGATAATGCGTATTTTCTCATGGCTTTGCCTTTTCTTTTCCTTTATCTGTTTGGAATTGACCGGATTCCCGTTCTATATCTGTTTGGAACTGCCCTTTCTTTTTCTTTTCCTCCTTCTCGCGACCAGGATATTCCGTGTAGAATTCCTGTAGCCAGAGTTTGTAATTATCCATCGTGAACTTCATGCGTATGATCATTTCTTCTTTGTCTATTCTAACCGTTCCGATATTCCGCACGACCTCTCCTGTCACGCTTACGACGCCATTTTCTCGATCAACATTCATCGCCGAAGGGAAATAGGCTTGGGTGATATTGTGTTTTTTGATGTACTGCGCCTGGGCTGACAAGTCGCGTTTCGTCTCGGCTTGTGAAGGGGAGTTTATGTAGCTCAGTAGGGTTGACACATTGAATTCGGCACTCGCCGGGGACAGGTTGCCGCCCAACGTCGCAAAGAAAGCCCCCATCTGCTCCAAATACTCCGGCGACGCCTTGTTCGCTTCAAGCCAGAATTCCTTTGTAATCTGCGGAGGCGAAATGATGATACGTTCCTTCGATCTGAACACGGTTGCGTTCAGAATCAGGCCAACGCCAAGCAGCAGACACAGGGATCGGAGGAAGAAATTCTCCGCAAGTGCCGTCTTCCAGTCCCTTATCCATTTGTTATATTGCACGCTACGTCTCCTATTCGATGTACGAACGAATATAACTGGGAGGGCATCCCTTCAGGGGGAGGCCTGCATGCCAGTATAAAATGTGCTGGAAAAAGCCGTCTGCTTGGCCCGCCTTGATCCTCCCCAGGAAATACGACAGGGTAACGCCGATCGCTATCAGAGTGGTGGGCGATCCGGCCATTAAGCCAAGACCGAAACATGATGCAAAAACTATAAACTCATCTATCTGCCAAAAGAATATTTGCGGCGGGTCATCTATGTAGCGTGCAATGTGTGTCATCGACTTCTCCTTTCCTTTCTTCTATATTACTTCTTGCCGGTTCATACCGGACATAAAAAAAGGCCGGACATGGAAAAATATTCCAAATCCGGCCTTTCATCTTTTACTCGCAGGAAATTCCTGGGAGACTTATGGTCGTTATCTTTGAACCGCAACGTCCTTCGAAACAGTCACCGTGCCGCCTGAATCGTCAGTGCCGGTCAAGGACACCGTGTAGTTTCCGCTTTCCGCATACTTGGCGTACACCGTCTGGACTTTCGACGTCTGACCGTTGCCAAGATCCCAACTCAATGCCCGAATCCTGCCGTCCGTGTCGGTGCACTGCGCTACGAGCTTGGTATACTTCTTGGACGGGAAGTCCGTGGCTTCTATCGCGCATTCCGGAACTATATTGTCGTTTATCACCACCGTAGTTGTACCTGAACCAGTAAGTCCGTTCTTTGATGTCACAGTAAGACCGACTATATTCGTCCCAGGCTCCATAAAAGTATGAGTCGTCATACTCGAATTCCGTCCTATCGGCTGACCGTTGACTGTCCAGGCATAAGTCGCAAACCTGTCCACCTTCGGATTACCACCGGAAATCACGGCCTTGAATATACCAGTTACCGGTGCCCTCATGTATTTGTTTGTGCCTTTAACTGTAATGGAGTCAATAGAGATCGCCTCCACGGACGTTACGGTTACCGTATCAGTAAGGACTTTGCTATTGCCTTTCGTATCAGTCACGGTCAGCGTAACCGGATATTCGCCGACTACAGTATATGTATGGGCCGCCTTACTCTTGTTCGGCATGACCGTTCCGTCACCCATATTCCACGAATAAGTGAGAATCTCGGTAATGCTTTGGATTCTCGCGTCTGCGGCGTATAAAACATAATGGGGCACTATACCGGTTTTTTTGGTGTAGTTCTTGAGTGTGAAAGTGGGGAACTCGTATTTCTCAATTGGAACTTGTAACGTTGCCTCTTTCTTGCTATTCGGATACCCTTCTGGGTATGCAGAGAATTTGAAAGTGGCTTTGCCCATGTCTTCCGGACGCGGAGTGTATGTCGCGGTTAAGGTATTGGCGATTGTTCCGTCAGGCATCTCCCACTTCACCACCAGTGGTATGGAGGGGATGTCCTGACTCTTGACTGTTGCGAGGAGGGTCATCGGAAAACCAACTTCACCACGCTTGGTGGTCGAGAGTCCAATCAGCGGCGCTCTAAGTACCGAAACTATTACTGGAATAGTGATCGTCTTTTTAGAAACGGGGTACGCCGTCGGATATACTGTGACAGCTACGTTATAATCTCCCGGCGTTGCGAAGGGAACGTCTATCTGGGTGCCAGAGACAGAGGACTTGACGCCGTTAACATACCATTCGATTGTAACAGGGTCACTCGAATTTATAGTAACCGTATATCGTTCCGTTTTCCCTTCGATACTCGATCTGGGGCCGCCCAACGTGGTCGTGGGAATGGTGCTGATAGTCCAAGGATAGCTTGCTGGTGTGGTCTCTGCATTGCCAGCCGTATCAGTTGCCTTGACGCTGAAGGTATGATTGCCCGTTGTTAGATTGGCATACTCCTTCGGGCTTGTACATGCACTGAAACTTCCGCCGTTAATCTGGCACTGGAACGTGGATGTCTCAGAGGCCGAGAAGGTAAATATAGCATTGGCGGCATTCGAGATGGCATCCGGTTTCGTGTTGATCGTTGTCACAGGGACGGTGTTATCAACCGTAAAGATCGTGCTTGGACCAGCAACGGCTGCGTAGCTGCTACCCATGTTGCTCGCCGTTCCAGCAGCGATTGATATTCCCAAGGTTCCGTTACCAGTAATCCCGGAAATGTTGATCGTGCGGGTGCTGTTACCGGTACCGAGTACCGCTGCCGTCCCGTTCGCTGTTCCCGTCTTGTTCAAGGTTACACCAGCATTGGCAAGGGTTACAGTATCGGCGTCCGTGTAAGTCACTGTGTAGGTAATCGGGCCTGCCTTCGTTAACGACAAAGAAGGAGAACCAATGCCCAAAGTCGGAACAGGCCACGGCGAAACCAGTACATTCATATTAGTTGGTGCTTGCGTGGAAGGTTTGCTCACAAGACTGGCGACGCACATCACGTGACGTGTTGCCGGTAGCGTGTTGCCAGCTATCGCGATGAAGGGAATGTCAATGTACAGAGTAGTGCCGCTATTGTAAGACGCCACAGTTTGGTTTGAGCCGTTTACGCTGGTTTGGACGACCCATGCGACCGTCACAGGTTCGCCCGCATCGTGAGTTATGGTATATCTTTTAGTTTCTCCCACATAGCTCGTTGCTGGACCGGTCAGAGACGTGACCGTGAATGCCCATGCACTGCCTGCCGAAGCCACAAGCATCAGGACAGACAGAACGAATAACAATGTTTTCTCGCGCACCTGTTTCATGCCTTGTTTTCCTCCTTTGTCTTTGTTATAATTCGCAAATGGTGAAGTGAAAAAGGATGCAATCCAAGCGCCCGATGAGAGGTGTCGTCTATATACTACTTCCATCCGGTTCCTGGCCGGACATAAAAAAGGCCGAACAGTGTAAATGTTCCCAATCAAAGAGAAGTCGAAAAATGCCGTCCCGGCTGACGGCATTTTTACTTATCCCGGCTCCTGGATACTTCCTGGGATTCCTGAAGATTTTATCTTTGAACCACGACATCCTTGCTAACAGTCACCGATCCGCCTGAGTCGTCAGTAGCAGTCAATGACACTGTGTAGGTTCCGCTTTCTGTGTATCCAGCATACACAGTCTGGGTAGTTCTCTTCTGACCATTGCCAAGATCCCATGCGTATGTCTTAATCATGCCATCCTGATCCGTACAACTCGCTACCAGCTTCGTATTCTTCGTCTTCGGAGAATCCGTGGCTGAAATAGTACATTTCGGCAATATATTGGGTGCTATCTCAACCACCTTTGTACCCGAACCAGTAAGTCCATTCTTCGATGTCACAGTAAGCCCGACTACATTCGTCCCAGGCTCCGTAAAAGTATGGGTTGTCGAATTCGAATTCCGTCCTGCCGGCTGATCGTTGACTGTCCAGGCATAAGTCTTATAAGGGTCCACCTTCGGATTACCACCGGAAATCACCGTCTTGAATATACCAGTTACCGGCACCCTCATGTATTTGTTTGTGCCTGTAACTGTAATGGAGTCAACAGAAATCGGCGGGACAGTTATTACCTTTACCGTGTCAGTAAAAACCTGGCTATTGCCTTTTGTGTCAGTCACAGTGACAGTAAGCGGATACTCGCCGACTACAGTGTATGTATAGGATGCCATATTCTTATCTGGCATGACCGCCCCGTTGCCCATATTCCACGAATAACTGTATTTCTCGGTAATGCCTGTGAGGACTGCGTCAACGGCGTACTTGACTGCCAAGGGCGCCATACCGGTATTTTTGGTGTAGCTAATGAGTGTGAAAGAGGGAAACTCGTATTTCGTTATCGTAACTAGTAACGTTGCCTCTTTCTTGCTATTCGGATACCCTTCTGGGTATGCAGAGAATTTGAAAGTGGCTTTGCCCATGTCTTCCGGACGCGGAGTGTATGTCGCGGTTAAGGTATTGGCGATTGTTCCGTCAGGCATCTCCCACTTCACCACCAGTGGTATGGTGGCTTGCCGACTCGTAACCGTTGCTACGAGGTTTATCGGAATACCCACCTCGCTACTCCCGACAGTTTTGAGCGAGACCATTGGCGCTTCGACTTGCGTAACCGCTACCGCTAAAGTAGCCGTCTTTGTAGCATTAGGGAACGCAGTCGGATATGTGGTTGCAGCTATGTTATAGGTGCCCGGATCGTAGAAGGTAACGTCAACAGTATTGCCAGCGCTCTTGACGCCGTTGACATCCCATTCGATTGTTAGAGGCAAAGTCGAATAGGCATTCGCGGTATATCGTTTCGTATCCCCCTCGGTGGCTGTCATGGGACCAGCTATCGTGATCGTGGGAGTACCATATTTTGCAACAGCTACCGTAATAGTAGCCGTCTTTGTAGAATAGGGATACGCAGTCGGATATGTGGTTGCAGCTATATTATAGGTGCC
>SESA01001318.1_pt1 | contig 13051 bp, 8 predicted proteins | sample 3171451 | NCBI WGS metagenome assembly SESA01 (sample SAMN06051862, study PRJNA518727) | freshwater metagenome | biome: subpolar coniferous forest; feature: holomictic lake; material: water; isolation source: holomictic Lake 227, 8 m depth | place: Canada: near Kenora, Ontario | collected 2013-06-25...
TCTCCTGCCATAGCTGAAGTAGATGATCAGGCCAATGGCAAGCCAGACTGTAAACCTCATCCAGTTTGTCACGCCCAGTTGGGCCATCAGGTAAAAGTTTGTCAACAATCCCAGCACCGGAATCAGCGAAAGTTGCCTGCGAATCCCATACCAGGTGAGCACAATCGCGGCCAAAATGAACATCAGCATGGGAAATTGATAAAGGAGCAGATGTGGGATGCGGGATAAGAGTGCCAGGATGCAGGATAAATCGCCGATTGTGGCAAAAAAGACCCTGATTTCAGGCTGGTTCCAATAGAAAAGCAGAACCAATATACCGCACCAGATGAGGGGGAGAAAATAGCGGCTGTTCAAATAAGGCACTTGAAAACCTTTTTCATTGTCGGGAATCTCGTTTTTTTTCCAGCCGCTCTGCAGCACCAATACCCCCCCCGAAACCAGGATAAAGGCAAACAGGGTGCCGATGCTTGTCAAATCGGTTACTTCGGTAAGGTTCATGAACAGGGAGGGAATTGCAACCAGAATACCGGCAATAATTGTCGAAAACCAGGGAGTTTTATACCGCGGATGAATTTTTGAAAACGACCGTGGAAGTAGCCCGTCGCGGCTCATGCTCATCCAGATACGGGGTTGCCCCACCTGGAATACCAAGAGCACACTGGCCATGGCAATCACGGCGCTGATAGCGATTATGCCTGAAAGTCGTGTCAGGTGAAGTTTTTGGAAAGCATAGGCCAGCGGGTCGCCAACGCCGAGTTCGGAGTAATGCAACATCCCGGTCAGCACCAGGCTGATCATGATATAAAGCACTGTGGTAATGATCAAAGCCATGATGATAGCCCTGGGCAAATCCCTGCGGGGGTTACGGCATTCCTCGGCTGTTGTTGAGATGGCATCAAAACCAATGTATGCAAAAAACACCCCTGAAACGCCTTTCAGCACTCCGGTCACCCCATTGGGGGCAAATGGATGCCAGTTTTTCGGGTCAATGTAAAACGACCCGACACCAATGATAAGAAATAAAATTCCGATCTTTAGTAAAACCATGGTATTGCTTGCAATCTTGGTTTCATAAATGCCTACATAAACAAGAACCGAGATGAAAACAACGATGGAAAAGGCCGGTATATCGGCAATGATACGGATCCCTCCCACCACGGGTGCCGATTGCCATGCTGTATAGGCCTCACGGAGCATGTCCGACAAGTTTGACAAGGGTATCCCACGCATCAGCTGGAGCGATGCCTGGTGATATCCTCTCGCTGCCGAAAGGTAGTCGATTCCTAAATATTCCGGTACATGCAGGCCAACTCCTCCAAGGAAACCCGTAAAATAATCGGACCACGATATCGCAACGGCAATATTGCCAATAGCATATTCCATGATGAGGTCCCACCCGATGATCCATGCGATGAGTTCCCCGAAACTGGCATATGCGTAAGTGTAAGCACTTCCGCTTATTGGAATGAGCGAGGCAAACTGGGCATAACACAAAGCCGAGAAGCCACAGGCCATGGCTGTAAAAAGAAAGAGCAGCGACACTGCCGGACCTCCGCTGGCTGCAGCAGTTCCGATGGTGCTGAATATGCCCGCACCGATCACGGCTGCAATACCCAGCGCCGTCAGATCATAAACGTTGAGGCTTTTTTTTAGTTCCGACTTTTCACCTTCCCGGTTATGGGCATCCTGGAGAATATGGCTGATTGATTTCTTCCGGAAGAGGTGCGGATTTGCCACGTTAAATTTTTCGCTAAAGTTAGAATTTTTTTCATTCGGGCGGACAGGAGGATAAGTAGTCAAGCCGACAGATGGACAAATAAACAGGTTGATTTTATTTGTAATTTAGTGCAAAAATTTACCATGAAAATAGCTGTATTTGGCGCAAGTGGAAAAACCGGTATTCTGGTTGTTTATCAGGCGCTTAATCAAGGGCATCAGGTCACGGCTTTTGCACGCCAACCGTCGAAAGTCACCATTCAGCATAAAAACCTGCGTATCATTCAGGGTGATATAATGGATTACGATAAAGTCAAATTGGCCGTTGAAGGCCAGGATGCGGTTTTATGTGCGCTCGGCGTGAATAAAAACAAACCCAACACCCTTCTTTCCGATGGAACGCGAAATATTCTCCAAGCCATGGAATCAACAGGGGTCATGCGGTTTATATGCATGTCCTCCGCCGGAATACTGGGAAATGACAGTGGTTTCTGGTTTGGAAAAATATTCATGCCGCTCTTTCTGAAGCACATATTTGAAGATAAAAAGCGGCAGGCCAAGGTTATCGAAGCGAGCAATGCTGAATGGGTGATCCTCCGTCCGACAGGGTTGACCGACTCACCGAAAACCAACACATACAAAATAAATCCCGGCAACCCTACCTCGCGAACTATCCCGCGTGCAGATGTGGCTGATTTTATGTTGAAATTAGTTGCCGATAAGCGTTATGACCGCACATTGCCGGCACTCTCGAGTTATTAAGATTCTCAATATACTATCATGTTACAACAGAACCTCTTCGGCGGCAGAAATTATTTGCAGAAATTAGCCAACTACCATATTGGCGATACGCCTAATCTTTCAGGTAAAACAGAAATCATTGCCAAGTATATCAAAGCCCTGGAAAGTGGTAAAATTGAACGTACCAAAGAAGAATCCATCCAGGCTGATTTTATGAATAAATTCTTTGGGGATATCCTCGGGTATGATTATAATGACCCTGACATTTGGAACCTCGAAAAAGAATTTAAGGTCATCACTGATGGTTCAAAAGCCGATGGGGCTTTAGGGTTCTTTACAATGGAAGCAAAAAAGATTAATTCAGATGTTCGGGTTGTAATTGAATTAAAAGATGCACTTACCGATCTTGATAAACCACAAAATCGTATAAGTGACAAACGTTCGCCAGTTGAGCAGGCTTTTTCCTACTCATCAAAAGTTGGAGGAAAGTGCAAATGGGTGATCGTTTCAAATTTCAAAGAGATCAGGTTTTATCATTCATCAGATCAAAGCAAGTACGAGATTTTTGTCCTAAGTCAGCTTTTGAACCCGGAAAATTTAAAAAGATTCTTCTTTTTATTACAAAAGGATCGATTAATCTTACAGAATTCAGAATCAGAAGTTGATGTTCTATACCGTGAAAGACAGGAGCATGAACAAAAAATCACCAAAGAGTTCTATGCTGGATACAAAGTTCTTCGAATGGAATTGTTTGAACATATTAAGCAATACAACCCCGGGAATGACGAATTGATAGTATTATCCAAAACGCAAAAATTGCTCGACCGTTTTATTTTCATTTGCTTTTGTGAAAATGCAAACTTACTCCCTGTTCATACTTTAAAGAAAATAAAAGACATTACCCTTAATGCTTTTGACTTTGAGCCTGACAAGCTATGGCGCCAACTTAAAGGTCTTTTTCACAGTATTGATATTGGAAATCCGCCTATGAACATCAATAGATTCAACGGTGGGTTATTTAAAAAAGATGTTGAACTTGATAATTTCATCATCAAGGATGAAATTCTTTTTAACCTTATCGATTTATCTGAAAAAGACTTTAGCAGTGATCTGAATGTTAATATTCTTGGTCACATTTTTGAACAATCAATTTCAGATATTGAGGAAATCAAAGCCAGGATTGGTTCCGGAGAATCATTGAAGGATGATGAAAAACAAGTTATACGCAATAATGGCAGACGTAAAAAAGATGGTATTTTTTATACGCCGGAAAATATTACAAGGTACATAGTAAAAGAGGCTATCGGCGGTTGGTTAAATGACCGTAAATACGAACTTGGCTTCTTTGACCTTCCAGAACTCACGAAAGCGGACTTTGCATCGGTTCAACCGGTTCGCCGCAAAAGCAAGGAAACCGGGAAAATGTTTGAGACGACCACGTATAACAATAACATTGAAAGACACATTACCTTTTGGGAATCGTATAAAGAGAAGATCAGGCAAATCAAAGTGCTTGATCCTGCATGTGGATCAGGGGCGTTTTTGAATCAAGCGTTTGATTTTTTATTTGAAGAAGGCCGAAAGGTAAACGAGGAATTGAGTCTTTTACGATTGGGACAAAGAGAAGTATTTGAACTCGACCGCCACATTTTAACGAACAATCTGTATGGCGTGGATATCAATCGCGAATCAGTGGAAATTACCAAACTCTCTCTTTGGCTAAAGACTGCAAACAAAGGGAAAGAATTAGCCTCACTGGATGAAAATATTAAGTGCGGCAACTCACTGATCGATGATCGTACTATTGCCCATGGCCACACCTTTGATTGGTTCATAGAATTTCCTTTGGTTTTCCCTAATTACCAAAAGCCACGTGATTCCCAACAACATGCAAGCACTAATTTTGTTGAAGAACCCGGCTATAATTATAAAAATTCTGAAAGCAAAGGTTACCTGAAATACGGGTTCGATGTAGTAATTGGAAACCCGCCTTGGGGTGCACAGATTGATGGCATTTCCGCACAATATTTACTTGGTAAATATCCAATTATTCCAGGGAAAATAAAAGATACTTACCTCTATTTTACACTGTTAGCGCTTAGTCTGATTAAAAAAACAGGTTATCTTGGGATTATTATCCCAAACACCTGGCTCTTAATAAATAATGCCAAAGCCTTCAGAGAACATTTACTGCAATTCAACATAAAAAAAATTCTCGATCATGGAGATCGTGTTTTTGCCGATGCGATTGTTGAATGTACTACATTAATCCTACAGAAATCCACAGGCACTGATACTGAATGCGAGGCCATACGGATCAAAGATGGCAATCAGATATTTATCAGAAAAATAGATAAAAATCTTTGGCTGCAGGATGAGTCAACCCGAATTGTTTTGGATATCGATGTGCCTTCCTATGATATCATAAAACGAATTGAAAAACATTCCGAGACATTTCGCGAGAACAACGAAATTATTTTCGGGATAAAACCTTATCAGGTTGGGCACGGAGTTCCTGCTCAAACCAAAAAAGATATAGAAAACAGAATATACCATAACACTGTGAAAATTGACAACCAATGGTTCCCTTTGGTGACTGGCACCGATGTTACACGATATCATCTTCAATTCAACAACGATTCCTTTATCAAATATGGAAAATGGCTAATGTATTCATCTAATGAACAAAAAATCAATGAGCCTAAAATTTTGCTTAGAAGAACAAGTTCAGACCTGAAAGCCACCTTTGATGAGCATTGCCATTACCCTCAAAATTCTGTTTTTATCATTACTTCCTCCAAATTTCATTTAAAGTATCTTTTAGCTATTTTAAATTCAAGATTGATCGACTCCATATACAAAATGAAATGCCCTCAGGAGGGAAAAGTGTTTGCTGAAGTTAAACCCAGCATCATCAAATCATTACCAATCCCTGTTGTAAATTCAGTTCAACAACTGCCTTTCATTAATTTGGTCGATATTATGCTTTCGAAAAACAAAGAACTTTTTGAACATAAATTCATGTTCATCCGGTTACTCCAAAGTAAGTGGCCAGGGTTGAATTTGACCGGTAAACTATCTGAATGGCCCTCGCTTACCTTTGATGGTTTTATCAAAGAACTTGAAAAACAAAAAATAATAATCTCATTACAAGATCAGTCTGAATGGTTGCAGTTTTTAAACGACAAGAAAAGAATAGCTGAATCCATACAATTTGAAATTACACAAACCGATAGTGCTATTGATACCATGGTTTATAAACTTTGTCAGGTTAATAAAGAAGAAGAAGGCATTTTAGAAAACCCCATCTGATCAACATAAACACAAATTGTGCAAAATATAGACAATAATTTAAACAGAAATGAACCTGAAATTCAAAAATAAATTCCTTGAAAAATGGGGCACCTACTTCGGGGATAGCGAATTACCCATTACATTTTTCTATGTGGATGATCCGGGTGATGTAGCCCGCGCAAACCTTCCCAAAGGACACAACTGCATTGTGTGCGAGCTGGCACTGGTGCGCAAAGGTACGCCGCTGGCATGGAATGTGCAATCCATCGGTTGTGGTGGCGCACGCAGGTATCTCGGGTACACTGATAAGATGCGACCAAATTTCGAATACTTCCTTTCGCATGGCATCCCGGGTGAACTGGAAGGGGAACGATATATCCAAACCCCGGAGATGGTGAAAGAGTTCATGTCGAACATGCGCTGTATCCCTGCAAAGGGGCGCTATATTATTTTTAAACGGTTTGATCAGCTTACGCCCGATGATGAACCGGTTGCGGTTATTTTCTTTGCCAAACCCGATGTTCTTTCCGGACTGTTTACCCTCGCCAATTTTGACCAGCCCGACGGAAACGGTGTCATTGCGCCATTCGGGTCGGGATGCGCAGCAATCGTTTATCAACCCTGGTTTCAGAATGAACTGGAAAATCCGAAAGCCATATTGGGTATGTTTGATGCATCGGCCAGACCATGTGTTCCAAAAGATACCCTGTCGTTTTCGATACCCATGAAGAAATTTGAAAAAATGGTCGGCAATATGGACGAAAGTTTCCTGATCACTGATACATGGGAAACGGTGAAAAAAAGGTTATAAATTATCGACCTTGCCGCAGATGTAAAACAGCTTGTCAACTGCAGCCAAATCCTTTCCAAACGGGCAACTAACCGGTTTCAGGTGCTCGTAATATTTTCCCGTGATTCCCTGCACTTCGTCTGAAAGTGATAGAAACAATGGTGTAGATGCACCCTGTTCAGGCGATTCAGATCCACCGAATCCAAACGCATTGCTTAGCTTAGAATTCACATCACCCGGATGACATGCATTCACCGTGATTCCACTTGCCCGAAAATGCCGGGCGAATGCAACACTCAGCATGCGGTCGGCCTGCTTGGCCTGGCGATAGGCTGCATCGTTGTTATACGGCCTGTTTATAAATTCCGGATCGGAGAGGTCCATCCCACCGGCCCAATAGCTGGCGACATTTACAACCCGGGCATCAGACTGACCTTCCAGAAAAGGTTGAAAATATTTTATCATCCAATAATAGCCCAGCACATTTGTTGCCCATTGTACCTCGATCCCTTCAGATGTTTCAGCACGCCGGCGCGGAGCGGTTGCCGCATTGTTAACCAGCAGGTTCAGTAGTCCCTCCCATCTGTGGCTGAAAGTGCTGATTTCTTTCTGCAACCCGAGATCAACAACCTCAAAAAAAATTTCGGGATTTGAAGTTTGCTTAACGATGGTATTCCTTACCTTTTCAAGCCTTGTTTTGTCTCGCCCCACCAACGTGACCCGGAATCCCCTGGCTGCGATTCCCAGGGCAATAGCCTGCCCAATGGCGCCATAAGCCCCCGTTACAATTGCATTTTTCTGATGGCTGTGCATAGGATTCATTTTAAGAATCTCAAAGTTACAGACAACTTTTATAACATTTACGTATCTTTATCATTAGATTTTCAAAATTATCCAAATGAAAAAAATCATCCTCTTTTTAGGCTTCTTGGGATGGTGCATGGCCATGGTTGCCCAACCATCGTCTTTCTATCCCCGTGGTGCCGGAGGCGGCGGAGCGCTGTTTTTCCCCACCATCAACCCTGCAAACGACAATGAATTCTATATCAGTTGCGATATGAGTGAATTGTTCCATTCAACTGATTTTGGCCAGACATACAGCCAGGTTTCCTTTTCAAAACTACAGGTATTCAGCACCTCTACCTGGGAATTCACCTCTAATCCTGACATTGCTTACTCCAACCACAACGATGGCAACCAGGGTTACCCGGTAAAAACCATTGATGGCGGAATTTCGTGGAGCATGATTCCCGGGTATGATTCAAATCTTGGTCAGGTATATCAGCTCAGGGCAAATTATGACAATCCCAGTCAGTTCATTATGGGATATTACGGTGATATTGTTATCTCAAACAATGGCGGAACAACCTGCATGCTGATCAAGCACGCTTCCAGCATGGGAGCCGGAATTATCCTGGGTGGCGTGGTATTCGACGGGAACAACATCTACATTGGCACCAATGAAGGGATATATTATTCCCAGAACGGAGGAGTATCTTTTTCAGCATTAACCATGACTGGAATTCCGTCAGGGCAGGTGATTTGGAATTTTACCGGAGCCCGGTCAGGTAACACCTTGCGCTTTTATTGCATCACCAGCAACACCAGCGGCACATACAACGGAGTGATGCCATGGGATTATTACAATTTTGCCAAAGGAATTTATTCCATGGATGATGCTTCCGGAACCTGGGTCGCAAAGATGACCGGTATTGATTTTTCGAATGATTTCATCATGTATGCTGCAATGGCACGCAACGACATCAACACGGTTTACCTGGCCGGGAACGATAAAAGTTTGGCGGCACCGCTCGTTTATAAAACAATAAATGCCGGATCGAATTGGGAGAAAGTTTTCAAAACCACCTTAAACCAAAATATTGCAACAGGTTGGTGCGGATATGGAGGTGATAAGGTTTGGAGCTGGGCCGAAACCTGCTTTGGAATAACAGTAGCTCCATATAATTCATCGAAAGCCTTGTTTGGTGATTTTGCCCTGGTCCATACTACCACCGATGGAGGAAATTCATGGCAACAGGCCTATGTCAACCAATCGGAACAGCACGCGGCAGGCCAATCCACACCTGCAAAACAATCGTATCACAGCATTGGACTGGAAAATACAACCTGTTGGCAGGTTTATTGGATTTCGCCCAGCAATGTATTCGGTGCGTTTTCCGACAACGGGGGCATCCGCAGCACCGACAGCGGCCTGACCTGGGGCTTCAACTATACCGGATTTATGGTTAATACACTGTACCGGATTGCAGGAGTGCCTGGCGGAACCATCTTCGCCGGAACCTCCCGTGTTCATGACCTTTATCAGAGTACCCGGCTGCGCGATGCCCAGCTTGATGTTGCAGATGGGTCGGGTAATATCTATTATTCAACTGATGGCGGTGTTTCCTGGACACTGCTGCATGCATTTGGACACCCGGTTTTCTGGATCACGGCCGATCCTAACAACCCTGACCGGATGTATGCCAGTGTGGTTCATTACGGGAGTGGCGGTACCTCAAGCCAGGGAGGTATCTGGATGACCAATAATCTGACTGCATTGGGTTCTTCAGCATGGGTTCACCTTCCGTCACCGCCACGCACCGAAGGGCATCCAGCTTCAATTGAAGTGCTGAATGATGGCAAAATGGTCTGTACCTTTTCAGGAAGGATAAACTCATCCGGTTCCTTTACAGCAAGTTCCGGAGTATTCCTTTACGATCCGGGTGCCGGGTCATGGACCGATGTCAGCGACCCGAACATGTATTACTGGACAAAAGATATCATCATCGATCCATCAGATTTAACTCAAAACACCTGGTATGCCGGTGTGTTCAGCGGTTGGGGCGGCAATCCGAACGGCAAGGGTGGTTTATACAAAACCAAAAATCGCGGAGCATCCTGGATAAAACTGACCGGTAGTCAGTTTGACCGCGTAACTTCAATGACTTTCAATCCATTAAATTTATCTCAGGTATTTCTCACCACCGAAATTCAAGGCTTATGGGTATGCCACAATATTGAAGCAACCACACCAATCTGGAGCCTTGTCGAAAGTTATCCCTTCCGTCAGCCAGAAAGGGTGTTTTTTAATCCTTTCAATTTTAATGAAATGTGGGTGACGAGTTTTGGAAATGGAATGAAAACAGGTTCGATGAATCCTGCTTTTGTCGAAGAACCTGCCACTGACATGACAGATTTTGCGGTGTTTCCGAATCCCTTTGCAGATGAAATCAGGATCAAATCAGCCAGACCGGGGAATTCATTTGAAGTCTTTGATAGCCATGGAATATGTATGAATAGCGGAATACTTGAAGCAGGACAAACAAGGCTCAACACCATTGGCTGGAAAATCGGTGTTTACATTTTGCGGATTTCAGGAAAAACTGTCAAGATCATCAAATTCTGATATAAACATTTTTACCAATCCTTGTTTGTTTAAAAGTCAATTAATCAAATATTTGTGTGTCTTTCCAAATAGAATTCCAAAGAAGAAAAACAATGAATCACCTTGTCGCTGAGCAGTGGGGAATTAAGCCAAATGACCTCACCCCATCAGGCTGTCTCAAAAGTCTGAAATTCTTTCTTCACCGCGAAGACACGAAGGCGCAAAGAATTGAAAATCAATAAATTTGTTTTTCGCGTCTTCGCGTCTTTGCGGTGAAAAATGGCTTTTGAGACAACCTCGCAGGGGGAGAGGTCATAAAATATTGAACTATTGTGGTGAAAAATCATCCATGAATTTGCGATTTTTTTCTATGAACGATTATTTTGTATATTGCACCATAATTCCAATAATGGTTGCCTATGAAAAAAAGTTTCCTGATTATTCATTGGATACCAAGGATTTTGTGCATTCTTGCCATATTGTTTATTAGTCTGTTTGCCCTCGATTCCTTTGGGCCGGGCATGTCGCTCTGGCAGCAGATCAGCGCATTTATGATGCATCTGATCCCATCCTTCGTGTTGGTTTTATTCCTGATTGTCGCATGGAAATGGGAACTCATCGGAGGAGCCATCTTTGTAATCGTCGGACTTGGATTCATGCCTTTCATTTACATGATGAATTTCCACATGAACCATTCCGTATGGATGAGCCTGGGAGTGATCCTTGCCATTAATGTTCCATTCATGCTGGTTGGAATCCTTTTCATTCTGAGTCGTTTTCTGAAAAATAAAAATTCAAAATCCGAATAAAAATGAACCTGAAACTGCATTCACAACTTCTGATAGCAGCATTCCTGCTTTTAAACCTACAGGGTTTTGGCGCTTCCCTGAAAGAAAAAAAAGACACATCTGGTACACAGAAAATTATTGCACAGTTGGACTCGATCCGGCAAAAACTGCAACCCACAGCCGTACCCTGCAAACCTCTTTCTACGCCACTTATTTTTCCGAAAGTTATTGGCATCGGGTCTATTTTATCAACAAGGGCCAGCAATCATGTGGTATTTGGTGATTACATTTATCTTACGATCGACAGTGTTGCTGCCTTGCAGGCGCTTACCGATTCCATTACCGGTTTGAAAAAAGACACCTTGGGTGATTTAATTCTATATATCAATGGCAATGCCATGCGCGACATCGTGGTGCAGAACATCGACCGGGAAGAACATGAACTTATTTTTCATCTTGACCGTCATTCAAAATACCTGATGAAATTCTACCCGGAATTCCCATACCTGTGGTCCACGATACCAGTCTCGATCAGCGCAGGTTATAAAAGCGGTGTAATCATTCCGGTTGATACTGTTACAGGGTCAATGTCCCTTGAATACGTCAGCAGATGGTCTATGATAAATTCTTTCATTTTCATCCTTTCCATTGTTGTGAGTTTTATTGTTCTTTCTGCAACAACCAATCTGATCCGGATAGGGAATAACGATAGTCCTTTCAGCCTAGCGCTCACGCAGCTTTCGTTTTGGTCGATCGTGATCGCATCTTCTTTCATTTATATCTGGATAGTCACTGAAGAGCTTCCGCCAATTTCCGGATCAACCCTGATCCTGCTCTCGGTTAGTGCGCTCACTACCGGAGGTTCACGGCTTGTGGATATCCGGAGAAAGACAAAAAAGGATAAAATTCAAACCTCAGATTCGTTTCTGGAGGACATCCTGAAGGATGAACTGGGATACAGTGTTCACCGTGCCCAAATGTTTATGTGGACTGTGATCCTGGGGGTTATCTTTGTAACAAGCGTAATCAGGTTTCAGCAGATTCCACAGCTCGACGAAAGCTTGCTGGCGTTGATGGGAATTAGTTCAGGCGCCTATGTCGGGTTAAAAACCATGGAAAATAAAAAAGGTTCTGAACCTAAAGCTCCGAAGAAAAAAGAGGCAGAAACATTAAAAGCTACTGAGAATCAATAGGCTTGTGTTGCGAATGATGCCGTCGGTATCGAACCCGCATTCATGGTGGAGTTCTGCAACAGAACCCTGTTCGATAAACTGATCGGGGATGCCCAATCGTTGAACCTTGGCCGTATAACCATGATCGGCCATGAATTCCAGAATGGCTGACCCCATGCCCCCCATTACGGAGCCATCCTCGACTGTAATTATCTTTTTAAATTGTCTGAAAATTTTGTGTAACATCTCCTCATCCAGTGGTTTCAGGAAACGCAGGTCATAATGAGCCACCGAATGTCCTGCTTTCTCAAGTTCGGCACACGCTTCAACGGCATAATTCCCCACATGGCCAAGGGTGATGATGGCAGCATCTTTTCCGTCGCGGACGATCCTCCCTTTTCCAACTTCAAGCGGCACCATGGGTGTTTTCCATTTTGGCATGACGCCCCGGCCCTTGGGATACCGGATCGCAAACGGGCCCATATCTTTCAACTGTGCTGTAAACATCATGTTGCGAAGTTCTTCCTCATTCATGGGTGAAGCAACAATCAAATTGGGGATACACCGCAGATAAACAAGGTCATAGGCACCATGATGGGTTGCACCATCTTCGCCCACCAAACCACCCCGGTCGAGGCAAAACACGACATTCAGCTTTTGAAGAGCCACATCGTGTATTAACTGGTCATAACCCCGTTGCATAAAGGTGGAGTAAATATTACAGAAAGGAACATATCCCGAAGCAGCCATTCCGGCGCTGAAAGTAACCGCATGTTGTTCCGCTATGCCTACATCAAAGGTACGGTCAGGAATTTTGGCCATCATCAGGTTGAGCGAACAACCGGTCGACATGGCCGGGGTAATCCCGACAATTTTCGGATTTGCTTCAGCCAGTTCAATGATGGTCCGACCGAAAACCGTCTGATATTTCGGTGCAAGTCCCATGCATTTATCTTCCTTGATCGTACCCGTCGTCTTGTCAAAAATACCGGGGGCATGATACACCGTCTGATCTTTCTCGGCCTTTTCGAACCCCTTGCCCTTTACAGTATGAATATGCAGCAGTTTCGGGCCTTTTATGTCATTCATATCTTTGAGCAACTTCACCAGACGGATCACATCATTTCCATCCACTGGTCCGAAATACCTGAAGTTAAAAGCTTCG
>SESA01001321.1_pt1 | contig 13033 bp, 6 predicted proteins | sample 3171451 | NCBI WGS metagenome assembly SESA01 (sample SAMN06051862, study PRJNA518727) | freshwater metagenome | biome: subpolar coniferous forest; feature: holomictic lake; material: water; isolation source: holomictic Lake 227, 8 m depth | place: Canada: near Kenora, Ontario | collected 2013-06-25...
AGACCGGCGGCAGGGAGAACATGACCTGGGAGGCCTTGAGCAGACCCACGCCCACCCAGATGTTGGACGGGATCCAGTTGTAGTCAGGGCGCGGGGAGATGACGACCACCTCCGCCTCCCGGCCGAACCACTTCTTGAGGAATGCGGCGGCGGTATGGCCAGCCACGCCGGCGCCAAGGATGACCACGCGGGGTCGAGACATGAAGCCTCCAGGGATGAATGTCAGTTGATTAGCTGGTGGATTGTATGCCTATTTAGTTAATGAATATAATTAATTTTTATGCCATTCTTTTCCAGCAAGACCGAACCCGCCGAATCCCAGGTGGATTCCGCTCCCCGGAGGACCCATGCAAGCCAACATCGGAACCGTCGATCGGACCATCCGCCTCGTCGCGGGCGTGGCGCTCCTGAGCCTCTTCTTCCTGCTTGAAGGCAAGGCCCGGTATTTCGGGCTCCTCGGCATCGTCGCCCTGCTCACCGCGGCCTTCAGTTTCTGCCCGCTCTATCCCCTCGTCGGGGTGAACACCTGCGGGACCAAGGGCGCGAAGTAACCGGGAATCTCGGGTCCGTCCCGCCTTCACGCACGCTGGGAGTGGCTGACCCTTGTCCCCGAAACAACCCCTAGGCGCAGGGCCTAGCGGCGGTTCAGCAGGCCCAGGATCTCGGGACGCAGGTAGGGGCGCAGCTCCGCCTCGGCGTATTCCGTCTCGACGGCGCCATCCGAGAAGGGGCCGATCTGGTAGGGCGCCCAGAACAGGGTCAGGCCGCGGGAGCTGGGATACCACCCGGCGGGTGGGTGGGCCTTGAGCGATTGGAAGTCCGTGTGCCGGGGGAGCCGGGCCCCAATGAGCCGGTCCAGGGTCCGGGTCTGCTCAGGCGTCTGTGGGGCGAAGGGGGAGCCCTCGCCATCAAAGCGTCGCTGGGTGGTCAGGTCCCAGGTGAAGGCCCGCAGGCCATAGAGGCCGTGGGCGGCGCCCTCGAAATACGTGCTCTCCGTCAGGAGCAGCACCAGCAGGCGTTCCGACTGGATGGGGGTGCTGAAGTGGAGCTCGCCGGTGAAACCACCTTCGGCGGGGTTCCAGGCGCTGAGGGCCTTCTGCGCCTCAGCCACCTCCCGGTTGGCATAGGCCTCCAGCCACGCCTGGACCTTGGCCAACTTCCCTGGGCTGCCGCCGGGCCGAGGGATCACCGGGAACTCGAAGGCGTAGGTGTGCCGACCATCCGCGGACTTGAGCTCGACGGTGCGCGTCTCCACCCGGTAGGACGGCGCCGCCGGACGCGGGGTCTTCGGTGCGGTGAGGGCCGGCCGGTCCAGGCCGGGGCGAGGGGTAGCCATAGCCAGGAGCGCGGAGACAGCGAAGGGAAACATGGAACCTCAAGGCGGGGTGGGTCAGGCGGGCAACCCAAGGACCCAGGATAAGCGGCGAGAACCAGCCTTGGTAATGGCGGTTCCTAATCCAGATGGACCCAAGTGCTGCCACGAAGCGGTACAAGCCAGGAGGCCACGGGCAGGCCCTCCCGTTCCGCCAAAACGGCGGAATATCGATGGAGTTGCTCCCGGTAGGTCGCAAGCTCCTCGTCTGCAAAGGCCTTGGAGTGCTTGAAGTCCAGAAGGTGGAGGCAGTCCTCGCTCCAGACGACGAGGTCGGCGCGCCCGAGCCCACCGGTGCTGGCTGCTCCGGGGAGAGGCAATTCCGTGCGGCGGCGGAGGTGGCGCCAGCCCTTGGCCTCGAACTGCTCCAGGAAACGCAGGGCATTCTCTCGGGCGTGGACCACAGGCGGGGCGCTGTCGAGGCAGGCCTGGAAGGCCTCCGGATCTTCCCAACGCACGAGGAGATCCCGGAGGAAGGCATGCATGGCTTCGCCCTCCTGACGGGCCTTGCTGCGGGTGTCGCCCGGAAGGTCGTCATGGGCATCGGCAGGCAGGGGAAGGTTGATCAGGGCCGTTCTCACGGGCGGTGAGTCCGGCTTGAGGATGACCCGTGCTGGCAAGGGCACCAGCGTCGGTGCGTCGGTCAGGGCTTTCCACTCCGGGTGGGTGCCGGCCAGGACCTGGCCCCACTTCGCCCAGGTCTTGAAGTCGCAGGGGGGCTTTGGCTCCTTGGGGTCCTTGGGCTCCTGCAGCAGCAGGCAGAGGCGACCCTTGGCCCGGGTTAGTGCCACGTAGAGCAGGTTCAGTTCGTCCCGCTTTTGCCTGGACTCCACCAGGGGTTTGAGATCGTCATAGGCGCGCCCGGTGTGGTTTCCAAGCTTCCAGGCAAGCAGCAGCTCGCCGGTCCCGGGCCGGGTGCGCAGGTCGCCCTTGCGGAAGCTGCGTGGGTTCACGTTGAGCAGGGGCAGGATGACGTCGTCGTATTCCAGCCCCTTGCTGCCATGCGCAGTCTGGATGAGGAGGTCCGCGTCTTCCACGGAGGCAGGCAGGTCGCCGCGTTCCAGGCCATACCGCTCGTCATCCAGCAGGGCATAGGCCACGGAGGGGCTGGCGGGCAGGTCCTGGAGACGAGCGAGCAGTCCGGCCAGATTGCGCCGAGCCCGCAGGGGTTCCAGCGCACCATGGACCTCCAGGGCAGCGATGGCCTGGAGCAGGGAACCCTGCCGCAGCAAACGGCCCGCGAGGGTCTGGGTCGAAGCATCCCGCAATTCGAGGAGGAAGCGGACGGCGTCTCGGTGCGCTTCCGGCAATCGCGCGGGATCCAGTTGCCCCAGCCCAGGCAGTCCGGGGCGGCCTTCGCTGCCTTGGGCTAGGGCTGTCATTTCGGAGTCGGTCAGGCCCACCATTTGGCGCAGCAGCGCCGCACAGGGAATGGGTCGCTCGGGGTGGGCCACGGCCTCCAGGGCGGTCAGGATGAGCCGCACGCCGGGGCTGTCCCAGAAGCCCGCCTTGGCCACCACGTAGGGCTGGATACCCTGGGCCTTGAGGCGCTGGAGGAGGCCTGGCAGGCGGGTGCGCTGCTTGAGCAGAAGCGCCCGGGTGCGGCTGCCGGGCTTCACAGGAGCGTCGAGGGACTCGGTCCAGCCGGACTCCCGGGAGAGGCCCGAGATCCAATCCGCCAAGCCGGGGAGGTCGCCCGAAGTCGATGGCGCAGGGGTGCGGACCAGCCCCACGGGAGGTCCTGATTTGGCCACGGGTTCCTGGGCACCGTCGAGATCGCCGACCGAGGGATCCAGCTGGGGCCAGACCTGGTCCACATAGGTGTTCGCCAGGGCCACCACCTCGGGTGTGGAGCGGAAGTTGGAAGCGAGGCGGAAGGCGCCTTCACCCGCTTCGGCCAAGCGGTCCCGCAGCAGGTCGGGATCGCCGCCGCGGAAGCCGTAGATGGCCTGCTTCACATCGCCCACCCGTACCATGCGCTCAGCGCCGAGGGCCTCCAGGAAGGCATCCTGCACCTTGGAGGTGTCCTGGTATTCGTCCACCAGGAGCAGCTTGGGCGCGGGGGTTTCCAGTCCGTGGGTCCTGAGGCTGTCCAAGGCCTTGCGAACCAGGTCGCCGAAGGTGGCCAGCCCTTGGGCCTGCTTCTCGGCCTCGAAGCGCCGCAGTGCGTTCACCAGCAGGCAGCGCAACCAGGCTTCCAGCGCACTGGCCACTGGCTTAAGGGTCGCCAGCGCATCTCTGAAGGCGTCGGAGTAGTAGCCGGGGGGGGGATTCGACACGCGCCCGCTCTGGGCCTGGGCCCAGCGCAGGTTTGTCTGCAGATCGGCGCCGTCGACGGGAACCGGGAGGAGGTTCTCCTTCTTGAAGTTGTGGAGGCCCTTGCTGCTGAAGTTCTTGGCCAGATCAGGATTTGTGGCGAAGGGCGCCAGGGCCGTCCGAGCCTCGGCCAGGGCACGGGTCAGCGCGTCGCGGTGGTGATTGGGGTCTTCACCCTTCAGGTGCCCAAGGGCATCGAGGTGGTTGTCAAACCCCTGGGATAGCGCCTCCCAGTTCTGCTCGGCCCAGGCGAGAAGCAACCGGGCGGGCCCCTCATCGGCATGGCCGGAGGGCAGGGTCAGCGATTCCCGTACGGTCTGCCGCAACAGGCGCAGCAGGGAAGGGTGGGCCACATCAAGGATGGTGTCGCTGCTGCCCTCACCCTTGCTCAGCACGCGCATGGCCAGGCTGTGGATGGTGGACACCTGCAGCAGCTCGGCTTCCCGCCGCACACGGCGCCAGTAGGCGCGGGCCTTCGCAGGTGAGTCGAGCCAGGACGCCCCCTGCCAGTGGGCAGCGGCATGAGCCACCTCGCCGGCAGACTTCTTGAAGTGCTGGATGGTGGGCAGACCCTTGAGCAGAAGCTCGATGTCATCGGCCGCGGGCGCTTCGAGGTGAGGGAGGAGCATATGCCACTCGGCCTCATCCAGGGCGGATAGCAGGTCCAGGGGGCGGAGTAGCCGCTCGCGCAGGTCCGCCGCTGAGGTTTCGCTGAAGGTGGTGGCGAGTATTTCCCAGGGACGGATGTCGCCACGGCCCAGGCGTGCGGTGACCAGCACGGTGAGGGTGAAGGTCTTGCCCGATCCGGCGCTGGCGCTCACCACCAGCGACTGGTCGAGGATGCGGGGATCGCTCAGGTCGAGGTTGCGCATGTCAGTCCCCCTCCCCATCGGTCTCGACGGTCACATCCACGGGCCGCCCACAGAGGGCTGCCAACTGACACTGGCTGCAATGCTCGCCAGGAGTGGGTGGGAAATCCCCCGACTCCAGCCGTACGTCGAAGCGGGCGAGGTTCGTCAGCAGCCGCTGGCGCCAGGCCCCGTCGGGTCCGGCCTCGGCCAGGGTGGCCAGGTGCTTGGTGAAGGGCTTTGGGTCCTCCTCCTTCAGGGGGAACAGCACCGCCGTGGCCCGTTCGCCCGGGTAGACCTGCTCTGCGAGGAGCATGTAGAGCGGGGTCTGGAGGTGGGATCCGAAGGGCGCGTCGTCCTCGGCGTAGGCCTTGAGATAGGTCTCCTTGGAGGTCTTGTAGTCCACCACCCGCAGGAAGGAGAGGCTGTCGCTGGTCCAGCGCTCGATGCGATCCACCTTGCCGCTGACGGTGAGGGAGCGCCCGTTCCCCAGGTCTAGGGCGACAGGACCCAGGCTGCCTTCGAGGGCCAGAAGGGTCCGGCGCCAGGACTCCGGCGGGGGCGCTGCGCCCTTCTTGGGCTTCGGCGCGGACAGCCGCGCCGGGTCGAGCAGTGCGAATTCCCCCTTGTCGGGGGACTCGGCCTGGGCATCCCGCAGCAGGGCCGCCGCGAGGTTGGGCAGCAGGGATTCCAGGCGGAGCACAGCCTGGGGCCACTGCTCCTGCGGGATGTGGCGGTCCAGGTCCTCCATCCATGCTGTTTGGTGTTCCTGCCAAAGGGCCAGCAGGTGGGGGAGGAGGTCCTCGGCGCCCGCTTCGGGCCCCAGGTAGAGGGCTGTCTGGAAGGCGGCAGGCCAGTCTTCCTCGCCCACGAAGGGCGTGAGAACTTCCTCCATAATGTGGTGCACGAGGATGCCCACGGCCATGGACATCCGGGTGCGCGCATCGAAGGACTGCAGGCCCCACACCCGCTCGGCGAGCGAGCGGAAGGGGCACTTGGCGAGGCCTTCGAGCGCCGTGGGGCTGGCGCTTTCCTGCCCCTTGAGCCAGGCGGCGCGAAGCCCCGGCGCCAGGTCGAAGGCGGGCGCCTCGGCCAGTAGCGCCTCGCTGGGCGGGCGGGCCTGGGCGGCGGTGGCCCGGGCTTGGTGGCGAGGGGCCTGATCGTGGCCTTCCCAGCGCCAACGAAGGCGGCTGTGGAGCGCGGTTTCAGGACGCCAGGGGGCCGCGCCTTCCAGCGCCGTCCAGAAGGGTCCCTGAGACTTCATGCGGCCATCCTCATCCTGGGCAGGACTGAGCACCACCAGGCGCTCACGGGTCATGGCAAGCACCTTGTTGAAGGCGTAGGCCTCCCGCTGGAAGGCTCGGGGAATCTGGTCGCCATGCTCGCTGCGGGGTAGCCAGAACCGCTGCAGGGCAGGGGGGAAGGTTGCCATGGGCTCCGCCTGGCTCCAGGCGACCAGCGCCTTGTTGAGGGCGGCCTTGCGGTCGCCGTCCAGGTCGGGATTCTCTGCGGGGCGGCTGGGCCAGGCACCTTCGGAGAGGTCGAGGATCAGGGTGGCGCGAGCACCGGTCCAGTCGTCAAGGATCGTGCTGGGGGTCACCAGGCGCAGGCCCTCGACGGCTCGGGGGATCTCGCTGCTGCGCGCCGCGTCTAGGAAAGCTTCCAGCGCCAGGAGCATATCGGCGAAGGTCCAGGTCTCATTGCCCCAGGCCTCCTTGAGCAGGCCCAGCGGGGAGTAGAAGTCGTCGGGATCCATGGGCAGCCGCAGCGTCGTGGCCAGGGCTTCCAGGCGCTCGGCCCACCGGTGGGCCGTCAGGGTGGTGGCCCGCAGTTCGTCCAGTTCCTGCCAGATGCCCTGGGCGTATTCCTTCACGCGGTCCCGCAGGTGCATGAAGCTGCCCTCAAACGCGAGGGTCCCACTCTGATCAGCAAGGGCCAGGGCATCCGCCCAGTGGCGCAGGTCGTCGCGCTTCGAGGCCCGGAGCCCGGCGGACACAGCGCAGGGATCCAGCCGCTGCACGCCCATGAGCAGGGTCCAGAGCGGACTCCATGCTTCGCTGGCGAGGAGGGGCAGCAGGCCGCCCCGCACGTGGAGGGCCACGCCCTCCTCCGCTAGCAGAGGCCCGAGAAATGCGGCCACGGCCTGCGGCTCGGGATGGAGGAGGGTGATCTCAGAAGGGGGGATCCCGGCGTCCAGCCAGACGCAGACCTGCTCGATGGCTTGGCGCAGCAGGTCGAGGGGGCCTTCCACGAGCCCCCGCTGGAACGTGTCCGCATGGTCCTTGAGATCCAATGGTCCCTCGAACAGGGTCTCCAGCGCGGGGGACCAGGGCGCCGAGCCCCAGCCCTCCGGCTCGGCGAGTGCAAGATCATTGGGAAGGCTTGCTCCATGGGCTTCGAGGCCATCGAGGAACCATGCCACCAGGGGTTGGGCACTGCCGAAGAGCCCGGAGGCCTCGCCGCCCTTCTGGGCCGCGAGCCGGAACGTGGCACCACCCAGACCCGGTACGCAGGCCAGGGCCCGCAGGCGAGAGGGCACCAGATCACGGAGTCCGACCTCAAGGGGTCCATCGGCTTCGGTCCGCTCGATCCAAAGTCCCCGTTTCCCGGCCAGTTCCAGGTCCACCGCCTGCCAGAGCGCCAGGTCCGGTTCCAGATAGCCGCCCGCTTCTACCTCCTTGAGGTAGGGATTGAGACAGAGAAACCACGAGAGAAGTCGAGAATCCCGGGTCAAAACCGGAGTATTGGGCTCATTCGGAAGGCCAGAATCGATCAGTAATTTCATAAAATCTTGTAATTGCTATACTTAGCGATTCATATTAAATCGTGGTTTACTAAATAATGCAATTTTACACCCTTTTGTGCCAGCCACATGCAACCTAACTCTTCTGCTGAGAAGATGTGCTTGGATGCGCCCTCTACCCAATGTCTGAAAAGGCACCGGGTCCTGCAGGAGGTCGAGGCACTCGGTTCTGTGGCGGCGGTTGCCAATCGGAAGGGCCTCAGTCGACAGACCATCTACTTGTGGAAGAAGCGCTTTGCGGCCTCTGGCTTGGCGGGTCTAGAGGATCGTCCAATTCCTCCCTCCCCTGGTAGGCCGAAGCGCTTGACTGCTGCTCTTCAGCAAGTCCTCCTTGACCAGGTGAGGGCCTTTCCTGACGAAGGGTGTGTGTCCCTGTCAGAACGCATGGGTGGAGCTGGACTCAAGGTCAGCTCCCCGACAATCCAGAAGACCCTGATTGGGTGGGGTCTTGGTAGAAGAGCTGCACGCAAGGCTTGGGTTCGAAATGGATGCCCAGCAGTCCAGGAGCCCCAGCCTATTCCGGTTGAAATCAACCTACGATTACCTGCCCTGGGCCTCGCAAAGGCCTACTTCTTCCGCGGGATTCCCGCCTCCCGCCAGAGGGCGGTTGAATTACCAAGACCCAACCTTGAGCAAGTCGCCTCGTTGACAGGGGTCGAGCTTGGTCGGCTTCAAAAAACTGCATCAAAGGAGCTCTGGGAAGAGGCTCGCGCCAGGTATTGGCTCCGAATCGAGGACAGTGAGGCCCAGGAAAGGATGCAAGATGGCCATGCTCCCGCCTCGGCCACAATCGTCGCTATTGCATCGCGATTATTGCGGATGGTTGGGAAGACACTCCAGGGTCCCGACCTGGTGAGACCCATAGATCTGGTGAAGTTGGCTTCTAGCCTCAGCAGGCTATACAAGGTAATGACAAAGGCCCTGGGTGGGGATCTAACCATTCTGTATAAGGCATCCCAGTTGCCTGAAAGTGTGGCCTTTATTGAGAGTCGATGGATCAGCCCTTGGCCCATCAATAGGGGGACTTGGTTATCTGATGCTCAACTCAAGACGGCCAGAATCAGCTTCTTTACGGGACTCCCGAGGGATGGACAGAACCTACCTGTTTCGAAGCCCTCTGTCCGGCAGGTGGCACGGCACCATGGTGTCTCGGTCAGGTATCTGCAGTGGGTGGCCACCGAGCAGGGATGGGTCGGAGCACGGCGTGAGGTGGACCGCTGGAAACCAGAAAATCGGTTCGTCAGAGTGATTAATCAACTCGGAAAGCAGAATCTAATTAGGCTGTTCTTTCAGTTCTACCAGGTTAATTTAGTGCTTCTGCAACGGATCGATCAGCCACTTTGGACCCAGGATGCACCTTCAATTCCAGATCTTTACCGAATCATGAAGGCGCTTTCGATCTCGCAAGAAATTGCTGAACAAATTTTCGCAGATGGCCGAGCAATGCCGGCACTTGCTGAACGCAACAACCAGCGAAATCGATGACGACGGGGTCCGTTTAGCCCCTTCTCTTACCAGCAGTCTTCTTCAGGGTCGTGCTGGGCACCCCGGGTCACGTCTGCTCGATGCGACGATTTGGGGTGCCACGCAACACATTGCTACATATTGCTACATATTGCGATGACAGCGACAACTCGGGTGACTGAGATGACCTGCCGTGATCAGGACGGCTGCAATGACAGGGCATGGGTGTAGCAATGTGTTGCAATGTGTCTCAAAGCGTTGCGAAGAATTCCCACCCAACGCTTCCCCTACCACCGATCTTCTGGTTGACCATGCTGCGAGCCCCAGGTCACATCCGACATGACCGGATGCTGTGGGTAGGCCGATTGTCTGCCTGCTCCCAATAAAGGAGACCGGATTCGATCGCCACGGCTCGAAGGACTACCCTACTGGCCGCCCGAGGGTCCAGGACGTCTCTCCAACCCCTCATCACACTCCACCCTTTCCCACTCCCCGCTCTTGATGGCCACCAGCCACGCCTCCACGAGTTTGCCCTCTCGAGCTTGGATGGCCTGGGCGTAGCGGGCAAGTTGGGCTTGGTAGCTGGCGAGCTCTTCGCGGCCGAAAGACTTCGAGTTCTTGAAGTCTAGGAGGTGGATGCGGTCGTCTTCCCATACCACCAAGTCAGCGCGACCCTGGGCACCGCTGGCGGCGGCGCCGGCTAGGGGCAGCTCGGTGCGACGGCGCAGGTGGCGCCAGCCCCTGGCCTCGAACTGTTCCAGGAAGCGCTCGGCATGCTCCTTCGCACTGGCCACCGGCGGGGGTGCCGCCAGGCAGGCTGCGAAGCCCGCCGGCTCCTCCCAGCGCACCAGCAGGTCCCGCAGGAAGGCATGGATCATTTCCCCTTCCTGGCGGGCCTTGGCGCGGGCCTCCGCTGGCAGGGCCGCGTGGGCATCGTCGGTGGCATCCGCTGGAGCCAAGGCCGGCCGAGCAGAGGGCGCGGCAACAGTGAGCACCTCCACCGGCGGGAGCGCCGCGGGTGCAGGTGGCTCGTCCAGCAGCTGCAGCTCGGGGTGGGCCGCCACCAGGTGCTGGCCCCAGTGAGCCCAGGTCTTGGCCTCCGCCGCGTCCTTGGGATCTTTTGGCTCCTGCAGCAGCAGGCAGAGGCGGCCCTTCGCCCGGGTGAGGGCCACGTAGAGCAGGTTGAGATCATCCCGGCGCTGGCGCGCCTCGATGAGCGGCTTCAGCTCCCGGTAGGCCCAGCCCTGGTGGGTGCCCAGCTTCCAGGCCAGCAGGAGGGCCCCGGTGGTTGGGCTGGTGCGCAGCTCGCCCTTGCGGAAGGACCGCGGGTGAGCGTGCAGTAACGGCAGGATGACATCGTCGTACTCCAGACCCTTGCTGGCGTGGACCGTTTGGATGAGCAGGTCCGCGGCGTCGGCAGCGGCCGGCAGGTCGCCCCGCTCCGATCCGCTGCGCTCGTCCTCCAGAGCCGCGTAGGCCACGGAGGGGCTGGCGGGCAGGTCCAGTAGCATGCCCAGGAGGGCCGCCAGGTTGCGCCGGGCGCGTAGGGGCTCCATAGTCCCGTGGGTGTGCAGGGCAGCGATGCCGCCCAGCAGCATCCCCTGGTTAAGCAGGCGCCCGACCAGCTCCTGGGCAGATACCTCGCGCAGGCCCTGCAGCCACCGCACCGCCTCACGCTGCGCCTCGGGGAAGGCCTCGGGATCGAGCTCGCCCAGGCCGGGCAGGACGGGTCGGCCCTCCCGGGATAGTGCGAGGCGCGTAATGTCGCCATCACTCAGGCCCACAATCTGGCGCAGCAGAGCCACGCAGGGCCGGGGTCGCTCAGGGTGGGCCACGGCCTCCAGGGCCGCCAGCACCAGCCGCACGCCGGGGCTGTCCCAGAATCCCTCCTTGGCCACCACGTATGGCTGGATGCCCTGGCGCTTCAGCCGCTGCAGCAGGATTGGCAACTTTGTGCGCTGCTTCAGAAGCAGGGTGCGACGACGGGGGCCAGCCTTGGCCGGTTCGCCCAGGCACTCCCGCCAGCCGTCCTCTCGGGCGAGGCCGGAGATCCAATCAGACAGGGCCGGCAGATCGGCCCGCGAGGACGGCGCCGGAGTGCGCACCAGACCCACGGGCAGCGCGTCTGGCGCGACGGCTTCCTGGGCCCCATCCAGGCTCCCGGTGCCAGGGGCAAGCTGCGGCCAAACTTCCTCCACGTAGCGGTTGGCCAGGGCTACTACCTGGGGCGTTGACCTGAAGTTGTAGGGCAAGCGGAAGGCCCGCTCCCCCGCCGCCTGCAGGTGATTGCCCAGGAGCTCAGGGTCGCCCCCGCGGAAGCCGTAGATAGCCTGTTTGACATCACCCACGCGCACAATCTGCGCCGCACCGAGCTTGGCCAGGAAGGCGTCCTGCGATGGTGAGGTGTCCTGGTACTCGTCCACCAGCAGCAACCGAGGCGGGACGCCCTCGAGGGGGCCCCCCTGCAGGCTGTGCAGAGCCGTGCGTACCAGGTCGCCGAAGGTGGCCAGGCCCTGGCTGGTCTTTTGGGCCTCAAAGCGGTTCAGGGCATCTACAAGCAGGCAGCGGAGCCAGGCTTCCAGGGCATCCACCACGGGCTCGAAGGTGGTCATGGCCACCCTCAGCGCAGCGCTGTAGTAGCCCTTGGAGGCATCCACACGCCGGTCCTGGACCTCGGCCCAGCGCAGGCGTGTAGCCAGGTCTGCCCCAGCGGCGGGCAGAGGCCGGATGGAGGAAGTCTTGAAGTGCCGGCTCTGGGAGCTGGACGCATCGAGTCCCAGCATCGGATTAGTGGCGAAGGGCGCCAGAGCAGCCTCGGCGGTGGCAAGGGCCGCCAGCAGGGCGGCTCGCACTGGGGCCGGGTCCTCGGGGTGGAGGTGGCCCATGGCATCGCGGTGGTTGTCGTGCCCCCGGGAGAGGTCCTCCCAGTTGCGTTCGGCCCAGGTGAGCAGCAGGCGGGCCGGCACGTGATCGGGATCGGTGTCGGGCAGGGTAAGGGCCTCCCGGACAGTCTGGCGGAGCAGCCGCAGCAGGGCGGGATGGGCTACATCCAAGATGGTCTCGGGCGCGCCGGCGCCCTGACCCAGCACCCGCATGGCCAGGCTATGGATGGTCGATACCTGCAGCAGCTCAGCCTCGCGCCGGATGCGGCGCCAGAAGGCCCGCGCCCGCTCGGGTGAGGCCGTCCAGGACGCCGCAGCCCAGTGACCAGCCGCTTGGGCCACTTCCTCGGCGGACTTCAGGGGGCGCTTGCCCAGCGGCAGGTCCTTCAGGAAGTTCTCCAGAGCCTTGGGGTCGGCGGTCTGCAGGAGGGGTAGGAAGGCCTTCCAGGCCGGTTCATCCAGCGCGGTCAGCAGGTCCAGGGGGCGAAGCAGGCGCTCGCGCAGATCGGCGGCGGCCGCTTCGCTGAAGGTGGTCGCCAGGATCTCGAAGGGGCGGAGGTCCTCCCGGCCGAGGTTGGCGGTAACCAGCACGGTGAGGGTGAAGGTCTTGCCAGAACCGGCGCTGGCGCTGACCACGAGGGACTGGGTCAGGAGGCTGGCATCGCTGAGGTCAAGGTCCCGCATCAGTCGCCCTCCTCGTCGCTGTCCACGGTGACATCCACCGGGCGGCCACAGAGGGCGCTCAGCTCACACCAACTGCAGTGCTCTCCCGGCGTGGGGGGGAAGTCCCCCGCTTCCAGGCGCGCATCGAAGCGGGCGAGGTTCTGTAGCAGGCGAGCCCGCCAGGCGCCTGGCTCCCCGGGCACGCTCGCCAGGGTGCTGAGGTGCTTGGTGAAGGGCTCCGGCGCTTCCTCCCGCAGGGGGAGCAGGGCAGCCGTGGCGACGGAATCGGGATAGGCCGCCTCGGCGATCAGCATGTAGAGGGGCGTCTGGAGGTGCGCCGCGAAGGGGGCGTCCTCCTCAGCGAAGGCGTCGAGGCTCTTCTTGGTGGAAGTCTTGTAGTCCAGCACCCGCAGGAAGCTCAGGCCGTCTTCATGGTCCCAGCGCTCGATGCGGTCGAGCTTGCCGCTCACAGGGAAGGCCCGACCATCCGGCAGAATCAGGTTCACGGGGCCCAGCTCTGCTTCCAGGGCCACCAGGGTGCGGGTCCAGCCCTCCTGCAGAGGCAGCACCTTGGGTCCCTTCTTGGGGGCCGCCACCAGCATGCGCTCGGGGTAGAGGAAGCTTAGCTCCTCCTTCGTGGGGGTCGGGGCCGCCGCATCCAGCAGCAGCGCCGCCGCGAGGTTGG
>SESA01001323.1_pt1 | contig 13006 bp, 32 predicted proteins | sample 3171451 | NCBI WGS metagenome assembly SESA01 (sample SAMN06051862, study PRJNA518727) | freshwater metagenome | biome: subpolar coniferous forest; feature: holomictic lake; material: water; isolation source: holomictic Lake 227, 8 m depth | place: Canada: near Kenora, Ontario | collected...
GTCAATTTTTTCTACAATTTCCTCAAAATCAATATGCTCAGAGATATCAATATTTTTTGCAATATCATCTAAGTCAAAATATTCTGCAATATCAGAGGTATCAATTCTTGATACGATTTTATCATAATCTATAATCATTTCTTCATAAAGTTGTGAACTTACTTTTTCCACAAGTTCTTCATAATCAAGATTTCTTGCAAGTAGTTTAGGATCAATATTTTTTGCAAGCTCATCATAATCCATATGAAGAGCAAGGTCTTTGATATCAATTTTTATTGACGATTGTAAAAGTTCATCAATTTCATCTTTGAAATTTTTCACGATGAAATTGAACAGAGACTTCTTGATTTTCTTGAACATCTATCATTCTCCTCTTAGTGGTTAGGTGTGAAGCACATCACTTCACACCTCTATAATCAGTATCAGATGATTTGAATTTTAGTCTTAGCATGATAAGCAAAGAGATTTAATTCTTCACTATCAATTCCGCCATTTAGTTGGAAAGTATTCCAACGGATAGTTTTGGCAACAACATCTAAAGTTGTTGTTACAGGTTTAAAGTATTTCAAATAAAGACCTTCTAATATTGAATCATCAACATTAGAAAAATCTTTATCGCTCTTTGCAATTTCAAGAGCAAGCGACAATTCTTTCTTAGTCATTGTATTACCTCAGTCTAATGGTTAGTGGTGTAAGAGTTGTTTCTTACACCACTATAATCAGTATCAGTTGTTTACTATCTCACCAGACCATTCTTCGCATTTTTTATAATCTTCAGAATAACTATAATTATCACAATTCATTCCAGATAAGAATGACAATTGAGTTAAATACATTCTGGTAATTGGATGTTTTGATATTGCATCTGTTCCCAATCCCATTTTGCTCAGTTCAATTAATGCAAGATTTAATGATCTTGTAATTCCTACTGGATTACATGCACTTTGAACAATAAGAGCATCACTAGCAAGTTTCTTCAGAATTTCTTGATTTTCCATCATACTTCCCTTAGTCTAGTGGTTGAATGGTGTAAGGCACATTACCTTACACCACTATAATCAGTATCAGTTGGTTACTACTTCAATGTCTGAAATCATTTTATTTTCACTAAGCTATCTGTTGAAACTAGACCGATAAAATCTCCAGAATTTATCGTTTCTACATGACAACATCCCATTGTATTAGGTTTTGGACATCCGTAAGGATGAAAAACTTTTACAATATCGCCTTCTTTCAAATTTGTTTTTGGATCAATTGTATCCCATACACATGGGATATATTTATAAATTCCACCATTTCTAACTTTCATCGTATATATCATCTCTTTCATCTAGTGGTTGAATGGTGTAAGGCACATTACCTTACACCACTATAATCAGTATCAGTTAAGGTTTCGGATTCCATTAATGGTTAAATATTTGGTTTTACTGTCAAAACCAAATTCTTCCATATAGACATAATTTTGTTGCATTACGTCAAAAACCTCAAATGCTACATCCATCCAATTATCTGGTTTAGATAATTTGTGATTGATTGATACAGGAATACCATAATTGGTTTCCCATGTTTGATTTGTTTCATTCCAAGTAAACAATTGACGCAAAATGAACATTGCATCGTATGTTACATTTTCAATCGTCTTGTATTCAGCAATCATGATCGTATCCCTCAGTCTAGTGGTTAGGTGTGAAGCACATCACTTCACACCACTATAATCAGTATCAGTTAAGGCTTAGGAATTTTTATTCCTCGTTTTTGTTGAAATTCCTTAACGTCTTTACGATATTGGACATCTACTTTTTTAAGGAATAATTCAATTTTATCATCATTTAAGGATGGTCTAGACCAAATAACAATTAATTTGTCGTAACAAATCTCACATAGTTGATATTCCAAATCAGGCGAATATTTATCGCCATCATATGAAATTTCCCGCAAATTGGAAAAAGTTGTATCTTTGCCACATCTGGCACATACGCATGAATTGATTGAATCTACAACTGTTGAATCGTTCATCATATCATCCTCAGTCTGGTGGTTGAGTGGTGTAAGAGTTGTTCTTACACCACTATAATCAGTATCAGTTAATCCAACCATTTTTCTTTGAAATTATCATAAGCATTTTTCGGACAATAATTTTTTGAACAATATTTTTTTACATCTTTCAAAGTCTTGAATTTTTTAAGTATTGCTTGTGGAGTAAAACAATCCACCACCCTATCGCCACCATTTTTATAATTTTTCTCACATAGTGAGTAAACCTGATCTACAAATTTGATTTTTTCATTGCTCTCAGTGGCAAGAAATTTATTGAACATATAGTGGTCGATTTTGATTGTGACACTGGAAATCTCCATCTTTCATTCTCCTAGAAATAGTTGAAGGGTGTGAATCACTTCACACCCTTATAATCAGTATCAGTTATATTGCTATTTGTTGAATCAAATATCGCCATCATCTATTTCTTTGATAATCTTTCTTGCTTCACATATTTCACAAGAATTCTTATCATGATTTTCAAGAATCACATGGTCATGATTATTGCATACCATGTTAGAATACATGATGATTTTTGCAAGATTTATCAAATCTTTACCAATATCATCGGGTATGCAATTTTTTGGACCTTTATTGGCAGTCACAAAATCATTGCATAGTTCTATAAGCCTATCTTGCTTAGTCAATGTCATCTTGAATCCTTTCTTATATGATAGTGCAAGAACATATCTTGCACTATCATAATCAGTATCACTTATTCATCATCCTCATTATACTCTTCATCTTCACAATTCTCAAGCAATATAATTGCTTGAGATACAGAATCATATACATAACTACCCTCCACATCAGATTCCTTCCACATTGGACCCGGTCTAAATTCACTTTGTGATAAAAGCGAATATAACATACTTGTTTGACCATTATGATTTAAACTTGCATAGGCATAAATTGCCTCATGTGCATCAAAATTATCACATTCTGTGATTTGTTCAATCATATTTGCCAATCTTTCGATATCCATTGCACTTCCTCAGTCTAGTGGTTTGTGGTGTGAAGCACATTACTTCACACCACTATAATCAGTATCACTTATTCTTGATTCAGATAATCATCTAAATCTTTTGGCTCAATTCCATCCTCTGGAAATCCTTCTGCAATATACTTGCATTTAAATGGAGTATCTGAACCTTCTTGACCATATACCATAATATGATCTAAATCCATCACTTTACCTGATCCAGAATAATGACGATTATCTTCTGGGTAATCGTCAAGATCTTTATCTTCTACATTTATTAAATTTCCATATTGTTCACTATCCGATAATTCGTCAAGTGCATCTGAGATATTATCGGCTTCTACAATAAGTTGAATTGGCCAATTAGAAAATTGCACTTCAACTAACCATGTTTTGCCAAACCATCCACCGGGATTAACCACTGGAATGGATGTAATTTCTTTTTCATGGAACACGCAATTTGCTTTGATCTTCATCTATCAATCTCCTGTAAGTTCAAGGGTGTAAGAGAAGTTCTTACACCCTTATAATCAGTATCAGTTAGACTTGGTTTGTTGAATAAGAAAACGTATTTATTCTGATTAAATACGCTTCAAGCGATATATCGTCAAGATCAAGACCTATGTCAAAATATCGCCCATCCCATATGTGCAAAAAAGGCGAAATCTCTGGAACGTACCAAAACCATTTTTCATTTTTCGAGAATGTGTAGTATCGCATTAAAAGCATATGATCCTCAGTCTAGTTGAAGGATGTAAGAGAAGTTCTTACACCCTTATAATCAGTATCAGTTAGAATCTTTAAAAGTCTCAAACAGCCAATCTAGTTTCTTTTTAATTTCTTCTGGAACTTCGTTTTCAGGAACTATTTCCCACTTACCATTTGCAGTGGCTCCAAAGCCTCCCGGAAATGTTTGATCATCAGTAAATAGTGCAAATCCAAAATTGCAAGCGTATTCACCTTGTACAAAGTAGTTTTGATTTGAATCTCTTACATAACATGGTAGCATCTATCATTCTCCTGTTAGTTGAAGGATGTAAGAGAAGTTCTTACACCCTTATAATCAGTATCAGTTAATTTCAGTTACTATGGTAGTAACTGAAATTAATTTAAATCAATATGAAAGCCTGATTCATCTTCATCCCATTCAATTGATTCGATATTATTTTCGCAGATATAGTTTTTGATTGCATTTAGTTTGCCAAGATAGCTTGCTTTATCTTTGCAATTTTGTTTAAAAGTTCTATCAGCTTGCACTTCAAGATTTCTTTTTTGAGTATGAGGTAGATTTTGGTCAATTTTTGGTTCAGGGATAGGAATAGGTCTTACAAGAGTAAAGTATCCATATTCCATTACTTTTTTTACAACACTTTCAGCCCAAATTGATTCTTGAATTTTATACAATTCTTTTCTAGCTTTTTGGTCTTTTAATACGACAGATTCAATTTCGATTAAAGACATATTTTCAATATTAATGTTAGCAGATTGAGCAGCATGAATCACGATATTAGAAGCAATCATTTTATTCTCATTTGTTATAGGTGAAATTGACATGAATTTAATTAGTATCAGGAATTAAGTGATCTACATATTCTCATATTTTCTATTGTAGTTATGGTGTGAAGCACATCGCTTCACACCACTATAATCAGTATCAGTTACAGATCAATTTATTACGATGGAGGTAAAAACACCTCATCCTCATCCTCATCCTCATCCTCATCCTCATCCTCATCCTCATCCTCATCTTTCTCAATGTAGAATGAACCGACTTTAGTTCCATTTATATCATTAAGAAAATTACCTTCTTGTCCATCTTCAACCATTCTAGCTACCTTTTTGATAATCCTTACCAATTCTTGTGGATCATCTTGAAAAGCGTCATTATCAAGATTAACTGTCATTGTGAATTCAGCCATTTTTCTTATCCTTGTATTCAGTAGACTTATCTTTTGGTGTAAGGCACATTACCTTACACCACTATAATCAGTATCAGTTAGTTTGGTAAAACTAGAGAAAATTGGTTATGTTCATTGATTTTTAACCATCCTCTTTTTACACCACCAGCAACTGCTCTTTTTGTTGTTCTATCGTTGGCATAACAATGCCATCTGTTTACACAATATTTTTCAGCGAATTTCAGTAAAGCACATTGGTGTTTTCCAACGGCTTTATTTTTGAACATTATCATTTAGAGATTTCCCTTAGTCTAGTGGTTGAGTGGTGTAAGGCACATTACCTTACACCACTATAATAAGTATCAGCTATAACTTCTGAGATATGTTAAACCATAAGGGCTTGCACAGGATATGCAATTATCTTGGAAAACATTTGCTCTTGCATGTTTTGCAGGAGCTTTCCAAGATGCTGGTTTATGAATATCTCCGGTATTAAGTACACCTAAAGTTTTAGTTTGATAATCTTTGAGACATATGAAAGCATATGCGCTTCCACCTTCTGATTTGACATCATTCCAAATATCAAATTTAGTCAACCTTGCCCATTTGTCACTGATATATTCAACTTCAACAACTGCTTTACACATGTTGTCTTTGAAGCTCAGTTCAAGCATGTCATTCACTTTTTTGCAAAAAGTTTCGATACGATCATTCAATTCGCCCATCTTTCATTCTCCTCTAAGTGGTTAGGTGTGAAGCACATCACTTCACACCCTTATAATCAGTATCAGTTAGACTTCCCATTTCGATACAATTTTTTCAATTGCATCCTTTACTGCTTGTGGCACTTCTTCATAGTTTTGAATATCAACCTTATGTCTTGTCAACCATTTTGATGCAAAATCCTCATCTGATTCGAAATACCTATCACCATCTACATCACCATCATTTCCAATAGTGAACTCATTAAAAATCCAAGTATTGGATTTAGTTAGATACAGTGCTTCACGAAAATCACTAAGCGCTTCAATTCCATGCAAATTAGAATCGAATCTAATTGCCTTTTTTTCATCGAACCAATGCCCTGAATACTTTTTATCAACCAGAACTGGAATTCGCTTCATCTTGCTTTCCTTTAGTCTATTTGTGGTTAGGTGTGAAGCACATCACTTCACACCCTTATAATCAGTATCAGCTATGAGGGATACCAATCCCTCGGCACTAACCTTTGTTACCGTTCGTGGTGGAGTCAAATGAAATCTTTGAAGTATTCTTTTATCTCGGTGAGTGTTGGACCGTTTCCGGACTCGAAACATCTAGGTGATTCGATGTAGACTGCGATTGTGGGAAATGACCCGTCACCTAGCCATTTGATGCTATTGCCGGAGATGCTGAATTGTCTGGCGAGTGGACCTTCACAGCATGATTCGAGTCTGTCGTCTGCTATGTATTTCTTCAATTCTCTCTTGATAAGCGATTTCAGGTCTTTGGCTTCGATCCGCTCGACCCGGACCGTGGATTGTGGAGGGAACGGAGCGGTCACATGCACGAAATGTTCATCATTGTCTACGATGTCTAGCTTCAGAAATTGTGCCATTTCATCTCTTTCCTGTCTGGAAAACAAGTGGTTAGGTGTGAAGCACATCACTTCACACCCTTATAATCAGTATCAGTTAGACGCTTGTTTTGTCATCCACTTTGATTTTTTCTCAATAATCATTTGTTCAACAAAAGGTCGAACCTCTGTGTATAGAGGATTATTTTCAAAAATCACAACTCTTCCTTCGTCAAAGTAATCTGTCATGTATTCTGTGTCATCTTGGTGTATATCGGGAAATATAATTCCCAAATTCCTGTTGTAACCTCTTTCGTAAAGAGTTACACATTTTTTGTTGTCACCCCGATTGTCAAGACTGTAGTAAATCTTGGCTTTGACCGTGCCGTCTGTGACGTAAAATTTTCTGAACTTGACCAATTTTCATTCTCCTGTTAGTGGTTAGGTGTAAGGTACATTACCTTACACCACTATAATCAGTATCAGATAGCTTCAATTTCAAGATCCCGTTTTACGCATATTTGGCAATTAGAGGGCAATTGCTCAAATTTGATTTTTTTACCAAGGTGTGGTCCTATCATTGACCAAGTATGTTGTCCAAAGCCTTGTGGATGAAATGGATTTGAACTCATTGCCAATGCTGAATAATTTTCGCTATTATTCGGTTCATCCAAAAAAACCACAGTGTATCTATCGAGTGTTTTTTCCCCGTTATCCCAACAGGAAATTCTAATAATTTCCCGTGTTTGTCCGCAAAAAGTGACTTTTTTCAGATCGTCGGAAAGTCGAAACTTTCTTGTTGTAATGTTCATATGTGCTCGTCTGATTTTAACCAGACCAGTTGTTTTTGTGAGCATTTCAATACTCTGTATATCACCATATCCGTAATGGATGTTGATCTTCCATAACTTGCGAAAAAGTCCCATCACTATTTGGTTTGACATTTTACACCATTCTTGTTTTGTGGTTAGGGTGTGAAGCACATCACTTCACACCCTTATAATCAGTATCACTTCAGTTCTATTTTAGTGCATCCAGCGTTTTTCAAAAAAGCGATAAAATCGTTTGATTGTTTATCGCCCTCTGTAGATGTCATTGTATCTTTATCCTTGAAATCAAACCAGAAATCCACAAAACAACTCTGACCATTTGGAATTGTGAAAGATATTTCACATTTTCCATCACCATCTCCTTGGGTGTAGGTGTAGACTGTTGACTTTTTTCTTGCCATCTATCATTCTCCTATTAGTGGTTAGGTGTGAAGCACTTCACACCCTTATAATCAGTATCAGTTGTCTATTTCATATGTATCACATACTCCAAATGCTTCCCATTTATCATCTGGATTTTGACGAAGATTCTCAATTCGTTTTTCTAAAGCATCTATAAGAACATTAATTGGAATATCATAAGGATCTTCAAAAACATGTTCTACCGGAAATGCAATGTCAAGCATCGTATTGTATTTTTTTGTTTTACGCTTAGACATGTCTTGTTTGCCATTTAAGAACCACAATTGTAATCCATCAGGATAAGTGATAGCAGGACCATCGTCTCGATGAAGAAATCCATATAGATACCATTCTTGATATCCATCATCACGAATATAAGCAGGACCATCTTCACGATGTAATTTTCCATTTATACGCCATTCTTGTTCACCACGAAATTTATTAATAACTGCCGGACCATCTTCTCGATGCAGTTTATCATTTTTAAACCAATATTCTGAACCATCAGAATCAATTTTGGCAGGACCATCTACTCTATGCAATTGATTATTTAGCCACCATGATTGTGTGCCATTAGGATCAACAACATGTTCAAGAGTCATCTATCATTCTCCTATGAGTGGTTAGGTGTGAAGCACATCACTTCACACCTTAATAATCAGTATCAGTTACTCTTCTCTTGATTGCCATTAATATCCCATTGATATTCATTAGCTTCATCAAGGCTAATAAGAGATTCATCAGTTGATAAAGAATCATTTTCTTCTTCAAGAGAATGATAAATTGCTTTACACAATTGAATTTTCAATTCATTTACAGAAGTTTCAAATTGATGAAACAATTGCAATTGACTTTCAGTCAATTCGTCAACATATTCCAATTCAACTTCACAACTATTCTCATGCACATATCGACTATTATTTCTCTTGACTTTGCCATTGATTTCAAAATCTATTCCTGAAAATTCAGGATCAAATTGTGAACCAATTTGTTCAACTATCCAAGGATAGAAATCTTCTTCACTACCTGTTCTTTCACTTGGTGCAATTCTTTTACTTGGTTGAATATCAGTTGTAAAAAATTCAATTAGTTTTTTACATTCAATCCATTCACAAGTAAAACACGCACCATCTCCTTGACTTCCAAATCCAGAGTAATTCAAATCTGGATTGATAAATCCAATTTGAATAAGTGCTTCTTTCCATCCACCACATTCATAAACATTTTCAGTTAGAAAATCATATTCTGTATTCCATTGAATAAGTTTATATCTTACCTTCTCAGTTCCCTTTGCTTTCAATTCAATCAATTCTTTGAAACTGAAAACTTCTTTTTGAATGAACTTGGACATGACTTTCTCCTGTGAGTGGTTAGGTGTGAAGCACATTACTTCACACCCTTATAATCAGTATCAGTTAAAGAGGGCGTTCTTCACTTACATCAATCATTTCTGTTTCCATTACAACATGAAATCCATTTGTTGGATCAGGTTGTAATCTGTAATCACATTCATCAATGATATCATCAGCATCAGAATCGTCAGGATGTTTAATCGTGACTTTTATAGTGACATATCTTACGCTTTCGATGAACTTTTGCATGACTTTCTCCTGTGAGTGGTTAGGTGTGAAGCACATTACTTCACACCCTTATAATCAGTATCAGTTACAGATTCATTTCCATGATGTAAATTCCGCCACCAGTAACATTATTGATCCAAAAACCATCAAAATCAATTGAATTTAAACACTCTAACCATTCATCTGGATTAGATTGTTCTTTGACTAAGATTTTTACCACGTTTTCAGCAGACGCATAATCTTCATATGGTCCCCAACATTTTCGCAAGTCAATTGTATCATCAATCTGAACAACAGAATACCACTTTTTTTCTTCTGCCATCTTACTATCTCCTTGTTGGTTTTTTTATAAGGGTAAAGCAATATGCTTCACCCTTATAATCAGTATCAGTTATTCAACATATGAAGTTTGAATATCACCAGCCTTGAGTTTTAATGCTTCTTGCTCAATGTACTGGCAAAACTGATCATATACTTTTTGACGACTTCCTTTAAATCCGTACTGTTGTTTAACCGCAGAATAAGCGGTTTGTCCCCTTCCATTCATACCTTTAATTTCAAGGTAAAGACGAGACTTGATTGCAAGAAGACGGTACATGGTGATTCCATGTCCATGAAACATAGTACCCGATGCACTTTTTTCTGACATTGCATATTCCTTATCTTGAAGACTGGTTGAGTTGTTTCTTACACTCTTATAATCAGTATCAGTTATTCATCCAAATCCGTACCCATCGCAATCTGAGACACTTCCTTCCTGTACTCATTGCAGCCACCAATTAGAGTGACTATGAAATCAACATCAATATTAGACGAAGTGTCATACACTACAGTAATGTCAGAATGACCCTTTAAAAACTTCCAAACATCGACCGAACATGGGTTATTCCACACCTGATCTTCGAGAGTGGCAGGACCACTCACTATCTTCGTGACTGATTGCTCATACTTGAGCCAACCGTACTCACTCATCCGCGCCAAAAATTCAGATTTCGTTCTCATATCTTTCTCCTGTTAGTGGTTAAGGGTGAAGCACATTGCTTCACCCTTATAATCAGTATCAGTTATTTTGAATTTTTCCATTCATCAAATTGTTCAACACAATTTTGATTTATAAAAATTTCTACTCTTGTCAATCTTTTAAGCAATCTTAGCACAATTTGATGTGGTTTATCTTTATACCAATTGGCGATACCTGATTCTTTGTTTGTATTTAGATAATCATATAAATTGTCCAGATCTTCTTTTGAAAGATCATCGCCATGAAATAATTCTTTATTTGCGTCAATTCTTCTTAAGGCACTTTTTTCTAGCATCACATTTCTCCTGTTAGTAGTTGAAGGGTGTGAATCACTTCACACCCTAATAATCAGTATCAGTTACTCATATAGATTGTCAATATTTCCAGAGTAACCATCACAGCAATTATCTTCATCTCTTGGACAATTACCTCCACAATACCTACAAGGTTCAGGAGTGTATCTTTTCACCACTTCTAAAGTTTCTAGTACAAGATACCAATCTTCATCAGGAGCAAATTCGCTTTTTGCTTCCTCTGCTTCTGCAATTGTTTTAAATTGCCAATCCATAGGATATTCATATATATCTGGATTAGCCCAAGGGATCAACAGTCTAGGAGTTTCTTCCCCTTCAACTGTTTTATGTTCACGCCAAACATACCATGACTCTACTTTATTATCTTCAATCGTCATCATCATGCTCCTGTTAGTGGTTAGGTGTGAAGCACATCACTTCACACCACTATAATCAGTATCAGTCATTTTAATTGATCTATCAAATGATCGTCATCTATTTCAAAATCACCTGTATCTTCAATGAAAATTACAACTGAAGATCCACCACCAGTAAGTTGTTCATTTAATTCGCTTATAACAAAATCAGGTCCATCTTCAAGAGCGTTTTTATAAGCCTCTAAAAGATACTGAACTGCTTTTTCATATTTTACGATCATCATCATGCTCCTGTTAGTAGTTGACGGGTGCGAATCACTTCACACCCTAATAATCAGTATCAGTTACTCATCATCTTCAACCCAATCTTTCTTTACCACTTTCACAGTATAATTCAGGCTTGTCAATGCTTCAGTACAAGCCTCAAAACCGGAGTCTGCATCAGCCATATCAGTAGAGAAACCATCTTCAGATAGAACAAACTTAGTGGCAAGATCACAAACCCATTCATTATCTGGTCCCAATAGGACAAACTTGTATTCTTTTTCTTTATCATTGGATTCCGTTTGCATGTAATAATTATTATATTTATAACAATCACAGCATAGGCTTTCATTGGGTGATTGTGCATTACCTACTAATTCCAATCCACAAGTGGCACAGAATAAATCTTTGTTCATCATCATATCTTTCCTGTTAGTAGTTGAAGGGTGTGAATCACTTCACACCCTAATAATCAGTATCAGTTGAGGATGGTAAAAAGGTTTTTCTTTTTACCATGTGGAGTAATTACCACAGAAACCTTTGCATTTGATCCTTCACATAACTTGCAATATTCACAGTTCATATCTTGACTTTCATTTAAACACATGATTCTTTCACCCTTAATAGGTGAAAGACCAATTGAAAATGTTTTCCATCCCATTGATTTTGCCAATTGGTAATCCAATTCACCTTCTACACTTGCCATACAAATATCTTTAAATCTTTGATCGCAAGTTTTCCATTGATGAGTATAAGCCGTATGTCCATTTGATGCTTTTTTAATCTTTTCTACAATCTCATATCTGATTGAAGTAGGATCTCCAAATTCACCAAACCGTACCGGACTTTTTGATTGATTGACAAGAATCAAAAATTGTTTCATTGTCAATTTTGGCAATTCTTCTAATTTATAATCATTTAAAGAATTGCCAATGTGCATAATGTGAAGTGGAAAAGCCTGTACATAACAAATATTAAACGATCCACATTGAGGGCGTGAACATCCTTGACCATTAGGAATGTCTCCATCAATCCTTCTCTGATTAACATCAACATCTAAGAATGATATTTGAATCATTCTACCTGTTTTAGACATGCTTTTAAAAGCAGCAATAAGGACAACACGACGACCAGAAACTAGTTCTGAATCATATTCGCCAATTGAAAATGGCTTACCATTCCAAAAAGCCTGAATACCAGTCATGGTTTTAGAAGACTTAGTCTTGAGCATCTATCAATCTCCTCTAAGTGTTTAAGGGTGTGAATCACTTCACACCCTTATAATCAGTATCAGTTAAAGTATGAATTTGTCTAATTCGCATTCTCTCAATACGAACAATTCATTTGTATCTTGGATTCTTGCACATATAAGCAATTCTCCAAAATCATCTTCTTTAACTTGAATTATTTCAAACCATTTTTTGTAAAAACTGCTATAAGCAGTTTTGTATCTCATATTTTTCAATTTGATTTGTTGCTCTGTCATTTATTTCTTTCTATTTTAAATTCAGTAACTCTTAGAGTTACTGAATTTAATTATAAGTCTTTTGGTTTAGATACTTCAAATGAAGTGTAAAACAGTGTGACGTTATTTAATTCACACCATTCAGATGGTGAATTTTTATAATCTGTAATGAGTTTTAATTCATCTAATTTTTGGAAAGAACTGTAGAGATATTGATTTTCATATCCATAAGTTCTTTCTACATTTGCAACTTTCACACCATCGAAAAGAACAATACTTGAGTGATATGTTGATCCTTTCGA
>SESA01001325.1_pt1 | contig 12976 bp, 6 predicted proteins | sample 3171451 | NCBI WGS metagenome assembly SESA01 (sample SAMN06051862, study PRJNA518727) | freshwater metagenome | biome: subpolar coniferous forest; feature: holomictic lake; material: water; isolation source: holomictic Lake 227, 8 m depth | place: Canada: near Kenora, Ontario | collected 2013-06-25...
GGAAGTTCTAACGTAGGCTGGGGGCGTCATTGAAGAGCGCCTGCCCTTCTTTGAGCAGCAAGGATTTCAATTTTTCGTAGGGGACCTTCTGGACCGCGCAATCGTCATCAATGGCGATGCACGCCGCCGCTGCAGCAGACTGCCCAAGGATCATGTAAACAGGTTCCATCCGGACAGAGGCAAAGGCAATGTGCGTAGAGGAGACACTCCATGGCGTAAGCAGGTTCGAGCATTCGGTGGCTTTGGGAACCAGGGCCCGGTATGAAATGGGAAACGGCTTGGAAAGACGCTTCTGCACATTCCCTTCGTTTTTCACGAATCCCTTGTAAATAATGCGCTGGCAGTTATGGGAGTCCATGGTGTAGGCGGCTAGCCCCACAGAATCAGGAGCGACTACCCGCCCCGTACAATCCTTCTCGGTCAGGACATAGTCGGAAACCATCCGGCGGGCTTCGCGGACGTAGAGTTCATAGGGCCAGTTATTGTTGTCTTTAAATTCATCGGCAGGCAGTCCCAATCTCGCATGAGCTGCGCGGATGGCCTGAGGCACACGCGGATGGTTTTGCAAAGTCCAAATCAGGCCGCGCTGCCAGTTTTCATGGGCCTTGTCAATCTTGGCCCGAGTCGCGTAATCGGCCTCCGGGTAATCGTAGTTGTAGCCGATGTAATCGCAGGACATCCCCGAGTCATTATTGGAATCCGTCTTCCTGTTTGGCATGCCCGTGGTCTTAAAGAAGTGATTTGTCTGGCCGGCCTCAATGGTTCTGAAAAGCAATTCGTAATCGGATTCTTTGTAGCCAATCGGCTTATCCACTGGGATTCGATTCGCGGGATTGCCGGTCAGAACCATCCGATAGCAATAGGCTTGAACCTTGGAATCCGCCGAGCCAATCGGCCCAAGTGGCTCAGGATTGATTCCCGGCAGTAACCCGCTGGTTGGATCGTCCGGTTTAATGTAGGGATCAATCTTATCGGGTAACTGCTGTTGACCTGTTGTTAACCGAATGCCATTGATGGTTTCGTCGTACTGTGCGTTGGCTTCGCGACCAACCGTATAGCTAACCCCTGCCTGCTTGAGCAGATCGCCCTCGTAGGTCGCATCGATGAACATTTTTGCCCGAAAGACATTCCCCTCTTCCATGGCGATCTCCGTTATTTTCTGGCCCGCCATCGTTGTCTTTGCAAGCCGTTGTCCGAGATACACGGTGATCCCAGGTTGCTTGAGCATCTCATTAAAAACTTCCTCCGCAACATGCGGCTCAAAAGCCCATTTCGCCTTTGCTTCCCCGTACTTGGCGCCGATTCGTGTATAAAACTCACGCGCCAATCCCTGGATGTAGGCATCTCCAGGATCGCCGACATCCGTTGCGCCAAGACCGGACGAACTGATTCCGCCCACGTGATTGTTAAACACCAGGAGCGCTACTTTCTTTCCATGTCGGGCAGCCTCCACAGCCGCCGTGACCCCACCAGCGCCCCCGCCGTAGATGCAAACATCCGTCTCCACAGATTGAGCGCACTGGCCTGCAAGAGAGGCCAATAAGCTCAGCGTCAATAAACTTAGCATTTGTTTCGTAGTCATCGTTAATTGTTTCATCGTAGTCTTACCTTTCATGCAGTTGCTCCTATTTTTTAAGATAGATGGCCATCTTGCTAATGACCGGCGTGGCGATGGATGCCTCAATTTTCAGGCGAAGCTTGTCCGTTGTAATCGGCTTTTCAAGGCGATGGATAAACTTATGACCCATACAGGTTCCCTTTGCCAGCGGTTGCCACGTGCCATTTTGCAGGGCTTCTAGGACAAATGCGCGGACGCGTTCGCCTTGCCTGATGTCTTCCTGCAGGACGATGAGGTCGAATGTTTCGGGTTTTGGCAAAGCCAGTTCGATGAAATTTCCCGCCCCTTGAGTTTGTCCGACGCAGTTGCTGAAGTCGTTTCGGATCGCATCGCCCCACTCCGCGCAGCGTTTCACGTCGGGCTCGGGAATCAACCCACGGGTGTCCGGCGTGAGTCCGATAATCAACGTGGAGTTGCGGCCCACGGAGTTATAGTACATGTTCACAAGCGCCTTGAGCGGACGAATCTTCTGATCTTCACCCTCGTCCCAGAACCAATTATGATTACGCAAAGGAGCATCGGACATGGCAGGCATCCAGTAGTCGCCGCTAGGGGCGCCAGTTTTCAGCAGGGGGAATAGATTTCTGAGATTTTGGGGGTCCCCCATGGAGCTGGCCGGAAATGTCGCCCAGCACGGATAGGGAACAGTGCCCGTCTCGCTACCACCCCAGCGGACATCGCCACGGTCCTGATTGAAATAGAAAAGACAGTTCTTCTGATACTTCTCCACGATCCCGAGCGTATCTGGTCCGCCATCCTTCGGGCCTGGCCCCGATCCACCATCAAACCAGAGTTCAAATAGCTGGCCGTAGCGTGAGCAGATCTCTTCGACCTCCTTTTCGATCAGGGTCTTGTATTGAGCCTGGGTCAGAGGGCTCCTCTTGGTGACCTTGAAGTCCACGATGGCCAGTTGCGTGTTCCATCGCACATCCATGAAGACCCCCGGCTTGATATCGTACTTTTTACACGAAGCAAAAAATTCCGCCACGATATCGCGCTTGCCATCCCCCCAGCGCACGGCTTTCAGGGAGAATGGGTTGGCATCCGACTGCCACAAACGTAACCCTGTCTCGTGTGAGGCGACGATGATCGCGAACCGAGCCCCCATACTCTTGGCGACCTTCAACCACTGATCCGTGTCGAGCTCCGTGGGATTGAACATGTTGATATCCTTCACCGGTTTATAACGAAGCTCGCCCTGCGCGAAATCCTTGCCATGAAACGTACGCGGGTCGAGGTGGTATATCACGCCGAGTTCCGCCTGCTGCCAAGCAAGTTGCGGGGGCGTCGGTTTAGGTATTTTGCGCTCCTCAACAGCGGCAAGGGATACATGCAAGGCGCCGAGTGATAGCATTGCAGATAGAATTGTTTTTCTCATAGTTTCCCCCCATTACTCATTTACAGTCACAGTTTAACACAATGAACGCGCCTCGTCTTGTCGTAAAAATTACTACAGGAGAGAGGACATTTCAAATAAAATGAATTCCACCCCCACTTTCATCTACCATGAAAATTCGGTTTACTTAACCGAACTTTCATGGTACATTGAACACATGATTAATCGAAATAAACAGATTCTTCGTGTGCAAGAGTTGCTGGCGAGGCATCGTGTAGTGGCAATCACAGGTGCGCGTCAAGTCGGGAAGACAACGTTGGCGCGGATGCTCGCCAAGGAATGGGATTCCCCTGTTTCGTTTTTTGATGCTGAAAATCCAGAAGATATTGCGCGTCTAAGTGATCCAATGTTGGCCTTAAAAAAGTTAAAGGGGCTTGTTGTGATCGACGAGATTCAACGTCTTCCCGATATTTTTAATGTGTTGCGCGTTCTGGCAGACCGAACGCCTAATCCTGCGCGGTTCCTCGTACTGGGAAGCGCATCGCCTGATTTGCTCCGGCAAACATCCGAAAGTTTGGCAGGGAGAATCTATTACCACGAAATAGGCGGGCTTATGCTCGCGGAAGTTGGCGTTTCTCACATGGAGAAACTGTGGTTTAGGGGTGGCTTGCCGCCTTCCTATCTTGCGGCCTCATTGCCTGAAAGTCATGAATGGCGGCAGGGGTATATTCGTACTTTTCTGGAACGTGATCTTTCTCAATTAGGGTTTCATGTCAGCGCTGAAACCATGCGTCGATTCTGGACGATGCTTGCCCATTACCATGGGCAAATCTGGAATACATCGGAATTTGCCCGTTCGTTTGGTGTGGCAGACACGACTGTTAGGGGATATCTTGATAAATTGACTTCGGCTTTAATGATCTACCAACTTGCTCCGTGGCATGAGAATATTTCCAAGCGGCAAGTCAAGGCACCGAAGATTTATATTCGTGACAGCGGAACGCTACATGCATTGCTCAATCTGCGAACGCCAGAGGATGTGTCGGGGCACCCTAAAATGGGAGCGTCTTGGGAAGGATTTGCCTTGGATCAAATCGTCCGCCATCTGGGGGCAGAACCTGGAGAATTCTATTTTTGGGCGACACATGGCGGCGCAGAACTTGATCTGCTTTTTATCCGTGGAAAGATGAGATGGGGGTTCGAATTCAAGTGCTCTTCCTCCCCACATCTGACACCCTCCATGCGCCATGCGATAAACGATTTGAAATTGACACAATTAACGGTTATTCACGCTGGGGATCATGAATTTCCGCTTGCTGAAAAGATCATGGCGGTCCCACTTTCACGGATCCAATCTCTTTAGATAAAGGCGTGATAGACACCTCTTTGCTTTCCACTTCTGCTTCAGTGTCGGGAGTTTATTTTTCACTGCCGTAACCCACGCATTGGGCTGGGTTACCGGCCGAGTTACCCCTTTAACAACATTCTATAACCGCAATAAATAAACTCTGTGGGCTCTTTATTTTGCCTCGCCGTCCTCCAGCACAAGAATGATTCCGCCATCGGGGGCAATCGGAATGGCATCGCCCACTTTGAAAGTCGCTTCAGTTTGAAACTCGGGAATTGCGGGCGCCTGCAAGGTCACTTTTGCTGGATCCAATCCCAAGGTTGCGAAATCAATTTGCGGCACGACAGATACCGGGGTTTTCGACCAGCTCCCCAGCACAATGGCTTTTTTTCCACCCTTGCGCAGGTAGACAGTAGCCCGAACCGATGGATCGGAAACCTTGACCGGACATTGCGGCATCCAGTAGCTGATCATCTCTGCGTACCGAATACCGAATTGATTCCACCAGGCGCACAACCCGTTCGACTCGCCCTTCCCCAAACTCAGGCAGTTTCCGAATACCATGCCACGGATGCTGACGATATCTCGGGAAGGCGTTGCGACAGACATGTCCCCTGCTGTATCTGTTCGAAAAGGAAAAGCAGGAAGTCCTTCTTTGTTGTACAAATTGCCCTGGGGTGTCGGACACATCGCCCAGTCATAGCGTGCGGCGACAGGCTGCGGGACGCACGGCGACGCGAGCACCACTTCATTGCCATCAATGTCTCCCTCCACTGGAATGTAGCGACCATCGGCACCTGCGAGCTCAAATCCGAGAACATGCTGGCTATGAGGGATGGGCTTGCCATTATACGTCCAGACTGGTTCACCGGTCACGAGACCACTGCCGAGATTGGTAAAAGCGATTCGCATTTTTCCAGCCTCGACTGTCATTGAACGGTAAAGCGGGCCGGCATCCACGAGTTGTTCGCCGTAGGCAATCCGCCGGGCCAGAAGCGAGAGGCGCCTGCCCACTTCGGACTTGCCCGCAGGATGGATATCATCCAAGGGGTTCCCAAGATCAATCGCAGTGGCCATCCCAGTCATCGGCAAGGCCAAGGTCTTTTGTTGCGCTTCGCGCAGTTGCGGCATAGACCATTCAGGGTGTCCACCAAAGGCAGCCAACTGGACGAAGAGAAATGGAAAATCCCCTTGATTCCACACTTGACGCCAGCCCTCAATCAGTCGTGGAAACAGCACTGCATACTCCTTGGCCCGCTCCAATGTGCTGCTGTTACTCTCGCCCTGATACCAAATGACTCCTTTGATTCCCAGCGGGATGAGCGGAGCGATCAACGCTTTGAAGCAAGCCCCTTCTCCCGCTCGATAGGTGGAGAGATTGAGCGGCACCTTAATCGTCTCCGGCGCCATCCACCGTTCGATTGTCGTACCGCCAACAGTGGACTGGATCAGTCCGATGGGGCACTTCACGTTTTTCCGCAGTTCGGCACCAAAGTAGTAAGCCGTTGCGGAAAATCCCTTGTCGCTCCATCCATATTTTCCTCCAAGCGTCTCAGGCGCACAGACCATCCAACCCTGTCCCTGTTCCGTGTGATACAGGCGTAACCCCGGATCAGCGCAACGGGTCAAGGCCATTGATCCCTGGCTATCCTGTCGGATGGCCCAATTCATGTTTGACTGCCCGCTGGCAACCCAGACATCCCCGACGAGAACATCGCTGATTTTTGTTTTTCGATCTTTGATTTCCGACTGAACGATCAAGTCGCACGCTTCATCGCTCGCCTTCATCGCATCCAGTTTGACCATCCACGTGCCGTCTGCATTGGCTGCGACCGATTGTTTGTGCCCTGCAAATTCAACGGTCAGTTTCTCATGGGGATCGGCCGAGCCCCACACCGGCATGGGTTTCTCGCGCTGCAAAACCATGTGATCGGAAAACACGGCGGCCAGTTTCAATTCGTTGGCATGCAGCGCGGCCAGCGGTGCCAGCAACAGGGGGATGAGAAGAGCTATTTTCATAAGACTCCTGCTGGTGAGACCTTTAGAAGCAAACATCCATGCGAAGGAATCTCCGCAGAGTATGTGTCGGAAAATGTTCCCAGATCCTTCTGACGCCACAGGTCGCGAAGGTTCTGCTTTCCCGTGAGCTTTGCCTGCTTCCAGTCCAAGGTCAATGTTGCAGGTTTATCGCTCACATTGAAAAGCCCCACTGCCTTGTTCCCGTCGGCAAGTTCTTTGACCAGGATCTTCACCTCGTCGGTATTCGTGACGGCTGTTGGAATCTTGCAGAGTTCATCCTGATCAATGGCCAACACTTCGTCATTGGTGATGAGCCCACGCGTAAAGGGGTCGAGGCGTTCCAGATCACAGCCGAGAAGGAGCGGGGCGGAGAGCATACACCAGAGGGAGACGTGCGTATATTGCTCGTCGGGGGTGAGTGGCTTGGGCTTCTTCCCTTTCCCCGCAATTCCAATTTCAATCGTATCAGGGTCGATGAGATGCCCCGGGGTCTGGTACGGAGCCCATTTCATTTGTGCAAACGCGAATTCAATCACCTTTTTCCAAGTCACGGTTAAAATGTCGCCCGTTGTCCGCCACGATTCAGCGTGCGGTGCGATGTCCTTGATGTTCTTGAACGGAGTGCTATTAGAAAGGCTCAGGATGAGGTCCCTTCCAGAACGACGAAGGGCGTTGTGCACCAAGATCACGTCGGGAGCCTCGATCGGATTCCAGTCATACTTGAGGTAATCAAATCCCCACTCGGCGAATTGTCGGACATCGACTTCAACAAAGGAATAACGGCCGATGGCCCTGGGCAGAATCTTTTTGTTAGAGACTATTTTTTCTCGCGGCCACTGCTTGGGATCCCAAATCCCTTTCGGATCCTCCGAGGTTCCCCCGCAGCGGCTCCCATACGTCATCACCCAAGGGCTGTGGTAAATGCCGGCCTTGAGCCCCAAGGCGTGGATCTGATCCACCAACCCTTTCATGTCGGCGAATAGTTCATTGGGCTGGAGTGCATTGCTGGCTCCGCCGCGGATTCCCTGCCACCCGTCGTCCATATTGATATAGGACCAACCATGCTCATCGAGCTTGGCCGCTTTCATGGCCTTGGCCGCACGAAGAACGTGTTCTCGCTTAAAGCTGGTCCCCCAACAGGTATAGGTATTCCAGCCCATGGCCGGAGTGAGCCCGATCTGCTCACCGACAACAATCTTAAATGGCCGCTTCGCTTCCCCCTTCGCGTTGCAAGCGATCAACATGACCAGATTGGTGCCGAGGTTGGAAAGAGAACCCGTGATTTGCCCCGTTGAAGGGTCGAGCGAGAGACCTGAAGGAAGCCCTTCCGCTGAAAAAGTCATTGGGCGATCCCCTGTCGCCGGAATCGTGTAGAGAAACGGGGATCCCGGACGCACTCCAAAAACCGAAGCCCCGTTGATTCGCGGCGTTGAAGGGGCAGGAGGCGTCAGGATGACCTTTTCATTCGAAGCCGTACTCGAACCTTTTTCCGGCAGAGATTGCACCTCCGCACAAAAGGCAGATCCCGCCACCGTCACACTCAACCCAACACATGCCATCATGTTCAAGAATCTCATAATCTACGTCCTCTCGCCTATAACTTCACAAATTCAAAATTCGACGTTCGATGTTCGTATTCATCCATGCCAATCCGCGCAATCCGTCGGAGGGACGGCGGATCGCCGTCCCTCGGTCGATCCGATCGCCCTCCCGATAGAGCCTTATTCCAATATTCCTTTATTCCTTTGCTTCGAGCTTGCCGTTCAGGGTATAGCTCTCGTTTTTCTTGGTTTCCAATTGGATGATTTTATCGCCGTAACGTATAGGAATGGTGCCGCCATGATTCGAACTGATGCGTGCTTCTGTGAGCTTGCTATCTTTCCAGGCCATATCGACCACAAAGCCGCCGCGGGCACAGATGCCTTTGACGTTCCCAGTGGGCCATGCTTTCGGGAGTGCCGGCAAGAGATTGATTTCGCCTAGGTGTGACTGGATCAGCATTTCGCAGACACCTGCCGCGTAACCAAAATTAGCGTCGATCTGGAATGTCGGATGAGTATTCAGCAGGTTGGGCACGATCATCTCTTTGAGCATGGAATTCAGGATACTGTAGGATCTGTCACCATCCAGGAGACGGGACCAGACACTGATTTTCAAGGCACGGCTCCAGCCAGTTGCCGTATCGCCACGGGCATTCAGCGAGACCTTGGCGGCCTCGGCCAGTTTGGGTGTGGTCATTGGCGCGATCTGGCGACCTGGGAAAACAGCAATCAGGTGCGAGAGGTGCCGATGCTGGTCTGTGGGTTTGTCACGGTCTTCCGCCCATTCCTGAAGTTGACCCCATTTGCCAATTTGCGGACCCAGCAAACGCGTGCGCATGTCTATCACCTTGGCGCGGAAAGTCTCGTCAACACCGAGCACTTGCGAGGCTTCAATATAGTTTGAGAAGAGATCATACGCCAGTTGCTGTTCGTACGAGTTACCTTCCAGCAACGGCCCATGCTCCGGCGACACGCTTGCCGGGCTGATGAGGGTTCCGTTGGGACCTTCCTTCAGAAAATCTTCCCATAATTCACAGAGTTCCTTCATGATGGGATACGCCCGTGTTTTGAGGTACTCCTGGTCGCGGGTGAACGCGTAATGATCCCAGATATTCTGCGCCAGCCAGGATGAATCGCCTGGCACCCACCGGTAAGTGGATCCACCAAAAATGCCGTTCTCTGACCGCATCATCCAACCGCGTGTGCCATACTCCTTCTTCGTGGCGTCGCGGCGGACCGGAATCACCGAGTGCAGCCACTCGGCAAAAGGCTGAAAGCATTCGTTGAGATTGGCCACATCCACAAACCAGTAATTCATCTGGACGTTGATGTCGCTGTGGTAATCGCACCGCCAGGCCGGGTTATTGCTGTTGTTCCACAGGCCCTGAAGATTGGCAGGCAAGTCGCCGGGTCGTGAGCAACCGATCATCAGGTAGCGCGCATACTGAAACAGCAGGACTTCCAACTCCGGATCTGCAACACTCTTGCCGGCAACGGAATTTGTGCCCATGTACTGCGCCAGGCGAAGGTCGGTGGAAAGTGCATGGGAAGCTTCGGGCGCAGCTCCAAGATTCATGGATAAACGGCTGAAGAGCGACTGATAATCCTTGATGTGATCCGCGAGAAGTTGGTCGTACGGAGTTTTGCTGGCTTCGGACAATTGCTGGGTGATGGCGTCGTGCGGATGTTTGCCACGCCATTTTTGATTGCGCTGGTTGACGTAATCAGTGCCGGCATTGAGCAAAATGGTGAGCGTGTTGACCTTCGAGAAGTGTATCTGCCCGTCTTTGGCTTCGACGGTGCCGCCGTCGTTCAGCACCACAGCTTGGGCTTCGTAGTCAAGAGTGATGGTGTACGGATTCGCGTTCCTGACGATGTAACCGTCCAGATTCCCTTTTGACGTCAGTCGGTTTCCTTCAACGCTGACGGTAGCCTTGTGCGCATCGGTCAACGTAATCGTACCGGTGTAGGCAGCGGACTTGTCAGCGGTAAAGCGGAATACCAACGTATGAGCCGGCTTACTGGCAAAGTACTCCCGCCGGTAAGTCACGTCATTCTTGGTGTAGGTGACGGTGTGAACCGCGCGACTGATGTCGAGCTCGCGATGGTAAGCAGTGGGTTTGGATTGTTTGATGAATTCGCGTTCCCTTCGATAGAGGTCGGCGTTGGACTGCTTGCCCAGCTCAATTTCAGCGACTTGAACATGCGTGATCGGGGGCGTGGCTTGCTCGGAGAACATGATCCGGTAATGTGAAAATTTCTGTTCGTTGGCGAAACTATATTCTTTCCGCAGATTCCGTTTCAGAAACCGCGGTTCGTTCACGCGCTTGTCGAGCTCCGTCCAGTTCAAGCCGTTGTTTGAACCTTCCAAAGTCCACGATTTCGGATCACGGTTCGGCGAGTTACTGCTGGAGGTGAACGCATACGAGTTCACCACCATCGCCTCCGTGAAATGCCTTGCCCAGATGACCGGCTTCTTTCTGAATCCCACGCACCATTGAGTAGTCGGATCGCCGTCGATGCTGGCCGCAACGGATTGATCCGCAGGCGATACCTGGCCGCTCGTGCACTCGATCGGCAAACGATCCCCGCCGCCCAAATCAACAATAAGATTACCAAACGCCTGATAAGCACCGGTATCCGTCTCGTCACCGAGCCAGAGGGTATCCTCGTTGAATTGGATATCGTCCTGCCCGACCTCTCCAAAGATCATTGCCCCCAGGCGGCCATTGCCGATGGGTAGAGCCTCCCGTTGCCAACTCGTGGCCGGTTTGTCGTACCAGAGCAACTGGCTGGTTGGGTTGCCAATAGTGCTCCCTGCTGCGGCCAACAGCGGCAGGGTCATGGTCATTGTGAGTAATAATTGCTTCTTCATAAAACGATCCTCTTTTCTGTAATTTCAACTGGAATGTTGGAGTGCTGGGGGTGGATGCCTTCTTGGGCGAATAGGCGTCCCCGCCTGTTCACTGGCGGCGACAAAGCCGCCAACCATAGACATCATGCTTCGCTGTACAGGCGAGGACGCCTATACGCCCAGTATTTTGTATCATGTGATGCTAAAAATTATTTTGCCCTATGACTCGCATTGACCGAATGATAGTAACCGCGTTGGCTCATTCGGATAGCTTAAGAAGCACGGATTGCGTGGCATAACTTTAGCACTTTAGAACTCTCGAACTTTAGAACTTCCCCTCCCCCTCCCGCCCCCCAATGGACGCGATTAGTAAAACCGAACCATCGTACCGGATTGCGTCACGAGTTGCACCTGCTTCTGCCCCGCTACGGTGCGAACGATCACCTTGCTATTGGGTCTGGCCCCTATGATTGCCCAGCTCGACAGAGTTGTCCCGTCGGGTGTCTCAGAGGAACCACACGTAAACAACACCACCCTGTCAGGCAACGTACCGGAGATCGGGCTCACCATCACCGTTGCGACAGTCGGCAAGGTGAGTGCGCCCGTCACCGTGATCAGATCCTGCGTCGTGGCGGAGTAGTTCCAGACATAGATCGCGTTCTCTGCCATGACCAGGTTGGTCACCGTCAGCGTCCCGATGGTGTTCGTAGCGGCGGCAGTGATGAGTCCCTGCGCCAAATTCGTCACCACACCCGCCACCACGCCCGTCCCGCCCAAGGTGCCACCGGACACCACGGTCACGGCACCGGTGACGGACCCGTTGACCAACAGCGTGCCATTGCTGACTGTCGTGCCGCCGGAGTAGGTACTGGCGCCAGTGAGTGCCAGGGTGCCGGTTCCGACCTTGATCAGGCCACTCGCGCCAGTACCGGTGAGCGCTCCGCTCAGGATCCCGTCCACAGGTGCGGCGCCATCGTCGGCCTGGATCGTGCGCATCGCGCCGGCCAACGCGATCGGATTCTGGAAATCCACCGTGTGGGTGGCGGAACTCGCGCCGAGAATCAGGTTATAGCCCGAGAGCACGAAATTATTGGCCACGTTCCACGTCACCGCTGCGCCCGCGCCGCCGAGGTTGACCGTGCGATCAGCGCTATAGGCCGCGAATCCGCCGCTGGCGGAGAAATACACCTTCCCTGCGGTGTTGCCGAGACTACGACTGAAGTTGGTCGAGCCCAACCCCAGCACCCCGCCCGTAAACCTCACGTAATTGATTCCTCCCGCAGTGCCGATACCGCCGGGCACGGCATAGTCGCTTTCGAGAAGCAGTACGCCTCCACCGATGGTGGTGGCCCCTAAATAACTATTGGTGCCGCTGAGCGTCCAGATGCCAGATCCGCTCTTGCTCACAGTGAGATCTCTGGAGCCACCAAGATCCGTAATGTTCCCCTGGATCTTATTGCCGGTGCTGCTGCCGCCCAGAGTTAGGGTTGAGCCACCGGGAGCCGTACCCGTTACGTTGCTCAAAACCACGTTCACATTGGTCGGATACAATGATATCGAACCGGCTCCGTTATTATTATTTGTAATGGTCATGAGGCCGGTCACTACCAGACTGGGCGTGCCGCTGGTGATCTTGGGGCCCGCGTTGATGGAGAATGTTGGGGTCCTCAACGAAGTCCAAGTCGAAAGATTGCCGTCCACCGCTGGCCCGTCAGTGGCGCGATCCAGCGTGATCGTGTGGTTCGCACTGGCTGTGGTGCCGTTCGCGTATGAGACGGGAAAAGCATTAACCGGCGTATCCGAGGCGAAGACTATCGTGGATGAATAACCGGCACTCTTCCCTTGGAGAAAGGTTGAGGAGCCCACGGCATTGGGGTTGGTGAGTCGCACGGTGACATTGTCGCCAAATGTGGAGCCCCCAGTATAACTGTTGCTGCCGCCCAGGGTGATCGCGCCCCCCGTACCGGAGAGACTCAAACCAAAGGCACCACTGATGTTGCCGTTCAAGGCGAGGCCACCACTGGTCGCGAAAATAGTTCGCGCCGCGGTGAGGGCTATGTCCAGATTGATGGTCTGGAGATTGGTGCTGTTGTTGACGATGTTGCCGCTGGGCGTGATCGAGTTGCCGTTGATCGTGTATGCGGGGGCGTTAGCGTTAAAGGTCGTGCCTCCGATCGATGATCCCTCCAGGAGGTCGTTGTTTAGCGTCGTGCCCGAACTGCCTGCGATGTCGAAACTCGGGCTTTGTGCTAACGGTGTC
>SESA01001326.1_pt1 | contig 12967 bp, 18 predicted proteins | sample 3171451 | NCBI WGS metagenome assembly SESA01 (sample SAMN06051862, study PRJNA518727) | freshwater metagenome | biome: subpolar coniferous forest; feature: holomictic lake; material: water; isolation source: holomictic Lake 227, 8 m depth | place: Canada: near Kenora, Ontario | collected...
CCGTATAAAGAGATGGAAGTCGGCGATAGTTTCTTCGTCGGCTCTGGCAAGTTGCAGGTGGTGTGCAATGCCAACTACAGGGCATCCAAGCGGTTAGGGATGCAGTTCATAGCGAGGAAAGAAGTCGAGGGAGTTAGGGTGTGGCGGGTGTCGTAGACCCCGACAATTTGACCAAAGGGAAAATATGGAGAACGGCGTAAAGAAGCTAGAGTTCTTTGACGAGAGCCTCTTTGTAGACGTCTTAGACCAATACATAGTCTGGCGTTTGAACGATTTAATAGAGAACGAAGAAGAAGCCAAGATTAGGCGTGCTTGCTTTGTTCTAAGAGCTTACTTAACACCAGAAGGTGACAACGATGACTGAAGTAATTAACCACATGATGCCTCTTGCTATGGAGGATGTGAAGAAAGCCTACATGGAGAAAGTCTATGCCATGAGCCATGCTGAACTGTTTCATGAGCTAATGCGTGTCCATACCGAGTCAGCTAAGTTGTTGCGGGATGCAACGGACGAGGCGGCAAGACTAAAGGATGCCCTTGAGCGACTCAGCACAGTCAACTGACAGGTACGCAGAAGAACTTCTGCTCTCCCGTACTATGCTCAGAAGTGAGATGCTTCGGGCGACTAAGGCTATTACGCCAACGGATAAGCGTAAGCTCTTAGAGACATGGAAAAAAGTCTACAAGCCTGAGATAGTTGAGGAGTTGCTTCGTGTTGCCAAAGACAAAGATGCACGGCACCGTATAGCTAACTGGAACCTAGAGCAGTTCAACAGCGAACGACGAAAGTCTAAATGAAGTTCAATCTCAAACAGTTCTACGCCTTCTGCTCTGAGTTAAAGATTGAAACCAAAGAGCAGGGCTTACGCAAGATGGACAACCTTCTAGGAACTCAAACCTATGTCATGGATGAGATTACTAGCGGCTTGGAAAGCGGTGTCCATTTCTTTGTTATTTTAAAAGGCCGTCAGCTTGGCATCACTACTATCAGCCTAGCCTTAGACCTTTACTGGCACTACATCAATGCGGGGTTAAATGGAACACTTGTTACAGACACAGAAGAAAACCGAGACATGTTTAGGGGAACGCTCGGCAGTTACATGGATGGTTTACCAAAAGAATTCAAGATACCCATACTTGCACACAATCGAAACTCGCTTGCCCTCAAAAACAGAAGTCGTATCTTTTATCAAGTCGCAGGGCTTAGAGCGAAAGGAAGTCTTGGTCGTGGCAAGGGCATCACATTCCTTCACGGCACAGAGACGTCTTCGTGGGGCGATGAAGAAGGACTAGCCTCCTTGCTGGCCTCTCTTGCAGAAACCAACCCTAAACGTCTCTACATATTCGAGTCTACTGCTCGCGGCTTTAATATGTTTCACGATATGTACGTAACCGCCAAAAGAGCCAGAACTCAGAAAGCTATCTTCTGCGGCTGGTGGCGCAATGAGTTCTATTCTGCGGCACCAGATACGGACGTCTACAAAGTCTATTGGGACGGCAAACTAACGCCCGAAGAAAAAGAGTGGACCCGAGATATTAAGAAACTCTACAACTTTGAGATTAACTCGCGCCAGATGGCGTGGTGGCGTTGGAAAATGCTTGAAGGCATTAAGGATGATTCCTTGATGTATCAAGAGTTCCCACCAACCGAAGACTATGCGTTTGTCATGACGGGTACATCCTTCTTCTCTAACTCACGGTGTACTGACGCCATGAAGATTGCTAAGAAGATTGACTGCGACCATTACCGTTATGCGATGGGTGTCAACTTCCAAGACACTGAAGTGCTAAAGTCTACTGAGCGTCTGTCAACACTAAAGGTTTGGGAGGAACCCATTGATACCGCTTACTACGTTATCGGTGCAGACCCTGCTTATGGTTCTTCTGATTGGGCTGATAGGTTTTGCGTTCAAGTCTTCCGCTGCTATTCGGACGGAATGGAACAGGTCGCTGAGTTCGCCACTTCAGAACTTAATACGTACCAGTTTGCATGGGTTATTTCTCACTTGGCAGGAGCCTACAAGAACTCGACGCTTAATCTGGAAGTTAACGGGCCGGGACAGGCTGTGCTAAATGAGATTAAGAACTTGCGCCGTCAAGCTGCCAGCATGGGTAACGCTATGGGCAAGAGTTTGATGGACGTCTACGGTTCTATGTCTAACTACATCTGGCGGCGTAATGACACGATGGGCGGGTTATCTAACTCTCTTGGCTGGCTAACAACCCAAGCCACTAAAGAGCGAATGATGAACTACACCAAAGACTTGTTTGAGCGTCAGATGTTAGATGTTTATTCCGTAGACACTATCGAGGAGATGAAGACCATCATCCGTGACGGCGCATCTATCGAGGCTTCTGGTCGCAATAAGGATGACCGAGTAATGGCAATGGCCTTGGCGTGTGCTGCTTATTCGGAACAAGTTCAACCCCAATTAATTCAGCGCAAACTAAGCCGTAAAGTATCCAGAGAGCTAGAAGCAAAGACACCTGAACAATTGTCTGTAGGCAAAGGCGTATCCAACTACTTGAAAGCGATTGGTGTCTATGGCGCATAATCAATTGACCATTGTTTCCGTTCACGGACACACAGATGGGTCATCCACCTTGCCGTCCATTATCCGCAGTATGCGGGAGCTACCGGGGTCCAAAGGGCTGTTAATTTCTCCAGCCAAGCCAGCTAACATTCCTGACAGCATTGAATGGAAGTCTTGCTTTCCTTTCGACTACCGGGGTTACAGCACATTTATCATGCACTGCCTTCATGAATTCATCATGACGGACTTCTGTTTGATTGTGCAAGATGATGGGTGGGTTTTGGACGGCACCAATTGGAGAGACGACTATTACACCTACGATTACATTGGCGGCATTACTCACGCTGGTCTGGTGGGCAACACATTACATCTAGGCTTTGAATGGACTAAGTACAAAGACCCCGTTCTTGTTCTAAACGGCGGCTTTTCCCTGCGTAGCCATAAGTTCTTAAAAGCTCCAAACAAATACGGCATTGTTCAGACCTTTTCTGAGGAGATACATATCTGGAACGAAGATATTCAACTCTCTTGTTTAAAGCGTCCCGTCTTTGAGTCCTTGGGATTTAAGTACGCCCCCAATGAAGTTGCTAAATACTTTTCAATGGAACACATAGCTCCCAAGTTTCATGACGATATGGACTTTTCTAAACTCCTTGGTCATCATTCAACTACACGTAAGCTAATCCGAGACAATGAGATTCTCCTGCCGATGGGTATTCAGAACGCCCACAGGGAAACAGAGTTCTTAGATTTCCTGCAATCTAAAGGGTACATCCTTAACTATGTCGCAAACGGTTCTCACCAAGCGTGAGTTAATGACGCAGATGCGCCGCTTCATTAGGGATAAGGAGCGCGGCATCTCCATGAAACTCTTTGCAGACTTGTGTGGGGTCAACAAGGCCCACTTGCTAGACGTCTTTTGGTATCGTTCTGAACCGTTGACCGAATATATCCAGCGCAGAGTTGATAAAGGATACAAGGCATGGCAGCGTGGCGAGGTAGCTATCATGCAATTGCGTAACCGTAGCAAATACATTGAATACCGCAGGGAAGCCAAACCAAGAATCATGCCCACTACTGGCCTACAAATGATTAATGGGAAGATAGGGATTAGATTGGGTATGAGGAATATAGACGATTATTCGCAACCACCATTATTTGAAGGGGATAACAATGGCAGTTCTACATGACTACAAATGTCCAAAGCACGGATACTTTGAGAGCAGAAAGGGGCTATGCCCCATGAAAGATTGTGCCGAGGAGGTGTCAATTGTCTACTTGCAAGCTGTAGGCATGATGTCGGACGGTACAAAGAAGAACGACAAGACAATTAAGCAGTTAGCGATGGACTTTGACATGACAAACGTCAAATCTACCCGTGAAGGGGAGAATCAGTCGGGATTCTTCACCAGAAAGAACAAAACATCCAAGAAACAGCTTGAGAAGGAAGCGGCTATTGCAGAACAGCGTCCTAGAGAGCCAAGACCGGGTGACTCAGCTATTTGGGGCGGCGACAGCCGATATAGCTTGGGAAATGTAATAAAAGGCGGGGCTGTACGCTCAGTTATGGGAGAATCGGTCGGAATGAACCCAAGAGACGCCGGAAACTTGACAGGACCCAAGGCGGCGAGTTATATAGCTGACCATGAAAACCTACAAGTGAAGTCTTAAATGCGGATACCAACCAAAGACCTAGAGCGTGAGTTCTTCTACCGCGACTTAATCGAAAAGTGCATGGTATCTTTGGCAGAGCGCAAAGGTGATTACGCTTCCCTGCGCTCTTGGTTTTTGTTCGGTGCTGGTGCCAATGAAAACCCCGCCTTGTTCAACAAGATTTATCCCCACATTGACCAGCTAACGTCGTTTCTCTATTCAGCAGAGACTACACGTTTTTCTATCAATGTCGGTGCAGCAGTTCCCAATCAAGAACACATTAAGATTCCAAGGCTGACCCTAGCCTTAAATGATGAGTGGTTAAACTCTAATGCCGACCAAGTCTTCTCCTCTGCTCTGACATGGGCGTTAGTTTTCAACAGCACCTTCATCAAGCTAGTGGTCAACAACGGTATTCACCCCTACATGGTGGAGCCAAGCTCAATGGGCGTCTTGCGTGAAGACGTTACCTACGCAGACAGACAAGAAGCAATAGTACAAACCTATTACATTACAAAATCCGATTTATATAACCGATTGTATAGCCACCCAAAACGGGAAAGCATCGTCAAACGTATTCAGACATCCATGAATACGAAGACTGAGGATATGCCGGAAGGTCTTGACCGCATCATTATGAGTCAATCCAACCCAACCATATACGGTAACGTCAACTTAGACTTGACCGGCACGAACCGTTACAAAGCGCGTGTTGCTGAAGACACCGTAAAGATGTATGAGTTGTGGGTGTGGAACGATGAGACACAAGATTACCAAGTGGTCACGATGGCTGACCCTGACATCTTTATTTATGACCGTCCGGGTGCTTCAGTATTTTTAAAAGGTGAGCTGCCATTTATTCAGATTTGCCCTAACCCGCAATTTGATTATTTTTGGGGTCAGAGTGAAGTTGCTCGTCTAAACCTGTTGCAAGCCATACGAAACAATCGTATGACAGAAATTTTAGACCTGCTGTCTAAGCAAGTCTCTCCTCCTAAAGTATTCTCTGGCTTTATGGGTATCACGGATGAGAAAGCCTTTGCGTTTGACCGTCCGGGTTCGTTTGTCTCTAGTGATATGCCTAATGCAAAGGTGGATTCAATTGCACCTGAGATGCCAGCGACATTATTTGAGGTCATCCATGAAATTGACGCAATGTTTGCAGAAGCATCTGGAATATCAAGTGTTCTGTCTGGTCGTGGTGAGCAAGGCGTTCGCTCCGCTGGTCATGCTTCTCAGTTGGCCCGTCTTGGAAGTTCTCGCGCAAAGAAACGCGCCCTAATTGTCGAAGACAGCTTAGAAAAGGTAGCAACGCTATACCTGAAGCTAATGCAAGCCTATGACAACACGCATTTTACGGATGAAGAAGGCAATAAGTTTATTGCTGAACAATTTACCAAAGATTATGTGGTGAAAGTGGACGCTCACTCCAACAGCCCGATATTTACCGAAGATATGCGTCAGTTGGCGTTCAATTTGTTTAAAGCTCAAGCTATTGACAAGGAATCTTTACTTGACTTGCTTGAACCGCCAATGAAACAATTGTTAATAGATAAATTGAAGAAGCGCGAGAAGATGCAAGCGCAACAGCCGCAACAAAAGCCCGAAGGCAAACCCGATTTGAAAGCAGTGGAGGGGTAATGGCAACTAGACCAGATTACGCACCAAAAGCAGACCAGCCGAGAGTATCGACCGGCGAACTAAAGAGGACTGAAGCTGCGCCGAGTATGCAATATCGCGTCTCGGGCATTAAGTCTTTTAACCCCCGTCAAGCAAGAAAGACGGGCCGTATGGGTGAGCGATAGGAGTACATCATGTACAAAAAAATGAAGCGTGGTCGTAAGACTCGTCGTTAATTCCCCGCAAGGGATGAGGTATGGCTGACTTCCTCTTTTAAGTTGGCCGCTGCTATTTGGAGAAATCATCATGGCACGCAAATCACGCAAAGGCCGTAAGGCACGCAAGTAATTAGTCCCTTGTGGATTAATCCCAAGGGGGAGGGGAAATACTCCCCCACTTGACATTTGCTGATAGTCTGGTCTAATCGCGTCTAGTTTGACGATAGAGGTTATTTATGAGCGTACCACCCGATAAGTTAATGGAATTGATTGGCAAGCAACAGGGTAATCCTGCTGAAGCCCCACCTCCTGACACCACCGCAATGTCTGACTCGTCTACGGCTCCTATGTCGGCACCGATGTCTACGCCAGAACCCAAGATGGGAAATCGTGAAGGTGCGCTAGTCAACATTTCAATGGCGATGGATTTGATTGAACAAGCCTTGCCAAGTTTAGGCAGTGAATCCGTCGAAGGTCAAAAAGCATTAAACGCTATTCGTGCGTTGAGTGGTTTGATTGGCCCTCGCAAGCAGAAAACAAATGAACTCCAGCAATCTGAGATTATCCAGATGCTACAGAACTTGCCGCAAGCCGGTGGAGCAACACCAGAAGGCCGTGCAATGTCGCAAGCTCCTATGGTCCCGAACCTCCCGCCAATGCCCGGAGCAGCACCTTCTCCGATGAGTATGCCCGGTGCCGGTGGTGGCGGTGCTTCACCTCAACCCACTCCAATGTAAGGAATTAACATGGACCTGTTTAAACCAAGAGGTGCTAATAGCCCTCGCCGTCCTACCGACAACAACCAGCAAAACGGTGTTGTAACGAACCCTCCCCGCTTTGAGCAGTTTGGCGGTCTTAATGCTGCTGGCAAAATTGGCAGCAAAAATAAGATGGGTGTTCAAAAACCCGGTGACGGTAAAAAAGTAATCTAACGTAGTTAGGGGATAAAAATGAGTCTTGAAGATATGTCTTTTGAGCAGCGCGACCAATTAGCGTTGTTAATGCGTGAACTTTCCGATAATCCAGCAACCAGAAAAGATGTTCTGCGTTTGACTAAGCAATTAAAGCCAGACCTCGTCATTCCTGAACTGGATATTGAAAATAGCACAAAATCGTATGTCGATAAGCTAGAACAGCGGCTTATGGAACGTGATGCAAAAGACAGAGAGCAAGATGCTGTGCGCGACCTTGAATCACGCCGTAACAAGCTAATGAAAAAAGGTTTTGTGCAGAATGAAGACGATATTCACGAAGTGGAGAAAATTATGCTGGAAAAAGGCATAACCAACCACGAATCGGCTGCGGAATACTGGCAGTGGATGAAACAATCCGCTACACCAACGCCAACAGGTTACAACCCGTCAGCCGTCAGTAAGTTCGACCTAGGTAAATACTACAAGAACCCTGTCGGTGCAGCTAGAGACGAAGCATCAAAAGCACTCCAAGAGTTGCGTCAAAATAAGCGACCCATTGGATTTTAATTTAGTAGGGGATAAAGTTTTTTAGGAGATAACCATGCCTATTGGTGGCGGTATCATTCCAGCAACAGGTAGTACGCAATATACCGAGTTGACTTACGTCACACGGCGTGCGTTCATTCCGAAGCTGGTAGTTCAACTCTATAACTCGACTCCGTTGATGGCGGCTCTGATTGCTAACTCGCAACAGGCTTCCGGCGGTGTTTCCTCCGTAACCGTTCCCGTTCAGGGCGCACAGTTTGTGAACGCACAATGGTCTGATTACTCTGGTTCGTTTAACCAGCCGTCAGTCCAGCAAGGTGCTTTCAACGCTGAGTTCGACCTGAAGCTGATGATTGCTCCAGTACCGTTTCTCGGTATGGAAGGTGCAGTTCAGCAAGACGCTGCAATCATTCCATTGATTGAAGCCCGTATGAACGATGCGACTAACGTGATGATGGATGCAATGGCAACTGCCTTGTACACCAACAGCACAAACACGCAACAGTTCACTGGCTTGCCAGCCGCTGTTTCAGCTTCAGGCACCTACGGCAATATCAGCCGTTCAGCCTATAGCTGGTGGCAGTCAAAGTCGTACTCAGCAGGTAACGTAAACCCAACTCGTCAAAACATCCTGCAATACATTTCTGGTACTGTTAAAAACGGTGCTGAAGTGCCTTCGTTTGGTGTTTGCGGTTTTGGTACATGGACCCTGTTGGCGCAAGACTTTGTTGGTCAAGAGCAATACGTTATCACTCCCGGTTCCGGTTTTGATAGCGATTCCAACGGCCCACAAGCAGCGTTCCGTGCTTTGATGGTCGCTGGTGTACCTATTTATCCTGACCCCTACTGTCCAGAAGGTACGGTTTACTTCCTGAACACTAACTACCTGTCGCTTTATATCCATGAGCAAGGTTCGTTCGTGTTTACTGGATTTGAATCGACTCTACCTAACTGGCAGATTGGTTACGTTGGTGCTGTATTGATGATTGCTGAGTTGGTTTCAACTAAGCCTAAGTCGATGTCAGTGGTGTCGGGTTACAACTCTCTCAGCATATAAGGAGCTAACCATGTCACTAAGTACCAATAAAATCACGCTTGCTGGTGCACAAACTAATACCGCTGGTGCCTATTTTTTAACCACTACTGTTACTTCGACTAGCACGGGTAATGGCACGGTTATTCCGGCTGGTGTTTATTTGATGTTCCCACAAGCAAACACTTCGGTAGTTGCTTACAACGGTTCGTCTAATGCAACATTAATGGCTGCTAACACTGGTGGCGTTATCATTTCTGATGGCGTAAACGTGTATGCGAAATCAACTGCCGCAGCAGATACTGTTACGTTGTTGGCTACCAATGGTGGTCAGAACGTCAGCAGCACTTTTGCATCGTAAGGGGGCATCATGGCTAATTCTGATGCAGTATCGCAGTTATACCTTGACAGTTTTAGCAATGGTCGCCTTGGTGTTGTTCGTGGTACAACGCTAAACACTTCTGGTAACGCAGTAATCACTATTCCTCTTTTGAGTGGTGGTCTGACTAACGGAGGTGGTGTAGCTAATTCCGGTGGCATTATTGTTCGTCGAGTGACGATTCAAAACGGCTCCGGTAACGTGTCTAATGCAAATGTAAGCATCTCAGTAACTGGTGATGGCGCAAACCTTATTACGGCTAATACCGTATTAACAAATATGTCCACCACTGGTCGTTATGCTGACATTAATGCGGCAGCACCATACACCAGCAATGTTGTATCCGGTAGCGTAACCCAATGCCTGTACGTGAACATTAACGCAATTGCTAACAATGCAAACACCGTTGATATTTGCGTATATGGCGACGTTGTGAGCTTCTAATTATGCAAACCGTTTATGTGACAAACAAATGGGAAAAACCCATAACCTTTAGCTATAACTACATACCTTACACATTTCCGGTGGGTGAGAGTGTGGAGGCACCTCTGGAGGCTGTTTGTCACATATTCGGGCATAACGACCCTGATAAAGAACCGTATATGGCGCGGTTGGCGATGATTCAGACTAAAGCAGATATTCCTGCCGGATTAAAAATCCTTGAAAAATTTCTGATTACGGACCAGCCGCCAAAGAAAGTCCACTCGTTATCCCCGGTGGTTGAAAGAGTACCCCTGCCTCCCAAAGAGGTTGGGGGAAAAGTCAACGTAGCAGCTTAATATGGACCGTAAATGTCGCAGACACTGCAAAGCTACATTACTGCTGTTAGATACCTGTTACACGATGCAAACGCAAACTTTTACACCAACAGTCAGCTAACTGACTACATCAACGGTGCTAGAGCGCGTGTTGTTCGTGATACAGGGTGTCTCCGCACGGTCCAAACAAGTCAAACGCCTTGTACCCCGGTGGCTGGTGGAAGTAACCCTGTTATTTGGTCATCCGGCTTAGTTGTAAGTGCGGGTGATTATGTATTTTCCAATATCTTTATTTATGCGGTAACTGTTGCAGGTACGTTGGGAGACGCTCCAGACTATCCTTCTTCAACTAACATTTACCCGCCAAGCACACCGTTTACTAGCGGAACAGCTACGGTTCAGTACGCTGGTCCCTCAGAACTGATTAACTATTCTTGTTTGCCGTCTGGAACTTTGACCTTAGACGTCATCAACATTAACCTTTATTGGGGAAATTCCAGAATACCGTTGCGCTATATGCCTTGGACAGACTTTAACGCACAATTGCGTTATTGGCAGAACCGCATCGGAACGCCGGTTGCTTTTAGCATTTACGGGCAATCTCAAATCTACATTGGACCCGTTCCTGACATAGCTTACACAATTGACTTAGATACGGTTCTCCTACCGACGGATTTAGTGAATCTGACGGATACGGATAACATTAACGAACCGTTTTCTAGCACAGTTAAGTTTTATGCTGCTTATCTCGCTAAATACTATGAACAGTCGTTTGGTGAGGCTGAGATTTATTTAGGGCAGTACAAGCAACAGATTCAAGCGGTTCAGGCGTCCATTTACACTCGGAGACTGCCTGACCCTTATTCCAGAGCGTACTAGGTCATGGCTGCTGCTGAACAAAAAAAATCGTATGAAGTCGTTAAGAACTTTCGGGGAGTCAACACGAAAGCTAACCGCACGGCTATTGGTGACGATGAGTTCTACTGGCTTGAGAACGCCATGCCTGTGGGATATGCCAACTTAAAGATTACGCCGACTTATGATGCTGTTGGCAGCGTTACTTTTTCTCATACCGTTGTTAATTTCTTCTCAGCTAACATTGGCTTAGACGATTATTTGATAGCGTTTGAGGATGACGGAAGCTGTGAGTACGTCAACCTGACCACTAATGTCAAAGGCACGTTAGCCTCTGCCGGTACGTTCTCAACTAGCGGCATGAACATTAGCCAGTGGAAAAATGACCGTATTCTAATTATTGACCCGGCTAAAGGTTACTTTACGTGGGATGCAATTAATTTAATTTTTGTTGGCTCAATTGGCTCTATAGGAATTGTCAACAAAGGTTCCGGTTATACGTCTGCTCCTTCTGTCGTTATATCGGCACCGAATCAGACAAACGGAATACAAGCCACAGCCATTGCTACTGTTACTGCTAACACCGTTTCGTCTGTTACTTTATTAGAAGCTGGCTCTGGTTATACGTCTTCTCCGACCATTACCTTTAACGGTGGTGGTGGTGCAAATGCTAATGCTATTGCGTCCATTACGACGTTTGCTCAAGGCACCGTTGCTGTTCTGGTGACAAATGGAGGCACGGGTTACACCAACTCTGCCAACATTACTGTCAGCATTAGTGGTGGCGGTGGGACTAATGCGGCTGGTCAAGCTATTGCTAGTGGCAACTTAGTAACGCAAGTCATTATGACGAATGTAGGTTCTGGTTATACCAACCAAGCCAACATTACGGTGTCTATTACTGGAGGTGGCGGCTCTAACGCTACGGCTAAAGCGATTATTAATACAGGGACTAACTCCGGTATTCAGTCGTTTTCTGGACGGGTTTGGATTTCTAGCGGCAGGACAATTTATTATTCGGCTGCCGGTTCGTACAGTGATTTTGTAACTGTGTCTGCTGGTACGGTAGTGCTTACTGACGCTACATTGCACGGAAACATTATTCAGTTATTGTCAGCCAATAATTTCTTGTATATTTTTGGCGACGACAGCATTAACGTGTTTTCAGACGTTAGGGTTACAACGGCTGGCACGACTTTGTTTACGAACACAAACGTCAGTGCATCGGTAGGTACTAAGTTGGCGTATGCCATTTTTCCGTACTTCCGGTCTGTGTTGTTTATGAATGAGTATGGTGTTTATGCGCTTGTTGGCTCTACAACGTCGAAGATTTCTGACTCTTTGGACGGCATATTTCCTAATATTGACTTTGTTACTGGCAATACTAGCGGTGGTCAGGTTTTGTTAAACAGTATTCTTTGTTCTGCGTTTAACTTCCGGTACACAGGTGGGTTGGGAACATCAAGCAGTAACAGATACATACAAGCCGTTTTCTTTGAGAAGAAATGGTTTTTTACTAGCGCAGGCAACAATTTGAAGTTTGTTACTTCTGCGCCTACAGGTGGAAAAATTACGTTGTACGGTACAGATGGAACATCGTGCATAAAGATGTATGCAAACACAACGGCAGGTCTTAGCAGTTATGTGCAGACGTCTTTAAATCCGATGAAAGACCCGATTAGAACTAAACAGGCTTTAAAGATTGGTGTTGAAGCGACATTAAGTAATTCGTCAACAATTACTGTGTCAGTCGATTCTGAAACAGGTTCTAGTCCTTCTGTTGAATTGGGTCAAACAGTAACTTGGATAAATAACTTTTCCGCATCTATTCCTTGGATTAACAATAGTTCAACTATCATCAATTGGACTACTGGCTCGACAGGATATACGTTGTACAAAACAGATGCCAAGCAGTATGGCAAATACTTGGGAATGACCGTGACATCGACCAATGCTGGCGTTGTGTACAACGGTTTTGAATACGAACATGAATTGAGAGTGAGGTTCTAAATGGCTGTTACATATACTTTTGCTACGGCAACTTCTTCGATACCGTTATCTCAGCTTGATAGTAATTTTGCTACTACTATCACGCTTGGTAACACGGCTATCCAACTTGGAAATACTGTTACTACGTTAAATAATATGACGTTAGCAAACGTCACTATTAGTTCAATAGCGAGTGCAATTAACAATGTTTCCTTAACCAACGTCACTATTACTACGGGCAACATAACTGCTAACGTAGCCAATAGTACGATTGACGGAAGCAACACGGTTGGTTATCTAACCATTCCTCAGAACTCACAGAATGGCGCATACAACGTCGTACTGGCTGATACCGGCAGACACTTGTATCACCCTGTTGGTCAAGCTGCGGCTACGTACACGATTCCAGCTAATTCTAACGTAGCGTTTGCGGTTGGTGCCGCTTTGACGTTTATTAACTTGTCTGCA
>SESA01001327.1_pt1 | contig 12963 bp, 9 predicted proteins | sample 3171451 | NCBI WGS metagenome assembly SESA01 (sample SAMN06051862, study PRJNA518727) | freshwater metagenome | biome: subpolar coniferous forest; feature: holomictic lake; material: water; isolation source: holomictic Lake 227, 8 m depth | place: Canada: near Kenora, Ontario | collected 2013-06-25...
CCAAGTGAGAGCTGCTTGCTGGCAAACAGCGTTTCATCGTCTTGTTCTGTAAGGCGTACGCGGAAATTTGTCATATCATGCACACCGGCTCTGGATATCAGAGATAACCTTTGTTACCGTTAATTGATCGACTCTGAATTTACTCCTGCCGATGACCGTTAAGAGATGTATTGCCTCGTTCTTCTCAAGTACTTTTTGGATAGCGCAGTGCCCGATGAATCCCACCGTTCCTTTCATGTGGCTGATGAGTACCGGAAGAATCCGTCTCACAAGATCACGGGCCAGACCGTCATCAAGGATAAAGAAGAAAGTGCCATCACCTTTCATGAAATGGTAGTGTGCACAGGTTATCACTTCGTGCTCTCCTCTTCCGAGCAAAGGCCGGAGCAGTTCAATTGATGGATCGCTTCGTGTCTTAGATGCCGAAATTTTCACCATAAGGACTTGAGCCTTGAATGGTGGCGAAAAACGTTGAAACTGCGATTCCTGTTCTACATCCGGCACAACCAGGATTGTAAAGTTCCCCGCTATCAGCATTAATATACGGATACGATCGGAGATTGGCAGGTGGCCTTCAAGATCATCTAGAAAGCAAACAAAAAAAGATGAGTCGGGGATAACGTTCATATTATCCCTTCAGAAGTTCGCCGTATCGTTGGTGGGTGATGATTTTTTTCCGCAGAAGACTGTCAGCAAGTTGTTTTTTTCGCTTCAGCAACGCATCGAACCGATCTGATTTTTCCGTATATCCATACGTCATATAGACAAGGAACATGAACTCTTCATCACTCATATGGTCATAAACCGACCGGATAAATTCTATGGATTGATTAAGCCGCTCAAAGTTTTCCGGGCGCATCTCCTTCTGGACCGTTGAGCTGAAACGTTGTCCCTCATCAGACAGGTAGATTCCCTTATTGTCAGCTACAAACAATTCCGGATTGTTCTCTACTACGTGCTCAGCGCTGTTTGAGTAGGGGCCAAGCCGATGAGGCATGAAATCGAAGATGGTTTCAAACTGAGGCATTGCCTTGATCAGCAGAAACAACTCCTTCTGGAAATTTACTTTTGAGGCGATTGGCTTATCAGCTCCGCTCAGAAGCAAAGCTATTAGCTTCTTACGAAACGTTTCCTCCTCATCGTAAGTTAACCGGGTCTTCTGCATATCTCTAGTCAGTATTTGGTATAGATATCCAAGAAGGTTATGGCATGCGGGGAGTGAAACTGTAAAAAAGTCAGCATGCGATCTTTAGTCTTCAAGGTTTGATTAAAAAAAGTAACCAAAGTGAAGGTGTTTACTGCTTATTTCCCCGTTACACCCTCCACATTTCCCTCTCCGGCATCTGGGCATCGCCACCACCGGGCCTTGACCCGACAAAGTTTAGATAAAACCTATTGGAAAAAATAGATCAATATTATTTCTCAAAACATTCTCTGAAATAATTACAGCAAATTTTTCCAGTTCAGCAAAACTGTAACTTTTCCAAATTCCCCGTCTCCGTGAAATAACACCATCCCTGCACATTATTCCCTCCGATAAGTTGCCGGGCCGCCGCAACATAAACCGAAACTGAAAGAGCATACTCCTTCGCAACGGCAGCATAGTCGGAAGAAACCTCACTCTTATAATCAATCGCAACCCACGACCTATTCTCAAGCTCACACAACCGGTCGATCTTCCCGGTCACCCGCTTCCCATCAATCGTAACAACAAACGGCACTTCACAATACGACCGCTTCACCCGCTTCATCAAATCCGAAGAACGGAACTGGGCGACGATCTCCTCACACTGCCGGACATGCTCCTCCGAATATTCCCCATATTCTTTCAAAACAGTCGAAACATCCCGGCCCCGCAACACCTCATGAACAATTGTGCCCTTGGTAGCACCGCCAACACCCGGCAAATACTTCGAAACCATTGGCTCCCGGGCGTGAACCGGTCCCTTCTCCAGCTCCGAAACAGAAACAACCTTCACCCGCTCCGGCCCGGGAGAGTACTGAGGACCACTCCAGGTCCCACTCATCCCCGCACACTCATCCTGCACAACAAGAAGCGAAGGTGAGACCCGCCCCGTCTCAGCAGGAATCGCCAAAGGATCAGAAACAATCGAAAGACGCAGTCCGGAAGGCAACACCAGTCCCCCCGCAGCAATCGCATCGCCAGTCACCGATAAAGAAGTAAACACCCACTCGATCCGGGACCGGGCAAGGTCCAAAGACAACCCGGTATCCGATGGCGCAGTCCCGCTCATGAACAAATGATCCCGCGCCCGGGTCAAGGCCACATACAGCAGCCGCTTCCGCTCGGCCCGCTCCTTCTGGCGCTGCAACTCTATAAGCATCACCATTACGGCACTTTCGGTCATCTCGTAATTGTCAGCGGGGTTTGGGACTTTCACGCCAACGAGGAGCGGGTTGTCGCCAATCATGATCGGGGGATAGCGTTCACGGAAGGACATGCCCATGTCCGGCACAAATACAATGGGAAACTCTAAGCCCTTTGCAGCATGCACGGTCATGATGTTGACGGCATTCTCCGCAAGGGCATCGAGGGGGGCCTCGCCCTCCCGCTCGTCCTCGTCCATTGCCTGCCGGAGATCTGCGGTGAAGTCGGCGAGCGCATAGTTCCCGTTCTCCTCGCGGTTCCGGGCCATGCTCACCAGCTTCTCGATGTTGGCGAGAATCTGTTCTCCGGCCGGGAGAGCGGCATACACGGTGTAGACTCCGGACTCCGCCAAGATCCTGCGCAGTAACGAGACCAGACCGGACCGGCCGGAGTACTGCTGCCATGACTTGAGCAGGTCGCGGGCCCGGGTGGCCGGCCCGGAACCGGTCCGCTCCGCGTATGCAACCAGCTTGTCCCAGAATAACCGGCCGTTCTCCTGCGCAATGCTGAAGAGTTCCGTATCCGGAACGCCAAAGTACGGGGACCGCAGGATTCCCGCAAGGCTGATGTTGTCGTGCCGGTGTTCGAGGAACGCGAGGATATTGCAGAGATCGTACACTTCCTGCCGGTGATAGAACCCGGTCCCCCCGTGGACATAGAAGGGGATCCCGTACTCGCCCAGCGCCGAAAGGTAATACGAGAGATTGGTCCGCGCTTCCAGCAGGATCGCGATATCGCCGTACCGGGCCATGCGCTGAACGAACGAATGGTCCGGCTGTTCCACGTACACAGAGAGCGGCTGCGCGTTGATGAGGCTGTGGATCCGCCGGGCCAGCATCCCGGCCTCGTTCCGCTTTGTCCCGGCCGCATCGCTTCCCTTCAGCGGGAGGAGGAGTTCCACCGAACCGGCATGACTGGCGCGGCTCTCGGATATCCGGACCGGCTCGTACCCGAACTCCCATGGCTTCTCGGCAGAGGCAAGCAGTTGGGAGAAGATGTGATTCGAGAGACCGATCACTTCCTTTGTACTCCGGAAGCTGGTATCGAGGTTCACCACACGTCCCTTGCAGGCCGCTGATATGATCTCCTGCGCCTCCTTGAATCGCGTCACGTCCGCATCGCGGAAGAGATAGATCGACTGCTTGGGGTCCCCCACAATGAAAAGGCAGTCTGTTGTGGGCAAAGGTGTCCCAATGATAGCAAGGATGATATCGAACTGGGCGAGGTCCGTGTCCTGGAATTCGTCAACGAGGATATACCGGAACCGGGGCATGAAATGCGTTGATACGAGTGCTCGCTGCTCAACGAAGAGCTGCCGGGCATGGAGGATCAGGTCAGAAAAGTCGAGACCGCCCACAGAAGCTTTCCCGTCTCCAACAAGCTCCGCATATCGTAAGAACACAACAGAGAGGTCCCGCAGGAAACGGACCGATCCGGTGATCACCGGATCAGCGGTATCGACCGTCATCCGGAAGAGGAAGTTCTTCCGTTCGATGATCTCGTACAGGTTCTTTCGGGCTTTCTTAAAGTCATCAAGATCGTCAGGCTTCCAGACTTTCTTGCTCCCGATATTGCCGGGTTTCCTGCCAACCAGTTCAAGCGCAGCAGAACAGAACTCCCCGGGATCTATAGGTTCAGCAAGCCGTAAGAGGAGAGGACGAATCTCCTGCAGGAACACTGCCGCCTTGTCATCAACACCCTCGTAAGCAGAAGCAAACCCGAGCAGGGTGCGCACACACAATGAGAACGAGGGATCGTTTCGCAGTGCCGTGATCTCAGAGTCCCGGAATGCATTGACTTCCGTTTTCCACACATCGAGTATATGGTTTTCATGTTTGCCAAGGGCTGCAAAGAAGCGATCATACCGCTCCCGCTTGCCGTATAGTGCGGAGAGTATTGTCTTTAGGATGTGCTGGTCGGTGATGGAGAGGACATGGACCAGCGCTTCATTGACCGGGCCTTCCTGCCGGGTATGGATCAGTTCCTCGTACGCGGTGCTGTGGATGCGGGACGTCTGCTGTTCGTCCAGCACGGCAAAGCCGGGTTCAAGACCGGCCTCGATCGGGAACTCCCGGAGCACCTGCGCACAGAACGAATGAAAAGTCTGGACCGGCGCGATCATGAAATCCTCTGACGCCTTCTCCCATTCCGGACCTTCCTTTTTCAAAATCTCAGCCCGGATTCGCTCCTTCATTTCTGCTGCCGCCTTATCAGTAAAGGTCAGGGCAAGAATCTGCGGCACCGTCACGTTGCGTGTCTTGAGAAGATCGATATATTTCTGGACGAGTACGTAGGTCTTACCGGTACCGGCCCCGGCCGTGACTACCATGCTCCGGTCATGCTTGGTAATCGCTTCTCCCTGTCGCTCGGTAGCTGCCATATCAGGTCTCCTCCGGTACTTCGAAGACCCGGTAGGGATCGAAACGGCAGATACGTTTGAACTCGCAATACGTGTTCGGGCATTTTTCTTCGCGGGGGAGCGGGAAGCTGCCGTTCCGGATCCCGTTGATATATTCAAAGGCGCAGTCCTGTGAGTTCCGGATCAGCCCGACAAAATCCGCAGAGACACGGGGCCGGGAGATCATCAGGTCCTTTGCGGCAGAATCCGCGAGCACAATGCTCCGGTCCACCTCGCGCCGGATCGTGTAATATCCGCCACCGATTCCATGGTTGCCAGTGATCTTCTCAAACGCGAGCAGGTAGAGCGGCAGTTGCAGGGCCGTACCTTTTTCAATATCCTTTGCCTTCGGATGCTGCGCGCCGGACTTGTAATCATAGATTAAGAAGAATCCATCAGTTGTGAGATCGATCCGGTCGATCCGCCCCCGGATGAACATCTTCCGTTTTCCATCCGGTGAAACGAGTTCAACCGGCAAAGGAGAGGAGACCGGATCGTCCGATTCTGTTGTTCCCATACCAAAGGAATATTCGAACCGGGAAGGAACGAGCGGGGAATCCTCTTCATCAGCCTCATTGACTAAGAACCGTTCGAAATATCCGGGGCCGGTATGCTTGTCGCCAAGCATCAGGATCCGGGTTGCATCCCAGAGCGGGCTTTGGAATGAATACTTAGCCAGTTCAAGATTCGCCAGACGGAGGATCAAATCCGTTGCATCATTCAGTGAAGCAAGGGTGATCTTGTTGTGGCCGGCTGATTGCCACTGCCGGTAAAATGTACTCAGGACATCGTGGATGGCTGTCCCGCGATCGCTTGCCGAGAGGTTCGGTTCAACTTCCGGCAGCGCTTTAAGATTGATCACCCGGTTTAAGAAATATGCGAACGGACAGTCTGCATACATCTCAAGGCTTGTCGGGGAGTACACATGCACCGGCCCGTATCTTCCGGCTAGCATTGCCTGGATCGATTCATCTCCGGAGAGAATACCATCATAGAATGAGTCACACGCACCCAGCCGAAAGAAACGTTCCATGTTGATACGCTCTACAAGATCGTTAATTCCCTGTGAGTCCGGGAGCTTATCAATTGCAGTGCAGGCTTTCTCTTGGCAGATATCTGAACCGGCCCGGACTGCCGCAGTGCGCCGGGATGCAATATGTTCCTTAACAGAGACCTCCGGCCACGGCAGATCTCCGGTCCTCATCCGGACCCGTTCGAAGAATGCAGATGTGAGTAATGGTTTCTCTCCATCTGCGAGTGGCGCACTCAGGTAAACGACCTTCTGCGCCGACAGCATGGCTGCAATGAAATAATACTGTTCTTCCCGGAGAATCTCTGAAAGCGTACGAGTTCCCATGCGGGCATTTTCAAGAGAATTTGTGAAGGGGAGGCGGGTTGTCAGCCGTGGAAACGTGCCTTCAACCAGTCCGCCTATAAAGACCACCGCAAATTTCTGGTGAGGGCATTCACGGAAACCGAGTACGGCAACTCCATCATCATCTTGCCTGCGGCCATTATCCGACTCTTCAGCAATAACGGAGATGAGCCGGAAAAATAAAAGAGCATCGATGGGCTTATCCTCATAGATCCATGCTGCCCGGTAAAGGGCATCAAGATGCGAATAAAATTTATTTTTCGCCCGGATCTCCAGTTCCGTCAAGTCATTATCCGTAACTGAATTTAAGGAAGGGATATCCCATAATTTCAGGAAGGCTTTGAATCCTGAAACATGATCATGAATTCTTTTTGTTCCTGATAGTGATCTCAAATGAGGGATTAAAATCCCCATTCCTTCACGGACACGTTCAACAGAATGAATTGAAATCCCCGGGAAATTCTTTGCTTTATTTAGATCCTGTAATTGCTGATGGAGCCAGTCTAACTTTTTCATCCAATCGGGGTGTGGTCCATCAATCCCGGCATACCGGGAAACCAGATCAACTTCAGATGCATTCAGGGATGATCTTCCACCCGGCACGTGCCCTTTACAAAAAAAAGGGCTCCCCACTAACCGGATAATATTCTCCCGGGTGTGTCCGTTAGCAGCAAGACTGGCGATCCCGGTGAGGAACTGGACAACCGGTACATGGGAGAGTTTTTGACCGGCTGCTGTGTTCCACGGGATCTTAAAATCCGAAAATATTTCTTCGATGAGTCCGAGATTCTCGCGAAGATCCGGGTACACAACCGCAATATCAGAAAGCGGAGTTCCATTGGTATTCAGCCGTCTGATTTCTATAGCGATACCGTACACTTCTGCATAACGGGAAGGAAATGTCTGGACTTGGAAAAAATCTCCGTCTTTAAGGGTTTCAGTTTCTGAAAAAAGAGCGGTGATCTTTGTCCGCGCAGATGACAGATCGAATGCTGGTTGTGATCCGGGTGTCTCACCCTTCGCAGTCCGGCTCCGGAATATATTCTGATCGAGGCCATCCGGAATAAAGAATGAAGTATTTTTCGCTTTTTCACGTACTGCATCAAAAAGATCCAGTTCGAGAGGCAGGCATTCGTGGAATCCATAAATGAAAACTGTGCTGAGTGGTAATGATTCGCACCGGTTCACGAGATCGATCGTCCATTCAAGAATCGTATCGCTGTCAACAAGATCCGATCTCCCCAATTGTCTGCGGTATTCTGTGATAATCGCGTCAAGCTGCTCACTCTTCTCACTCTCAAGATTCATGAGACATTCAGGGAACAGAACCTTGCGGGTTAGAGTAACATTCATAAATTGCATGAGATCATCGATCGTGCCGGAAGACGGGTGATCGCGGGAAACGAATAATGAAATTTTTTCAGCAATGTCCTTTAGAACCTGCGTGAGCAAAAGTTTCGATTCGCTTTTAGACAGGAGTCTTTCTGTTGTCCGGTTCTCTTCAAACAGAATCCTGCAGAATCCATCGATGGTACAGATGCGGGAAGAAATAATGGGGATATTGTTCTTTGTCAGGTACCCGGTAACATGATTGACCAGTCGCTCTGTGGGGAGAAGCAGCCAGCTTGTGAAGGGATCTTTTGATGAAACAGAGACAAAACTGCTGATAACAAAATCCAGTTCTTCCCCAGGAAGTCCATAATGATACGTGACAGCCCGATCAGATGACTCCAGGGAAGGTTGCTCTGGCATGATATGTGGTTGACCTGCCGGAAGAAAAAATGGCGGAATTTATTCTAAGAACTTGTCGAGCGGGATCGTCTCGATTCGCTCTTTTGTCACGGCCGTTACATCGATCTCGCGAGCTTCAGCTTCCTTTGCGATCACTTTGATATCGTGCTCAAGCTCTTTAATCGGTATGAGTTTCTTGCGCTTTTCCATCGGTGGATTCATCTTCTCGGCTTTCTCATAATCCACAACCTTCTTTAAGATCTCATCAGGGAGATTACTGCAACTCTGGAGAAGACGGATAAACTCATTCGAGAAATAATTGTCAATCTGGATGCGGCGTTTTGTTGCATGGGCAAACTTGCCGATCACATGGCAGATATTCTCCCGGTCTTCGGGACTCAGCTGGTCGACAAACTGGTAATCCTCGATCTTTCTTAAGGCAAGGACAACGGGCTCAAGACATTCGTGGGTGACAATATACACCTGGTAATCAGCCATATCAAGATGGAAATCTTCAAGATACCCGAGCGTGTTTGCCGGCACGACAAGGAAGATATCTTTCTTGACATTCTCCTCCCGGGCATACTTCTTTGCCGCTTCTGCCTGGTTCTTGATATAAAGCGGAAAATTTCCGAGTTCACCGGAGTTCTTGGGGCTCTTTGCATCAAAGATAACGTACTGGTCTGCAATGATGACTGCATTGTCAGGTTTTTTTGTGGAGAAGGGAAACTTTTCCTTGTCGCAGTATTCTATGGTGTGTCGCTGGCAGATTGACCGCAGGGATTGTTCAACAACTTCCTCGTGCTTTCTCCACGTCTGTTCCATATCGGCAAATTCCGATCTGATCTCCGCGTCACGCTCGGACTGCACCCGGAGCCTGTCATCTTCAAGCTGCTTCTTAAGAGACATCAGTTCAGTGACCCGGGCATCATGTTCCCGTATGCGCTCTTCTTCCCGCTGCCGGAGTTCTGCTAAGGATTTCTGCCCCTCAATAAACTGGGAGTTCAGCTGATCGTACTTTCCCAGCGAAGCAGACAGATCCTCTTTTAACTGGGAAATCGCCTGCTGGTTTTTCTTATCAGCAGCAACTAATCCTCCTGCAATATTCTCCCGTTCATTGATCTTCACTTGCAAATCTTCGTTCTTTGCTGCAAGCGTGACCATGTCGCTCTTGAGCCGGAGGATGTGATCCTCGCTATTGGACTGTGCCTCGGCATATGTTGCCCGCTCCCGTTCCTTCTCGGTGATCTTCTCATTCAGGGACCGGATATTTTCTGCCATCCGATCACTGATGGATTGAGAGCGGAGCTGTTCTGATGCCAGCTCCTGTTGTACCTGGACTGCCCGTTCACGATTGTACTCAGCATCCTTTACAAGATCCCGGTTTTTCAAAACAAGTCCGGCAATTTCAGCATCCTTTTCTCCCACCAGATTCTGGATGCGCTGGTATTCTGAAAAAGCATCGTACCCGGAAGTTACGATCGCATTCCAGGAGAAGAGGCGTTCAAAAAAACTGACATTCTTTATTCGTTCAAAAAACCTGCGGAGATGTTCGAAAGGGGGAGCGTCCATGAGTTACACCACGAGAATTACTATCAGCAATTGAGGAGTTTTTGGAGTACACTCCTTATTAACATACTGGGCGAGGGGTGAAAATGAGGCTTTCTAAAAACAACCCATATAATTGAATTGCATTTAATCCGGATTCTGTCGTAGTGATCGTATATTTTATCTCAATCCGGTGAAGAGCTACACTAAAGATTTGTCTGATATGAACCCCGAAACAAAGAAGAAACAACCAAAATTTTCCCTCAACTGCAAAGACGAACCAATGGAAGATCTGGTGAAAGGGACGGACAAGAAAACCCTGGCCATCTGGGCAATTGACTGTGCGGAGCGGGTCCTGCCATACTTTGAGAAGAACTACCCGGATGACCCCCGCCCATGGAACGCTCTCATAATTCTTCGGACATGGATAGCTACTGGAGTGTTTCACACGGTGGATATACGCAGGGCCTCGCTTGCCTCTCATGCTGCCGCCCGTGAAGTGGGAGAAGATACTGCTGCCCGCTCTGCTGCTCGTGCCGCAGGTCAGGCCGTGGCAACTGCCCATGTTCCCACGCATTCCCTTGGTGCTGTAAATTATGCCCAGCAGGCAGTCTGGAGAGCCGCAGACCCCACTGATGCTGAGGCTACCGTAGCGATAGAACGGGACTGGCAGTACCGGCATCTGCTCGAATTGAAAGAAAAACCAGTTTCGGACAAATAATTTTTACAGCATATCGGTTTTTTTGATACATCGTCACCAGACAGCTTATTAACCTCGACCAGAAAAAGTTCGCCCGTATCAAAACGTTTGTCGTCATGGGTATTAGAGACTTGGGCGACCGCGACATCATCATTAAGCAGCGCCCAGCAGGATCTGTTGAAGATGGAAAACCAGAACCTCGACCAGAGAGTAGCGATCATCTCCATGATCGGCATCCCGTTCCACGTCAGCACGCGGATCCACTACTACAAGGATTATATCGCCGGGCTCAATAAAGAACCGAAAAGAAATATCCGGAATGGGCTCAACACCGGGTTTTCCTGATTTTTTCCTGAGCCGGGTTGCCCATGCCTGCCCGGCAGGAACAGAACCACACCTTTTTTTATCTTGAGTCAGAATATAAAAAAAAAGACCGGGCCCTGACCATGATGGCAAGATTCGTTCCAACCATACAGGCAGTGATTGTCATGATCGGCCTGATAATAATCTGTCTTTTCTTAAAACAAAAAGGCATTATCACCGACCAGTACCGGCCCCTGTTCGGACGGCTTGTCACAGATTTTGCCCTTCCCGCACTGATCTTTTCTGCGCTTGCCGTCCAGGAACCCCGCGTGGAGATCCTGCTTGCGGTTCTGGTCATGACGATTGCCGTCTTCTGCCACCTCGGTCTTTCCTATGGTATCGGCAGGCTCCTGCATCTGGAACGTCGCCAGTTGGGTGCATTCATGCTGGTCGCTGCGTTTGGCAGTTCTGCAACACTCGGTTATGCCCTCGTATCTCAGATCTTCCCCGGGAACAGCGGTGCTGTCACAGATGCGGTGATGATCAGCGAACTGGGTATCGGCATCCCACTCTTTTTTGCGGGCGTTCTGGTAGCAATGCACTTCGGCAATAAGGGTGGAGGCTCGGCCCTTTCCAGTATCCGGGCCTACTTCACCTCCCCGATCTTCATCGCCCTGTTGGCCGGGTGTGCAGCCTCATTTTTCTTAAACGGGGTAAAAAACCCGGTCTGGGAGGTCGTGCTCTCCATCTTTTCCATGATCTCGCTCTCGCTCGTTATTTTCGTTGCTATTGGGATTGCACTGATGCTGCGGTGGATCCCGCTCCGGACTATAGGTCTTCTTGCCGGCATTACTATTGTGCTGTCTCTCATCATCCAGCCGCTCGTAGCTCTCTTCTTATCCGGTCTGATCCATCTCCCCGATATTGAGACCGATATCCTGCTCCTCGAAACGGCAATGCCTTCTGGTATGATTGCAGCCGTCCTTTCCGACCGGTATGGTTGTGACGGGGAGCTAGCGTCTGTCCTTGTTATTATCACCTACCTCTTCTCCGTTTTCACGCTCCCGCTCATCATGCTTCTAGCTCCCTAGACCATACCGGAAACATCCATTTTAGCAGTATTCCACCGGTCTAAGTTGATCCTGCATGATCTACGACAGTGTAAGATCAACATAATTTTTTTATTTTCGTCCAGAGATGGTCAATTGTATACGGTTTATTGCCGGAATATAAACTGGCAGAAGAGAACGGATATCCGGCAAAAGCTACGGACAGGTTTTTTTAAAAATTAAAAAAGCAATTGTTTTTAATTATCCTCTCGTATAACATCGAATGGAGAAATTCTATTCCCTCATTCTCATCGCCGCACTCCTCATCGCAGGAGCTGCAATTGCCGGCTGTACCTCAACTGCTCCTGCCGCAACGGGAACGAACGCAGGTGCCTACGGACTATCACCCGTAACAATTCTTCACGGCCCACGCCTCGGACTTATCAACGCGAGTTCGGCCATCGTATACTGGGAAACGGGTAGTGAAGCACCCGGTGAAATCCAGTGGGGAACCGCACCGGATAATTATCCATCAGTTCTTCGCAATGCATCTGCCACCATTCGGCACAGTTTTTTACTCACCGGTCTTTTACCGCAGACATCCTACCACTACCGGATTATCTCCGGCAACACACGCTCTTCTGATTTCACCCTGACAACCGCCGCCTGCCGGGAACCGGGTTCCAGTTCATCACTCTCGCAGATAACCGGGGCCCGAACGTGGCAACTGATCGCAAAAATGCCACTCCTCCCTTCCAGTCCATCATGAACCTCATTGCTGCCAAAAAATTTGGTGATACGTCCTTTGTACTCCATGGCGGGGATATCTTTTACGGCGGTTCTGATCTCGCCACCGAATACCAGCTGTATGATGCATTCCTGCGTGCAACCGATCCGGTTGCTTCGCAGATGCCATTCCTTGTCAGTCCGGGCAACCATGAGATGGTGACACCGGCAAATCCCAATGAATACAATCCAAAAGATCTCTTTGCGGCAGAATTTGCCCAGCCTTCAGTCTTGCCGTGGTATGAAGGAACAGTGTACTCATGGGACTGGGGCAATTCACATTTTGTTTCCATTGACACAAGTCATTATGATCCCGCAGAACCGACCTACTCCCATCTCTTCTATCTCGACAATGCCCAGATCAACTGGCTTGACTTGGACCTTGCAGCAGCAGAGGCACGAGGAGTGCGTCATATCTTTGTCTTCAGCCATTCATTTGCGTATCCTGACACTCTCGATAATCTCGAAAGCCTCGGGCATTATCCGGCACAACGGGATCTATTCTGGCAAGTCATGGCAAAGCACCACGTGGATGCCTATATAACCGGCCATGCCCATGAGTTCAGCGATTCGTTTGGCCAGAATGGTGTGGTCCAGTGGCTGAATGGTAATTCGGGAAGTATTCTGTCACCAAACGGGGGTACAGGAAAAAATGAGTTTACGCTCTGGAAGGTTGACGGTGAC
>SESA01001330.1_pt1 | contig 12929 bp, 14 predicted proteins | sample 3171451 | NCBI WGS metagenome assembly SESA01 (sample SAMN06051862, study PRJNA518727) | freshwater metagenome | biome: subpolar coniferous forest; feature: holomictic lake; material: water; isolation source: holomictic Lake 227, 8 m depth | place: Canada: near Kenora, Ontario | collected...
CCGCTGGTAGCCGAGCGCCAGGGCTACGCAGGCGTGCGAGTGGCCGGGCACGAGCTCTAGGCAGCGGTTTAGCAGCTCTCGCCCCTGATCGAGCTGGCCGAGGTCCACGTAGCAGAGGCCCAGGTTGTAGAGGAGATCGGTATTTTCGGGATCCTGGCGGAGGAGCTCTTCGAGGTAGATGCGGGCCTCGTCAAGGCGGCCTGCGGCGAGGAGCTGGTGGGCGCGGGAGAGGTGGTCGGTCATTGGGGAAGTAATAGCGAGGTGTTGTTAAAATCGTTGTCCTAACAGCTATTGCTCATAATCTACAATCAGATGGCCCAGCTTTATTTCTTTAGGAATTACCGTAGCTGCTATAGGCCCTGTTTCCTTTGCCGTCTTCCAGCCAAGTTGCCAATCTTCTGATTGGGTTGTATCGAATGGTTGCTGAAATATTTGGGAGATCCAGCCCTCATAGAAATCGTTCCATCCACGAATCTTTAACATTCCTGCTCACCTATCGATAGCTCCATAGTTGGCGAAACATTTAGGCTTATGCATCTCAGCTCATCTCCTACTGGCAAGGAAAGAGGCTGCCCTTTCCCTGCATGCCGATCTCGAAGGGGATCTCTTAGATAGAAGACCGCATCCATGCGTGGCCCACGGGCATTGAGCTCTCGGGCCGCAATCTTTCGCAGCCCATCTCTGGCCAGGCCGTGCAGCTCCTCGGGTGCCTCCATCTCCAGCACCTTTTGGAAACAGCCCTCAAATGCTGAGGATAATTGCCTTGGTAGCAAGGAAAAGGAGATTCTCAATGTGAACATGTTTTATCGAACATACGCAATAACATTTAAATTACAAATCGGTTGTACTATCACATAATGGCGGGTCAAATGCAGCGTGAAAAACTGTTTGATGTATATGCTAGAAACTTGTCGGAAACAATTCCTGGAATGAAAGATACATTTCGCTGCCCGATTTGTCTCAAGGATTTTAATCGCTCTGCGCTGAAAGTTGATCAAATGTTGACCCTTGGGCATATCATTCCAGACGCTCTAGGTGGTTCGCTCTGCACTCTTGAATGCGGCACGTGCAATTCCATGATCGGGTCTGTTTATGATTCACATGCCTCCAACATGAAAAATTTCAAAGATTGGCTAAACATGAAAGAAGATGCAAATAAGTTCGTGCGAATCAATGCAGGTAATTCTGTAGCCTCAGCCATGGCATCATGGGGTCCGAAGAGAGAGTTAGTGATAAAACCAACTAATTGGAAAGATACCAACTACAAAAAACAAATCCAACAGATGTTTACGCAGCAAATTAATCCATCCTTCACCATAAATGTGAATTCGAAGTCTATCCCCGAGAGAGTGACGATATCCACTATCCACTCCGCATACTTGATGATGTTCTATTGTTTCGGATATGAATATATCTTATCCCCCGAGGCCAACTTTATACGAACGATAATCAATTACGAGAGATCCCCTTGGAAAAAAGAAAAGATGTTATCAGTTATTAATGGGACGCCACCCTTCCCGATACCGGCCGCTGGAGTGATCAGAGAGCCAAAAGATATCAGATCCTTCGTTGTCCTCTTGCCCCACCCAGAGAATGCAGAACAGACTCGCTTGGTATTCTTTCCTGGTTTGGGGTTAAAAGGAATCGCATCCTTCAACAGGTTTATGAAGCTTCGAGACGAAGCCGTAGACCGAATTGATGTAAAAATGAGAGTCACGAGAGAGGGCCCTAGCCCCAATGGATTTTTCGAGGCGTTTTGGTACGATAAGCTCCCTGCCTAATCTATTTTTAAAGCTTCGATCATGGAACGAGGGGCAGATCGATGAGCCTTTCGCGGACAGAGTGAAAGGATATTGTAGGGACCTCGCTGCCTTCTAAACAGCTGATGGCAGGTCGAGCTGACTATGACATAGACCACTTTTCAATTTCGCCCCGCCCCCTTGCCTCGCTCTCATATCTTTTATCATGGAAATCGAACTCCTCCCCACCGTCTCCCTGCTCCCCGAGACCAACAGCCTCTTCATCGCCCCCGTGGAGCTGCTGGCCGGCGCCCTCAATAGCCACCTGGAATTGCAGCGTTACAAGATCCACTTCATCAGCGGCAACTACTCTCGCATCCTCAATCGGCTGAACCGCAACATCACGCAGCTGGATGTGCGCCGCGCCTTCACCGTCTTCCAGCTCATGACCATTCCTACAGGAGAACCACTACAGCTTCCTGATCGTAGAGCACGACCCGTTGCTCTACGAGGATGCCGAGAGGAGAATGGTGGAGTACCAGGGCCCTCGGCCCTCAGGCAAGACCTCCAGGGAGGCCACCATCCTGCTCTACGCGCCGGCGCGCGGCGGAGATTCAGGAGCTTGAAGGAGATCTCAGCAAAAAGTGGCTGAAGGCCAGCAGGGCCCTAAAGATGGAAGACCAGATTTACGGGCAAAAGCAGGCGGAGATGACCAGGAAGCACTGCCCAGAAGCAATCCCGGAAAATGTGGATAGGACTGAAACCCCATCCACTATACCCTCGGTTCTCGCGCCTACGGTCCCTGCCATCCCAGCTTTGTGAGAGCCGCTGCAGCCGCATCTTGGACTTCTTTGTACTCGTCATTTAATGCTGACTTTAAGGGCTCTACCGCTCTGCTGTCTTTGAGATCGCCGAGAGCGATTGCAGCCTCCCGTCGGACAAACAAATCCTCATCCTTGAGTGCCTGGATGAGTGGCTCTACAGCACTGGTGACATTGAGATAGCCGAGAGACTCTGCAAGATAGCCGAGAGCCCTTGCAGCACTCGATCGGACCACGCTAGCCTCATCATCGAGCGCCTGGATGAGCGGCTCTACAGCTCTGGAGTCACCAAGATAACCGAGAGACTCTGCACTCCTCCGTCGGACCTCGCTATCCTCATCCTTTAGAGACCGGATGAGTGGCTCTACCTCACTGGTGTCGCCAATATCGCCAAGGGTTTCTGTAGCCGCTCCTCGTAAAGACGGACTCGTATCATTAAGATCCTGAATCATCTTGTCCACATCGTTCACAACTGCAGGAATTGCGTCTTCACCTAATGGAACCGCTCCTGTCGGCAATTTGATGCGAACTCCGTCTGCCGATTTCACAGTACCGGATTGTGTGCTGGCGATCGAGGAGGAGCCACTTGAAGAGTCGCTGGCCTGCCATCCCAGCTTTGTGAGAGCCTCTCTGGCCGCGTCTTGGACCTCTACGTCTTCGTCATTTAATGCTGATTTTAAAGGCTCTATCGCTCGATTGTCATTAAGCTTGCCGAGAGCCTCTGCAGCACGCCATTGGACAATGCTATCCTCGTCTTTGAGCGCCTGGATCAGTGGCTCTATCGCTCGTGTATCATTAAGCATGCCGAGACTCCATGCAGCTCTCAATCGGACCCCATAATTCGTATCCCGTAGTGCCTGGATTAATGGCTCTACGGCTCGGGTGTCGTTTAGCTTGCCGATAGACTCTGCAGCATACATTCGAACAACGTCATCCTCATTCTTTAGCGCCTGGATATATAGCTCTAAAGCCCAACCGAGAGACTCTGCAGCAATCGCTCGGACACTCGAATCCTCGTCACTCAAAGCCAGGATGAGTGGCTCTATAGCCCCATTATCTTTCAGCATACCGAGAGCCATTGCAGCATCCCCTCGGACATCCGAGTCCTCATCCTTGAGCGCCAGGATCAACGGCTCTACAGCTCTGGTGTCATTGAGTTCGCCGAGAGCCTTTGCAGCCGCTTCTCGTACAGATGGACTTGTATCATTAAGATCCTGAATCCACCTGTCCACATCATCAGCAACCTCAGGTACTGCGTCTTCACCTAGTGGAACCGCTCCTGCCGGCACTTTGATGCGAACTCCGTCTGCCGATTTCACAGCACCGGATTGTGTGCTGGCGATCGAGGGGACCATTATGTTCGATATAGTCAGAGATGGACTGGCATAATCCATAAAGCCTACTTTTCCAGATCGGAAAGCATCGTCATCGGCTGCGAGAATCTTCTCACCATTCATCCAGACCTCAAGGCTGCTCCCCAATGCCTTGAATTGAATGGAGTAGTTCTGACCCGGAATATAGCCTTGGGAATCATTGGCCAGGACAATTCTTTGGCCGTCCGCGAACTTCTCCAGACGGCGGAATGGTCCCCTGTTAGCGCTATCTTGGACCATGATGAACCGGTAATAGTTATCCTTGTCCTGGTAGCGAACGAGAGCACCTACGCCATCATCATCTGCTGGAGTCATATTGAAAGAAAGTATGTAATCGGTCCAATCGAGGGAACCTGCAACGACATGAGTTCCCTGCCAGAACTCGTACTCTCTCTCTGTCCGGAAGATGTTGCTCAACTGCTGCAGCGTGCCATTTTGCACAACCCATTGAGACGGCTCTGAAGGAGATGGATCATCTACCACGGTCCACTCAAAACCATCCAGAAACAGCTTTTTACCACTAGTTGTCTCCGTTATATTTTTTTGGGCTGTATTTTCAGGAATAGGATGCCCTTCAACTTTGCTAAATCCGCCATCGTTTGATTCAGAGTTCTTGGACCACGTCTCAGGTTCAGAATCGATGATAGTATAGGTCCCGGCAGGTATTACCTCGTTTGGATAAGCAATCCACCAGGCATTAGGCACGCCACCTTGGCCGGGTTTGGTCTCGACTTGCCAGGGTCCATACTCTGTGCCATCATCCTTTCTCAAGGTTATAGTGCCGCCGGATGAGGTGCCCTGTCCATAGTTCCAGTGGTAGGTATCGATGTAGGTAATCATCTGAGGTTCGGAGATGGTGAAACTCGTGCTGTCGGTGGGGTTGCTATCCACGGAGCCTTTATTCCAATTGTCGAAGATTGTTGTTGTCTGCCCGAATGCCGGCGTACACAGCACCGCTAAAGCTACCAATATATGCAAAAATGTTATTCTAATAGATCTCCCTCCATGTTAGTGTATTTGTCTCGCCAAACGAAATAGTTTGTGTAGCTAGACATGCGAGAATTTCATCCTCCGCACTCAACTCTCGTAACCGTGGGCAGTTCTCCCGCACGAGCCTGACACCCGGCGGCAAGAGATCGATGCCGCCAGTAATCCTGAGGGGGCGCAGGCCAGCAAGCCGCAATATCCCGCAGGTCGCTTTCGTCGCACCGTCCGGCCTTGACCGCAGGCCAGGCACGATCAACTCATATCCTAAAAATTTCAGCGTTATCGGGATCCAGTCCGCTCCATTTTACCCGATATCCGAGCAAGCTGAGTGCCTGGCTGTGAGCCTTTATTCCATATCTCTCGAAGATCTTGAGGGCATCAACATGCTTCATCACACCAATCAGTTCGCCCCGGATCGTTTCGAGGACCTGGTTGCTTATCATCTGGTCTCCCAGTAGTGAGTAGTCTGGATCTTTCCGGCCTTTGATCACAACTTTAAGAGCCTCGATACAGACGCCGTATCTCCTGGCAACATCATCGAGGTGGATAACACTCGCGTCGCCAAATGAAATCTCCATGCCCTTCAGCTTCGTAATCTCTTCCGCCTGCTGCTTTTCTTCATATCTCCTCAGAATCTTGATGATCTCCAGATGCGGAATTTTTCTATCATAGAAAAGGAGGTTGTCTGCCTGGAATTCTGAGCTCGTGCATGCCAGGTTTCTGTTCACGAGGAGGATCATGCTTTCTTTTTCCTGCAGATCATTCAGCTTCTGAATCTTATGCTTGAGATATTCAGGTGTCCAGAAGCCGATGATCTCTACATATATCCTGGTGCTGTTTCGCTCCAGGGAAAAGTCTGGAATAAAGGCATACTGGCCGGCTTTCAATACCGTCGGCTCTCTTTGAACTGTCCAGCCCTTGAAGCCAAGCTGATAGAATTCCTTCTCAATGGCGCTATCGAAGGCCATCTCAGCCGTTTCTAACTCAGTGCCGAAAAGAGGTCTCCTGGTATGGTCCAGAGTGAAATCGTAGATCCTCTTTCCCTGAAATGTCTTCCTGGATATGCTGGCCCTCAAGCTCCATATGCTGGACTCCATTATGGTAGGCAGCAGCTTTGCGAAAGCTGAGCCATATTTTTCGGTTAGCTTGAATAGGGAAAGAGGCCCTTCCAGGGATATCTTGCCATCTTGTATGGAGTAGATGAGGCCCAGCTGCTTGATTTTCCTGAAAATAGGCTGGTAGTTATCCTCTATTTGAATCTCCATTCCCGTAGACCTGAAGAGTAGAGTCTGAGCCAAGGATAGATTATAATGCCTGAGCAGATCCTCCGGGGCAATGGTTTGAAACGCTTTTATGACCAGGTTTCCTTCCTGGTCAGCCCAAAGAGCCTTTTCCAGGTCGTCAGGCTCAATTGATAGCCTCCTGGCAACCTTATCTAGAACCCTCTCCCTCTCTTCCAGGTTGGTGACAAATCCCCTGGATTCCTCAAAGACCGTCTTCCTGGCTGCAATTGAATCGATAACAGCGTCCGATTCTATCGAGCATCTCCTCTCCAGGATCTGAGCAAGTCCCCTGATCAAGCGGTAGTTGATCTCTTCAATGCCCTCCAGCTCTTCGATAAGCTCATCATATGTCCTGCCCACATGCTCCTGAAAAGCTGCAATAACCGAGCTGGCAATCTCCAGGTTATCCTGATCCAGATGAGCATAAACAGGCTCTATCTTTCCCTTAGAAATCTTCGTAACAAGCAGTTCGCTGGTAAGCATTCTTTTTTTATCCTATTGCTTCAATGGTCTTTTTCTTCTCCTTGCCGTGTTGACCTCACTCGTCTCAGCGGATACGATCTCATATAGCACAGCTTCCTTGCCTTCTTTCTTGCGGAGAATCCTGCCCAGCCTCTGGATAAAAGCCCTCTCACTTCCCGTCCCGCTCAGAATAATGCCCACATCCGCATCAGGAACATCTATGCCCTCATCCAGGACCTTGGAGGTGACAACGGCCCGGTAAACACCGGAGCGGAACCTGTCCAGAGTCTCACTTCGTTCTCTGGTTGTTGTTCTATAGGTTATTGAGGGTATCAGGAACTGCCTTGAAATTCGGTGGACCAGCTTATTGTGCTCAGTGAAGATGAATATCTTGCTCTCCTTATGCTTTTTCAGGATCTCGGCGAGTTTCCGTGTCTTCGATACACTGTTGTAGGCTACGTCCCTGGCCTTATTCCTGGCAAGGAGCGCTCTTCTGGCTCCTGGATCTCTGCCGCTCCTCATAACCAGCTTCTGAAAGTCGGCTGGGCAACGGATGGTGAGTTTGATTTTGGCGAGATAGTCTGAGAAAATTGTCTGGTTTTTCTCATATTCCGCCTTCTCACCATCGGTTAGCGCAACTGTGATCTTCTCAATCTTGAAAGGTGATAGGTGGGTCCCAGTAAGCTCTTTTACCCTCTTTTCGAAGACCTTGCCGCCTACGAGCCGGTTGAGCTCCGCATGAAGGCCATCCTCTCTCTCCAGGGTAGCCGTCAAGCCCATCCTATAGGGAGAAGCGAACATCTCAGCTATGTTTCGATACCCTGCGGCAGGAAGATGGTGGACCTCATCAAAGATTATCAAACCAAACCTGTTCCCGAGCTTATCGGCATGAATGTATGCGGAGTCATATGTGGATACGGTTAAGGCTTTTATGTCCCGTTCGCCTCCACCCAATACCCCGACCTCTGTCTTGAACTCTTTCTTCAGCCTGGTGCGCCACTGATCCACCAGATCGAGAGTGGGAGCAATTACAATCGTCGGCGTATTGAGCAAGGATATGGCCTTTATTCCGACAAGTGTTTTGCCGCTTCCTGTGGGAAGAACGATTATGCCCCGATTGCCGTTAGCTACCCACGCATCCAGGGCCTGGTTCTGATAATCCCTCAATACAACCATGCTTTGCAGTTCGGGACAGGGCAGGAGATTTAGAACGTCATCTGTGAATTCAAAGCCGGATGCCTTCAAGAAATCGATGATATCCCTGTAATACAGGGCCATGGCTCTGAAGGTCTTGGAGCGCTCATCCCAGGTAGAATTCGGGACCCGGACATCTCCTTGAATCTGAATTGTGCCCTTATCAAAGGTAAGCTTCAACACGGCTAAAACTCCCCGAGAGTGAATTGATATTTCCCCACCTGCATTCATATACACTTTCGCCCCGCTCCCGGCTCGCCCTCATATCCCCGTAGCTCCAGCCTTTAAGCATGGACTTCGAGCTTCTTCCCACTGTCTCCCTCCGGTCCCGGTCCTTCAATGCCCTGACGGCTCCCAGGGAGATGTTCATCCAGGCCCTGAATCGCAACCTGAACCTGCAACGGTTCAAGGTGCTCTACGTCACCGGCAACTCCTCCGCCATCCTTTCCAGGCTGGACCGCAGGTTTGAGGCCCTGGAAATCCGCCGGGGATTTACCGTCTTCCAGCTCATGACCATCCTGGAGGAGGCCCACCATTCGCTGATTCTCATCGAGCATGATCCTCTCCTCTACGAGGACGCCCGAGAGATGACCGAGTACGTCTCCCATGCTCTGAGCGATGCCGCAAAAGAGGCCGCCGTGCTGCTCTACGCCCAGGGGATTGACCCTTTCTTCGAGGACCTGGTACAGAATGCCGATCGGGTGTTCTACTTTGAGGAAGGCCCTCGTGAAACTCCGCGGCTGTCGGCCAAAGCCCACCCGCGAACGAGGGAGAACCAGAGAACTCTGGAGGCATACTCATGAGGTGGCCCTGGAGACGACAGGCAAGGTCGATCGAGCCCAGGCCGATGGTATAAGCAGGACTATGGAGCTGGAGACGGGCCAAGGAGATCCTGGCGGAGGTGTTCCACGCCCGGCCTGGTGAGGTGGAGGAGATGATCAAGAGCAGGCTGGAGGAGAGCTGGCCAGAGGAGCGCGAGGAGGGGCGATGGCAGGCGACGTTCTGTTTGGGGGAGTAGATGTGGGCGGGAGGATGGAGGTTAAGGGTCTCGGCCAGGTAGCTGAGGGTCAGTCAGGGGCGCATAAGAATGTGGGCCCAGATTTTGCGGGTAGAGGCTGACTGAGATGACCAGGAAGCACTGCCCAGAAGCCATCCCGGAAAATGTGGATAGGACTGAAACCCCATCCACTATGCCCTCGGCTCTCGTGCCTATGGAGCCTGCCATCCCTGCTTTGTGAGAGCCGCTGCAGCCGCGTCTTGGACCTCTTTGTATTCGTCATTTAATGCTGACTTTAAGGGCTCTACCGCTCTGGTGTCTTTGAGATCGCCGAGAGCGATTGCAGCCTCCCGTCGGACATCCGAGTTCTCATCCTCGAGAGCCTAGATGAGTGGTCCTACTGCTCTGGTATCGTTAAGTTCCACAAGAGCCATTGCAACCGCTTCTCGTACAAGCGGACTTGGATCTTTGAGGTCCGCAATCCACCCGTCCACATCATCAGCTACTGCAGGCACTGCGAATATAGCCAGTAGCATAATCAAGGTAGCCAACTTAATCTTCATGATCCATCCTTTAGAATAGTTCAAGGAGATACTTCTTCCGGAGATCTGCTCGGGCCAGCTCCCTATGCCAGGTGATCTGATCTAAAAAAATGATGTGGGATCGGGGCAAAGCACTGCCCACTGTACCCCAGCTCCTGGCCTTGGCGAAGGCAGCATCTGCTAGGCACCCAATGGCACATCTCCGAAGGTATCATAATCAAGCTCCTTAGCCTTGACGTAGGCGGCATCGGCTTCGGCAGTCCTTCCTAGAGCTTTGAAAACAAGACCTTTGTAGTACCATGCCTTTGCATAGTTGGGATTGAGCTTGATAGCCTCATCATAGGCATCGATGGCTTCATCGTACGTTCCCTGGTAATAGAGAGCAACGCCTTTGTTGTACCAATCTTCTGCCGATTTCACCGCCTCTGATTCGGTGCGGGGGATCGAGGAGGAGACATTTGTTGCCGTATTTACAATATTCGTCTGCGCTGCGCTCTGGCCAGGCACATCGATATTGAGTAGAGCGTAGCTTATGGGAAATGATGAGATCTGGAATACTCCATCATAACTGCTGATGTAATCATCAGCGCCTGCAAAGACGTTCTTGATGTGAACAGCTATCTGAACGATGTCCTTGGCGGACCCTAAATCCGCTCTGTAATAATAGGTGGATTCATCCATCGGAGCATCAGATTTTGGACTTAGCACTTTGCTGTCAACAGTTTCTCCGTATCTGGTAAGCTCCAGGTAAGCCCGTTTGCTGATGGTATCAAAGCTCATGATGTGAAGCTGGTAGCCGTCCGAAAGATTAAGTGGCTTCTGGACTCCACCAACCATCTTGCTTTTTGAGATGGTTCCCCATTTGCTTTGGTCGATCAGCACCTCGCTGGCTAAACCCTTGTCCATGAGACTTTTATCGTTTGATTTCTCCCAGAGGAGGGGCGTTAGCGAGCCTTCCATCTCCTTCGTGGGCTCCTGGACATAGCCGGTAAAGTATCTCTTGCCGGATGAATCCTCGAAGTTGTAGGCACCCCACTTCTCGAAAACAAAATCTCTCACATCTGTCTTTGAAACTGCTGTCTGCCCGAATGCTGGCGTACACAGCATAGCTAAAGCTACCAATATCGGAAATAATTTCATTCTAATAGATCTCCCTCCATGTTCTTGTATTTGTCTATTTGTCTCACCAAACGAAAGAGTTTGTGCAGCAAGGCGTGCTAGAATCTTATCCACTCGCCGCATACGACGTGAGTATTGTTACCGGACAAAGGACCACCGCACCGCCGGAAAGTATCTTTATAATAATAATCTCTGGTGGTTTAAAGCATATCGAAAAAAAAGTGCGATGGATTACAGGTTACACACGGTAAGATCATCCGCATTGACAAATCTCTTCTGAGTAGATGTAGAATCGGAGAGTGTCGTTATCAGCGGTCCTGATGTTGACCCCCGGCATGAGGGTTATGTCCTTGTTCTTGCTCAGGGTTATGGCGTTGTCCTTGTTCTCCATTGTGATTACGCCGTTGGTTCCATCAACAGACGTGATGGTCATCTTATCGTACTGTGTGTCGGCCTTGACTTCTGTTGCCTCACCGGAGATCTGCCAGATGCCATCGACTGTGGCAAATGTCTGATTTTGGATATTTTGGGCATTCCTAAAGAGGACACCTATAGTTACAAGGTTTTTTTGGTCGCCTACTGCTGGATTCTTATACCAATAAGTCTTGTCGACCGTGGTCGCGCCGAACTTAGATGGTGAAATGACTTTAGAGTCAATAACCTGCCCATTCTTTGTCAGCTCAAGATACATTCCACTGGTATCGATGGCCTTGATAGCCAGCTCGTACCCTTCTGCTAGCCTCAATGGCGTGTCAGGTTTGACGATTATCTCATCCTTGTTGTCTATCAGGATCTTTTGGAGCTGCTCGCTAGAGAGCGAGTTCTTGTCGGTAGACTGCTCGAAGAATATGTTCGATCTATACTCATCAGAAGCTCCCTCGTTGTATCCGGCGAAGTACCTCTCACCCTGGAAACCAATTACCTTGTAGCTGCCCCAGAGACCGCGCTCAAAGTCCTTGTTCTGGGCAGTGGTGGTGTAAGTAGCACCATAGGGTGAATCGCCGCTCAGTTTATTGTAGTATACGGCAGTGTTGAGTGTCTCAGTGCCGAGATCATTCTCTATGTCGTAGTAGAACCCCGCAAAGTTCTGTGGATTCCAGGTGAAGGAGTTGTCAGCTGGATCAAGGTTGCTTATGCCATTGACAGTTCCTGCGACTTGACCACGGACTTCACATGTTTTGGTGGCTGTTGTTTGCCCAAATATTGGCATACACAGCATAGCAAGCGTCATTAAAACGAGAATAAATTTTCCTTTCAATTGATATCCCTCCATATTCGCATAATTAAATAAATTAGCCTGGTTCTATGACATTCTAGGTGGCTCTTGTAATCAGGGGCCGATATGATGAGGTGGAGCCGAGTTCGGCACGACCTCAGCCCAGCCTCTTATTCCGCCGGGTGGATATAGCCATCCATCGGCAAATTTGCTCGGTATTTTTATTTAATTAAAATTTAAAAGTGGTCACCTCCTGAGTGTCTCCTACGTTGTCCAAGGTTCCCCTAAAGGTATTCACCTTTTCATTTACCTTAGTTGTGACCGTCCAATCCACAGGACCTGTAGGAGTTTCGCCACAGTCCGCGTAGTAAATTACACTGACTTCGTAGGTACCAGCAGGCGCCTTGCCGGTAGGCCAGTAAATATTCTCAGGCTTACTCATTACAAAATTAGAGCACTTGTTATCTAAATCCAGTTCTCCTCCTGAAGACACAGTAGGATTATTATAATCGACCTCAGCACCTGAAGGATCTTTCACGTGTAGGTCGATGTCGGCGTTGGCATTCCATGTCAGGGTCACTTGGACGTCGCCTGTGCCCATCGTCCATTTACCATCTACGGTGGTTGTGGTTTGATGCTCGGGATTTTCCGGCCCGTTCTGGTCGGAGCTTCTTCTAGTCCAGACCGAGCCTCCGAATCCGCCCGTATTTTGCAGCGCGGTCAGGCGATCGTTTGATTCGATCCGCAGGACTAGAGTGCCGCTGTTGAGAGTTTTGCCCTTGGGAACATCGGACCACTCCAGATTGATGGTGTCTTCAGTAACGGTACCTTTGGCGTCGTTGGACCATCCACCAGGCTGATCGGACGATTCACCAAACCACCAGATTGTGTCTCCAGATTGGCGAATGTAGTACGTTCCTCCGTCATTGCAATCCCAAACACCAGTCAGATCCCTCTGGTGGACGGAAACTGCTGAGGGGGTGTTCTTTTCACTCCCAGCGTTTTCAGGAACTGGATGCCCCTCAACCTTGCTGAATCCGCCGTCGTTCGATTCAGAGTTCTTGGACCACGTCTCCGGTTCAGAATCGATGATAGTATAGGTCCCGGCAGGTATTACCTCGTTTGGATAAGCAATCCACCAGGCATTAGGCACGCCACCTTGGCCGGGTTTGGTCTCGACTTGCCAGGGTCCATAC
>SESA01001332.1_pt1 | contig 12921 bp, 14 predicted proteins | sample 3171451 | NCBI WGS metagenome assembly SESA01 (sample SAMN06051862, study PRJNA518727) | freshwater metagenome | biome: subpolar coniferous forest; feature: holomictic lake; material: water; isolation source: holomictic Lake 227, 8 m depth | place: Canada: near Kenora, Ontario | collected...
ACTAAATACTTTTTCTCGGACAGCTTTCTGCCATTTGATTTTCACCGCCAGAACTGCCACCAGTGTTTCGCCCTAGCCTCTTCCTGGTCTGGTGGTAATGATAGTTGGCTCACGGTTTGCGTGAGCTGGCATACGTGGCCTCGGAGAAGATTTATTTATCGTTTTTCAGGTTCATAGCCTCGCGAAGCTTATCCGCCTCATTTCTTGAGGTGGCCAGCTCCTCCATCAAACCGCTCATATCCTTAGTGGCCTGCTCAAGTTCGCCCTGCAGTTTATCCTCCCTGGCCTTCGCTTGTGTGGCCTCTTCCCGGGCATTCTCTTCGGTACGCTTGAGGTGCGTTATCTCCCGCCACGTTTGCTCCTTTTCGGTGCGAAGTTGCAACAGCTCGTGGTGCATCTCTTCCGGGTTTGCGCCGCCGAGGTGCAGGTATGATTCTATCGTTGCAAAAATACGGTGCATTGAGCGGTGCATCTTGCACCATAGGATTAATGCATATCTATTTTTACCACCTGTAGAATTCCATAACTTCAGAGGTCAATAGCATTATGCCGTCAACAAGCCGTCGCCTGGAATATTTCTCCGAATCGGTCATCCGCAAAATGACCAGAATTGCCAACACTTATGGAGCTGTCAACCTCTCGCAGGGCTTTCCGGATTTCCAGCCGCCAGAACCGCTTTTGCGGGCTCTTGAAGATATAGCCATGAAGGGACCGCACCAGTATGCAGTAACCTGGGGCGCTCAAAATTTCCGAGAAGCTCTGGCTAAAAAGCAGTCCCGGTTTATGGGCCTGACAATCGATCCGGAGAGAGAGGTCGTTGTCACCTGCGGAAGCACAGAGGCCATGATGACCGCTATGATGACTGTCTGCAATCCGGGAGACAAAGTTGTTGTGTTCTCGCCCTTCTATGAGAATTATGGTGCGGATGCCATACTATCCGGCGCCGAGCCTATCTTTGTGCCATTGCACCCTCCGAACTTCTCCTTTGATGAAGAAGAGCTAACAAAGGCGTTTATGCAGAGACCAAAGGCGTTGATTCTTTGCAATCCCTCCAATCCCACTGGAAAGGTTTTCACAATAGAAGAGCTGCAGTTCATCGCAAATCTGGCTGATCGGTACGATGTATTCGTAATAACCGATGAGGTCTACGAGCATATTGTCTACAAGCCGTACAAGCATATTTATTTCGCATCTTTGCCGGGCATGTTCGAGAGGACCATTTCCTGCAGCTCTCTATCCAAGACATATTCCATCACCGGCTGGAGGCTGGGATATCTGATAGCTCCGCCGGCAATAATCGACGGCGCAAGAAAGGTGCATGATTTTCTGACCGTAGGCGCGCCGGCACCCTTGCAAGAAGCGGCAATCACTGCACTTGGCTTTCCTGATGAGTATTATGAGGGGCTGTGCGAGATGTATACGGAGAAGAGAGACTTCTTCATCAAAGGACTGGATGAGGAAGGATTCACTTACACCTATCCCCAGGGAGCCTATTATGTGATGATGGATATATCCGAGTTCGGATGTCCTGATGATACCGCGTTCTGTGAATGGATGGCAAAGAAGGTGGGCGTGGCTAGCCGTTCCGGGCTCTAGCTTTTTCCGGGAGGATGTAAGACATTTGATACGCTTCCACTTCGCCAAGAAAATAGAGACTTTAGAGGATGCCCTGCAAAAACTCTCCACACTGAGGAGCAAAGCCAAAAAAGGAATTGATTGAGAATCTCAGAAAAGCTGAGGCTGCTCCTGAGGGTCAACTATACGCCAGAGGTTATCTTCCCGTCCGTTTCCGAAGATATCTCCTGCGGCTTGGTCCCTGGAAGAGAAGTAGAGCGGCCAGCCCTTGAATGTAGTCTGCTTTGAGCCATCGGTTCTGGTTATGCTGGCAAAGTCAGCGGTATTCAGACTGTCCGGCACGGTTATCGTTTGGGCATAGAAGGGCGGCCACTTGGAGGCGCAATCGTCATAACAGGTGCTCACGCCACTGGCACTGCCGTCATTTGAGAAGTAATAAAGAGCAAAGCCGCTCTGATTTACCAGATAATTGCCCTGAAATTTATTCGCCGTGAGGTTCACAGTGTAATTGCTCTCCGCCAGAGCCGAGATCGAGAGAATCGATACGCACAGGAATAAGAGCACAAGCTTGTGGCTTCTTGACATGTTTTTCACCGCCAATTTCTTATCGGCCTGATAATTAAGGATTTGCCATTGGCTCGAAAAATAGGATTTTCATAACTGATCACATCGGATGGCAAACACCGCAGGGCACATAGCCCTTCATTTTAGCATCAATAAAACTGGAGAACCATATTTCGTTACCGGGGCTGATTTTCTTGGCCCAGCGGCATTCCGGATAATGGTATTTGTCAGATTCTGTTGAGCCTACAAATTTCTTACCGGCAGGGGGACCCGAATTCACATCTGCTTTTACCCACCATTCTCCTGGGTCAAATTCGTTGTCCTTGACATCTTCTACCCTGGCATGTCCTGCGTCCACAAGCATGCGGTTAAAGAGATCTCCCACGGTGCCGTTGGCATTGGCCAGAAAGACAACACAGACCTTACGTCCATATCGATCCAGTCCGGTTTTATTGTCCAGATCAAGGAAAACCAGCTTTCCCAAAAGCTGCTTTCTGGTGTATTCTTTCGCTTCCGGTCCGCCTGTTGTCGCAAGCTCAGGACTGTCGACGTCAGCCAGCCGGACAACTCCCAGGCCCTCTACAGTTATGGTGTCTCCATCAGTTACATAAGTGACTTTGCCTCTGGCTTCGTCAGAAAGGGCCGGCACAAGTGGCAATAAAAGCACCAGCGCCACGAATAATAAAGTCCATCTCCTCATTCTTTTTGCCTTCTATTACTATGTTACATTATTCTGGAGTTCTTCTACCTTAAACACCTTCCTACAGCTTTTATACTCTTACTACTATAATCGGATGAAATGAGGTATTAATTATGAGCTTTCTGATTAAGGTAGGTAATTTTAACTTCGAATTGAGAAGGAAGCTATTCCACTTTTTTTTCGGCCTTTTTCTGATATTCATTCTAATTTATTCCTGCAGGAGGAATCTAATAATTTTTCAGAGCTTCGTTCTCATCTTTGGCAGCATAATGATCGTCTTGATGCAAAAAGGCTGGAAAATTCCTATTGCTGGTTGGCTTGAAGAGACATTTGAAAGGGAGAATGTCAGGTTTCCCGGCTATGGAGCTTTCTGGTATGTTGTGGGTGCGCTGCTTTTGGCTCTTTTTCTGGGCAATACCGATGAGATTGCTGCCGCAATTGTGGCTCTGGCTGCAGGAGACTCGGCCGCCACGATTTTCGGCATACGAGGTCGCCACCCTCTTCCCTACAACCGGCACAAAACGATGGAAGGATCGGTTGCATTTTTTGTCTTCACTCTGCCGGCTTGTCTGTTCGTGGGCTGGATGGGGGTAGAGCTGGCGGCTTTGGCGGCAGTAGTGGAAAGCCTGGACACACCGGTGGACGACAATCTCTTAATTCCCATAACGGCCATATTATTTTTTATCTCCTAAGCAATGTAGGAGACGCTGGATCTGTCAAAGCCCTGCACCAGTTCCAGTCCCTCATCTTCCGGCTTCCAGGATATATCGGGGTAGGCCAGATGCTTGATGAACTCGCTGCTGTTCAATGCCATCTGCGCGGCCAGGTGCTCTTCTCCCAGAGCCTCTCTCGTGATGGTAAAGACCTTTGACTTCACATCTGCCTCATCCAGGTAGCCCAGGGAATGGATGTATTCATGCAGCAGGACATGAAAGACGTAGGGCTTGTAAAGCTCAGGACGCGTCTCTTTGATCCTTTGCAGCGGGATCTTATTAAGGACGATGACATTGGTGCCGGTGGTGAAGAAGCCTCCGAAAAAGCCCTGCGGATGGTTTCCCAGGTTGGCCATGCCCAGCATCAGACCACCCCGGCTCTTGCCCATGCTCTTTAATACCAATGATTTGACCAGTTCGAATATATCAGGCAGGGACTTTGCCTCATCCAGTCGAGTGCGGTAATCAGTGCTCATTTGAAATGCATATAGGCCAGTCTAAGTATATAATACTAACTTAAAGTTACTGACGGTTGGAGCCACCTCATGATATTAATAATAACTCATTCTCTCTGCTGCAAAAGCCCTTTCTCTAGACCAATCTCCATCCAGGCCCAGGCCCAGATCACGGCCTCAAAAGCCCTGATAAGGTCCCCCTTCTCCAGAAAATACTGGCAGTCGCGAATGTAGGCGGAGACATTCTCCAGGAACTCTCCATCCCCGGATACTTTCTCGTAGAGGTCCTCGGCCTTTTTTTGCCATTTCACGGTCTCAGCACGCAGGTCTTCTTCCAGTTTTCCCTCCGTGCTTCTCCGGGAGCCACAGGCGGGAGATGGCTTATTTGCCTCTTCAATATTTCTTCCCGGGCATCCTTTTTGCGTATTCATTTCCCATGGTTACTCGGGTCATTTTCGGACTTTGTGACGCTGGTTACATGGCTCTCATCGACCTCTACATCGACCATGGTCTTGACAGCGTAGCCCTCCGCCCTCAGTCGCTCCACGCCCTCGCCTCGCCTTATTACGACTACTACATCCTTGACAATTGCGCCCGCAACCTTCAGGGACTGAAGCGTGGCCAGAAGCGTTCCGCCCGTGCTGATGACATCGTCCACCACAATGACCCGATCGCCCTTATTTATGCCGTTTAAGAAGAGCTGCGACTTGGAGTAGCCTGTGACCTGGGAGACCTCGATCTCGCCGGGCAGGCCGTATTTGCGCTTTCTTATTATCACTAGAGGGATGTCACAGATGATGGAAAGGCCTATGCCTATGGGAATTCCCATGGCCTCCACCGTCACAATTTTGTCTACCTCCAGATCGGCAATGCGCATGATATGGCCGGTAACCTCCCGGATCAGCTCCGGCCTGACCTCGGGCACGCCGTCGGTGATGGGATGTATGAAGTAGTTGTATTCGCCCCTCTTGAATACGGGAGCCTCCAGTAATGATTTCGTGAGCCTTTCCAGCATTTTTGAGCCTCAATTCTATGCTGATGCGAAATTCAGGAAATAAAGGTGTTGGATGAGGGCGAGAATTTCCGGAGCGGGATTTGGGAAAGTGATGCGTTACGGAGAAAAAACCGCAGAGGCGCAGAGGACGAACGCACGGAGACGACTATGGGTCTTCGCTATTTCCCGTGTCTAAACTCTGGTTACTATAGTTTTCCAATTGTTAGTTAGTCGCTCTGTGCGTTCTCTGTGAACTCTGTGTCTTTGTGGTGGGAGTTCGTTAGTAGTATATATAATAATCGTGCGATGATTTAGAAAAGAAGGAAGCTTCCCAGCTAATTATAACCAGTGGTTTACGAACGATCCACCACAGAGACACAGAGCGCACGGAGGACGCACAGAGAAAAAAAACGAAAATTATGGATTGGGATCTCACGCATTCTATTTTTTAGGTTGGAATTATAGATATGATGGTTATAACCTCGGTCTACGGACGGCCACCACGGGGCAAGCGCGCACCAAAGAAATTTAGGGTAAATTTCAAGTCTCTGCGGTTAATAATCCGATAAGGCGAGGAAACTAAAAAATATCGAACTACTGCAACCAGCAAATCAAATCCAAACTAACTCAATTATTAACAGGTACATACTTATACATTTTCTAAATATCTTAGAGGTGCAAAAATGTCGGAGAATAAGAGTTCCATTGAAGATGGAAATGACCTCATCCCAGCCAGCATGCTGGCCGCTTTCGCCTATTGTCCTCGGCTCTGCTACCTGCAGTTTGTGCAGGGCGAGTTTTTGGACAGCGCCGAGCTGGCCGACGGCAGATTCCAGCACCGTTGGATAGATGCGGAGCAGGACGCCGTGCCTGAGGACTTTGTGCCTTTCCACGCGAGATCCGTCTCGCTCTCCGCCCCGCAGGCGGGCGTGTGCTGCAAGATCGATCTTTTGGAGGGCGACGGCCAGGTCGTCACGCCGGTGGAGTACAAGCGGGGCGAGTCTCCCCGCGCGCCCGCGGGCCTGTACGAGCCACATCTGATGCAACTGGCCGCCCAGTGTCTGGCCCTGCGGGAGAACGATTTTTCCTGTGAAGAAGGAATGGTCTACTTCATCCGCTCCAAAGAAAGGGTCCCGGTGAAGTTCGACGCCGCATTGATTGATCGAGCAAAGTCAATGCTAACGGAACTACGAAGCACTGTGGAGCGGGGCGAGATTCCCCCGCCCCTGCGTGGAAGCGTGCGTTGCGATCGCTGCTCATTGGCGGGCATCTGCCTGCCCGACGAGGCAAACCTCTTGCGAGAGATGGAGGCGGAAAATGCGCTGGTGGGCAAACCTGAGGAAGAGAAGATCAGAATGCTGCTTGCCTGCCGGGACGATCAAGTGCCGGTTTACGTGGTAGGCCAGGGCAAGACGGTGCGTAAGCGTGGAGAGCGTCTGGAGGTCTGGTCTTATGAAGAAGGCAAGGTGAGCGAAGCCCGGATCCGGGAGATATCCAAGGTTTGCCTTTACGGGGGTGCGGAGATCACAACTCCGGCCATGGTGGAGCTGATGCAGAGGAATGTGCCGGTGCTGCACTTCTCCCATGGCGGCTGGTTTCTTGGCATCTGTCAGGGCATGAGCCACAAGAATGTGCTTTTGCGCATCAAGCAATTCCAGTGGGCCGGTGATGAGGAGAAGTCGCTTTCCATTGCCCGGAAAATCGTATCCGGAAAAATAGAGAACTGCAGGATTCTCCTGCGCAGAAATGACCCCGAGGTTCCTGCCGGGGTTCTGGAATCCATGGGGCGGCTCGTCGGCCGGGCGGAAGGCGCACCCAGCATGCAGAGTTTGCTGGGATTCGAGGGAGCGGCGGCGGAGGAATACTTTGGGCGCCTGGGCAGCATGCTCAAGAGCTCTTCGGGCTTCTCTTTCCAAAACAGGAATAAGAGGCCGCCCAGAGATCCGGTGAATACCGTCCTCTCCTACCTTTACGGCATCCTGGCCAAGGAGCTCTTCTCAACAGTTCTGGCTGCGGGCTTTGATCCTTACCTTGGATTTTACCACCAGCCCAGGTACGGTCGACCGGCATTGGCTCTGGATATGATGGAGGAGTTCCGGCCAATAATAGCGGATTCCACGGCGCTGACTCTCTTTAATAAAGATGAGCTGACAGAGAGTGATTTCATAAAGACTGGTATCGGCATATCGCTAACTCCTGAAGCTCGAAAAAAGGTTGTTGCAGGCTATGAGCGCCGGATGCAGATAGAGGTAATCCATCCCATCTTTGGCTATAAGGTGAGCAATCGAAGAGTGCTGGAAGTACAGTCCCGGCTTTTGGCCAGGGTTCTTTCCGGCGAGATCAAGGAGTATCCGGCTTTCGTAACCAGGTGAGTATTTATGAGCGGACTGAATTGCTTTGTAGTGAGCTATGATATCATGGACAGAAAGAGGCTTTGTAAAGTTCATAAAGCCATGTTAGGATTCGGGCAGCCGGTCCACTATTCTGTTTTTCGCTGCGATCTCATTCCAAAAGGCCGGGTGGAAATGGTGGCTGTTCTTACCGAGCTGATCAAGATCGACGAGGATCGCATAATGATAATCGACATGGGTCCGACGGAAGGTGGAGTAGATGGTAGGATTGAGTTTCTGGGAGTGCACCATGAGGATAAAGAAGAGAAGTTTATTATAGTATGAAGTTGTACAAACGCGCCAGTGGGTCCGGGAGGTAAATGGGCTATCAAGTGGTCCAGTATTACGAAAACTCCCGAGACGACATACGCACTTCTAAGATAATTACGTATAGTTGACGGTATGCTCGCGAAGCAAGAGCATATCGAATTCCTATCTTTGAATGCATAAACACTTGCAAAATTATTGTATAGTTAACAGAATGCTCGTAAATCGGCTTTTTTCCGATAGCAGTAAAGGCCGAAAAACGGCAGCTATTTCCATGACTGAAAAGTCGTGGCTCAATTGAAACCTGAATTGCTTTTACAGCTCTCTTTAGGCCTTTCTCGGCATTTCCATGACTGAAAAGTCGTGGCTCAATTGAAACGAGGTTACCGTCCCGATCAGGGATGGTCTGGAGATATTTCATTTCCATGACTGAAAAGTCGTGGCTCAATTGAAACCAGGAATCCAAGAGCTAAAATGAAAATCCCGAGCAAACAGATTTCCATGACTGAAAAGTCGTGGCTCAATTGAAACCCAACATTGTCGTTTTTCCTTCCTCTGTCGGTGTAATATTTCCATGACTGAAAAGTCGTGGCTCAATTGAAACAAGCTTTTGCTTTTGCTGCGGCGAGTTCAGCGGCCTTCATTTCCATGACTGAAAAGTCGTGGCTCAATTGAAACACAGCTGAAACTATTTCTGTCGGAGTTCCCAACTTTTATTTCCATGACTGAAAAGTCGTGGCTCAATTGAAACCACTTTTGCTAGTCCGTTGAGTCTCATCAAAACCCCTATTTCCATGACTGAAAAGTCGTGGCTCAATTGAAACCAGGTATAAGTCGTTATCAAGTTCCGAGTTATTCGGTACTATTTCCATGACTGAAAAGTCGTGGCTCAATTGAAACGAACTGCTCCCGTTACAGGGTTAATGTATATTGTCTTATTTCCATGACTGAAAAGTCGTGGCTCAATTGAAACCCTCCTTGTTACCGTAGGAGATCACGATTGCCTTGTATTTCCATGACTGAAAAGTCGTGGCTCAATTGAAACCATTTGGTAAAGCTGGCATATTTGGAAGCGGTATTTTGATTTCCATGACTGAAAAGTCGTGGCTCAATTGAAACGTATATGATCCGAAGAACCCATTCAGAGAGTCCTGATCGATTTCCATGACTGAAAAGTCGTGGCTCAATTGAAACCCTTAGATGGATTAATAAACTCTTTTAGAAACGCCATCATTTCCATGACTGAAAAGTCGTGGCTCAATTGAAACTCTAGCATTGTTACGTTGATACGTGCTAGTGACACTAAATATTTCCATGACTGAAAAGTCGTGGCTCAATTGAAACACCGCGTCATCGTAAGTGGCCTGTGTCTCGTCAATGTCATTTCCATGACTGAAAAGTCGTGGCTCAATTGAAACATTGAACCGCTTAGTTTTGTTGGCAACGGTATATCGCCATTTCCATGACTGAAAAGTCGTGGCTCAATTGAAACGAAGGTTGGATCTAGGTCGCAAAGTAGGCCACCGCCTACATTTCCATGACTGAAAAGTCGTGGCTCAATTGAAACTGTAATAGCATGAAAACACCGATATATGCCATGAACACCGATTTCCATGACTGAAAAGTCGTGGCTCAATTGAAACCTACCTTCTTATTAAGTACCATCTTTATACACCTCTCTATTTCCATGACTGAAAAGTCGTGGCTCAATTGAAACTTTTTTCCTGGCTGAATGAGCCAACGGATTCTATTCCATTTCCATGACTGAAAAGTCGTGGCTCAATTGAAACTACACGCCATTAGATATTCTATCCAAGTCATTTAAAATCATATTTCCATGACTGAAAAGTCGTGGCTCAATTGAAACTGAAGGTGTCGAAATTGGTGTTGTATTCATCCATTGAATTTCCATGACTGAAAAGTCGTGGCTCAATTGAAACGATATTAATGTTTTTGCGGAATTCATCGTAATCACCTTCAAGATTTCCATGACTGAAAAGTCGTGGCTCAATTGAAACGAATAATTTGTAATGTTCTTAGCTCTCTCATTCATATAATTTCCATGACTGAAAAGTCGTGGCTCAATTGAAACTTTAACATGGGATGACCTCCTAAATGCCCACATAATCATTTCCATGACTGAAAAGTCGTGGCTCAATTGAAACACCAATATTATATACTTCAAGTCTGTCCAACTTTTTGGATTTCCATGACTGAAAAGTCGTGGCTCAATTGAAACACTGCTGTCTTCATGTCTTTTACCTCTTTTCTATTAGCGTATTTCCATGACTGAAAAGTCGTGGCTCAATTGAAACTCCACATGTAGGCAATTAAATCTCTAGGGCTCATTTTTATTTCCATGACTGAAAAGTCGTGGCTCAATTGAAACCCAATATCCAATGTTGATTTTCGCAATTGTTTCTGCTGTATTTCCATGACTGAAAAGTCGTGGCTCAATTGAAACCCGGGAGTTGTTTCAAGCTTATTCGCAAGAACCTCGAAAATTTCCATGACTGAAAAGTCGTGGCTCAATTGAAACCCAATTGTAATCCTTGGTCAAATGTTTTGATATTGTGGCTATTTCCATGACTGAAAAGTCGTGGCTCAATTGAAACTTTCGGGATTGATATTATTTATCTCCCAATTCCCAAATCATTTCCATGACTGAAAAGTCGTGGCTCAATTGAAACCCGAATACTGAAAGCACTGCGGCTATCACGACCAAGATTTCCATGACTGAAAAGTCGTGGCTCAATTGAAACGCAAAAGGAAAATGGCGCCGGGCATCTACTGATAGCTGGATTTCCATGACTGAAAAGTCGTGGCTCAATTGAAACCAGGCAAAGTACTATTGCCCCAGTCAAAATGCTTTCATTTCCATGACTGAAAAGTCGTGGCTCAATTGAAACTTTGGTTTCCGTTTTCTCTTGCCAGTTTTACGGTTTTAATTTCCATGACTGAAAAGTCGTGGCTCAATTGAAACAATTAACTTGGGTTAACATTTGGCTCACCTGTAACGAATATTTCCATGACTGAAAAGTCGTGGCTCAATTGAAACTCGACATACTGCAGAATTCGCGGCAGCGGCTTTTTGGGAATTTCCATGACTGAAAAGTCGTGGCTCAATTGAAACCCCAACACTTTCGTGCAATCCTACTCGGACGCCTGTATTTCCATGACTGAAAAGTCGTGGCTCAATTGAAACCCAAGGCGATTAAAGTACGTTTCATCCGTGTACGCAAAATTTCCATGACGAAAAATCGTGGCTCAATTGAAACAAGTTGTTGAATTCTTCTATTGATACGTAGTCCTGTCATTTCCATGACTGAAAAGTCGTGGCTCAATTGAAACTTGTACAACCTGTTTGTAGGTTGGCTGGGCAGCGTTTGCATTTCCATGACTGAAAAGTCGTGGCTCAATTGAAACGGGAGTATTTGTAGTCTATGCCGTGACCACCTCCTGCTATTTCCATGACTGAAAAGTCGTGGCTCAATTGAAACGTAGCAGCTCTCGCCACCGCGCCGTTTGATCGATCCGATTTCCATGACTGAAAAGTCGTGGCTCAATTGAAACCCGTCAAGGGAAGATGCGTCGAAAACTTCATAAGTTGATTTCCATGACTGAAAAGTCGTGGCTCAATTGAAACCCTATAAAACCCAGGGAATGTGCTTTTTACCCAATGCCGCATTTCCATGACTGAAAAGTCGTGGCTCAATTGAAACGAGTTATTAGAGGGCTACTGGCGTCAACCTGGAACTGATTTCCATGACTGAAAAGTCGTGGCTCAATTGAAACGCGGAAATATTCCATAATCTGAGTTCCAGAGTCACGTAATTTCCATGACTGAAAAGTCGTGGCTCAATTGAAACACCAAGTGGGCTGTCTGCAAAGTTGGGCTTATCAATGATCTATTTCCATGACTGAAAAGTCGTGGCTCAATTGAAACCTACTGGAAGAAGACCCTGGAAGAACTGCTGAACCTAGTCCATTTCCATGACTGAAAAGTCGTGGCTCAATTGAAACTTCCTCCGGACTCAATTGCCTCACTTAGCTGTAGTCCTTATTTCCATGACTGAAAAGTCGTGGCTCAATTGAAACTAATTTACTACACCTAGTACGTCGTCATCATAGAACAGATTTCCATGACTGAAAAGTCGTGGCTCAATTGAAACGCCCATGCGCCCCGTCGGGGGCTCACACGTGGCGGATGGGAAACAAGATCTATCGACATTATGAATTCAGTTTTCCATGGGAAACTTTCGGAAAATGAGTATGTTCGATTTCCTTTGCTGGATAAAGTGCGGTCTCTCAATCGCCTTCTTGCATTTTACGACATAATGCTACTCCGTCCTTGCTCAACGCATAAGTCATCTCTCCTCGGGTTGGATGCATTATGACATATCCCAAGCTTATGAGCTTACGCAATGCTTTTTTAACCTCTCGTCCTGCCTCTGTCTGTCTGCGGGCGAAGGCCTTCTCTGGGACGTGAGCAGACTTGCTCATCTTGCATGCCCTGCAGATGCTGAGCAAAACTGCTCTATCAAATTCCATCAGCACACTTAACAGAATATTCTAAATCTATTTAATAGTTTCTAATACAGAGAAAAGGAACTTGAAAATACGGATAAGATATTCCAATATATTGATATACTTACAGAACGCTATTAATAAGCATGCAGTCAAAAGCAAGACGTCCTGCAATAGAGAGAGCAAGGGACGCACGGCTGGAGAGGGGCGGCGATACCGATTATGAGCTATATGAACTGATTAGCGAACACTCTGGACAGGGCGCTTATGAGCTCTCTAAGCTGAATGGCTGGACTGCAGGCCGCACGCACTCATCAATATTGCGATTGGAGAAAAAAGGGCTCGTATCTGTGGAGCGTATTGTGCAAGGTGGGAGGACAAAGCTTGTAGTTCGCCCCAGGCCCTGGCAGGAGTTCTTCACTCCAGAGGAGCTTGAAGAAATGCGCCAGCCCGGATACTTCGAGGAAGTCGAGAAAATGGTGAAGCGAACAGAGGGCTGAAGGTCCGCATAACTGCACCCTCTCATTAAGGAGTAATAGATTCTTAAAATAGTAATAATAGATCTCTCGTCATTGCCTTTATGCTGCCTCTTCTGTACATGCTTGTAAAAACATGATTACTCGCCAAGGGACGATAGGATTTTCACCTCCACCTTTACCGGCACGGGATACAATAGCTCTGAGCCGATCCTTTCCATGATCTCTTGCAGCATTCGGGCATATTCCTCCGCCCGCTC
>SESA01001335.1_pt1 | contig 12901 bp, 6 predicted proteins | sample 3171451 | NCBI WGS metagenome assembly SESA01 (sample SAMN06051862, study PRJNA518727) | freshwater metagenome | biome: subpolar coniferous forest; feature: holomictic lake; material: water; isolation source: holomictic Lake 227, 8 m depth | place: Canada: near Kenora, Ontario | collected 2013-06-25...
TAAGTAACTTTACCGGAAATTTATGACCGCCATGTCAAGAATCATTGTCCTGCTATCTTTATTTTTCATCCTGGCAGAAGGCCATCCTCAGATAATATTCAAGAACAACCATCCTGCCCAGATATATGTCGCCATGTGCAGGTATGTTTCTGAAGGATCTTATTGGATGACAACAGGATGGTATACCATCGGACAAGGAGGTGAACGCCTTGTTTTTGAAAATATCTCGGCAAAGGATACGATTGGTTACTGGGCGATGACTACCATTTCGGAGGAAAAATTCGAAGGGAAGAAAGAACTGATTGTAAATGATGATTCTAAGTTTACAGTGAAGTATGCAGACAAACCAGAAACAGCTTTGAAAAACCCGAATTACAGCATGCGCAAATTCATCATCCTTCGCCTTCCTCCAGGGACCACAAAAGGGACTATCAATTTCAAGTGAAAGATAATTCGTTATGCCTCTTTTATATTTCAGGGAAAAGTTCTAATTTTGCACCCTCAAAAAATAAGACTATAGTTTTCTTAATTAAATTTAAAGCTCATGCAGAATAAAGGCGCTGTCAAGCTATTTGCGATTGTATTCGGTTTAGTTTGTTTATTCCAGTTGTCATTCACGTTTATCAGCTACCGGTATTCGGGCAAGGCCGATGAGTACGCCAATGCCCCCGCCGGAAAGCAACTTGCCGTTAGACTGGCTAAGGGAGACCAGGCACGCCTGGAATATATCACCGATTCGATTATCCGTTCCAGGAGTGAATATTTCAATGATTCCATGGCAGGAGTTGATGTGTTTAACATCCTTCTGAAAAAATACACCCTGAAAGATGTAAGGGAACGCGAAATAAACCTTGGTCTTGACCTTAAAGGAGGTATGAACGTAACAATGGCAGTTTCTGTTCCTGAAGTTATACGCGCGCTCTCAGGGTACAGCCAGGATCCTACCTTCACAAAAGCACTTCAGCTGGCAATACAGAAAGAAAAGAACAGTACTGCCGACTTTGTTGACCTTTTTGCGGAATCTTTCAAACAGGTTGACCCGAATGCAAAATTGGCAGCAGTTTTCAATACCGTGGATTTAAAAGACAGGGTCAACTTTAACACCTCGAATGCGGATGTCATCAAGGTATTGCGTGATGAAACGAATGCTGCGATTGACAGGACGTACCGTATCCTCACCACCCGTATCGACAGGTTTGGCGTTGTACAGCCCAATATCCAGAAACTCCAGACCGCAGGACGCATCCTTATTGAACTCCCCGGCATCAAGGATCCGGAGCGTGTACGTAAACTTCTGCAGGGAACTGCCCAGCTTGAATTCTGGGAAACTTACCAGTTTACACAGCTTCATCCTTTTTTTACTGAAGCAAACAAAAGGATTGCTGCCATCATGAGCACAGGCGGCGATACACTTAAAGTGGATTCTACAAGGACAGATACCACAGGAACAGCAAAAGCCATCAACAACAAACTTGCGCTGGCCGAAAAGAAAACCCCGGCAAAAGCAGCAATTCCTGCAAAGAAAGACAGTGCCAAAAAAGATACATCCGGCGGGAATGCACTTCTGAAACAGCTTGGAAAAGATACGGCCAAGGCATCGGCGATGAATAAAAGGGCTGAGACTGAGCAGTGGATGAAAAACAACCCGCTGTTCGCGGTTCTTGCAATGTCGATATTCCAGAATAAAGAAGGTCAGTATGAAGCAGGCTCCACTGCAATGGTCGGAAGAGCCATGATTAAGGATACCGCAAAGGTGAACTACATGCTTCGTCTTGTAAAGCATCTTTTCCCAAGGGATCTGAAACTTGCCTGGACAGTAAAACCAAGGGACGAAGCAAAGGACATCCTCGAACTCGTTGCCCTGAAAGTTACTTCCCGTGACGGTTCGCCGGCGCTTGGTGGAGATGTGATCACCAATGCCCGTCAGGATTATGACCAGAACGGAAGAGTTGAAGTTTCCATGTCGATGAACGGAGAAGGCGCCAGGATATGGAAACGACTTACAGGTGATAATGTCGGCAAACAGATTGCTATTGTTCTGGATGGTTATGTTTATAGCTATCCCAACGTCAACGGCGAGATCCCGAATGGCATGTCATCCATTACGGGTGGAAGCATGACCGTTGAAGAGGCACAGGACCTTGCAAACATCCTGAAAGCCGGTAAACTTCCGGCTCCTGCACGTATCGTACAGGAAGAAGTTGTAGGACCTTCACTCGGACAGGAATCCATCAACGCGGGACTTATCTCCTTTATCATTGCTTTTATCGGAGTTCTTCTTTACATGTCGCTCTATTACAGGGGTGCAGGACATGTTGCCGATATTGCCCTCTTTGCAAATGTGTTCTTCCTCTTTGGTGTTCTTGCATCAATCGGGGCCGTGCTTACTCTCCCGGGTATCGCAGGTATCGTGCTGACTCTCGCTATGGCGGTCGACTCGAACGTGATCATTTATGAACGAATGCGTGAAGAACAAAGAGCTGGCAAAGGCATGAGGCTTGTTGTGAAAGACGGTTTCAGGCACGCCCTCTCAGCTATCATCGACGGTCACGTCACCACCATCCTTACTGGTATAGTTCTGTACATTTTCGGTTCTGGTCCTATCCAGGGTTTCGCAACAACGCTGGTCATCGGTCTTCTGCTCTCACTGTTCACCTCCATCTTTATCGCAAGATTACTTTTCGAATGGATGCTCGACAGGAATATGACCATCACCACAGGGTACAAATGGAGCCAGAATGCATTCCAGAATATTCATATCAATTTTATCGGCCTCCGTTATAAGATGTATATCCTTTCTGTAGCCATCATCATCCCGGGAGTCATATCCATTTTTGTTCGCGGATTAGATCCTGGCCTTGATTTTACTGGTGGCCGTAGTTACGTAGTCCGTTTCGATGAGCCGGTGAAAACCTCCGACATCCGTGAATCCCTGGGCAAGGTGTTCAAAGAATATCCCGAAGTAAAAACATTCGGCCCTTCAAACCAGGTTAAGATCACCACGAAGTATATGATCAATGACCGTTCTTCCATCGCTGATTCTGTCGTAAATTCTGCACTATACCAGGGTGTTAAGAGTTTTTACAGAACACCGCTCTCATTTACCGAATTCAAAGCCACTGATCCTAAAAAAGCTATCGGGGAGATGAGTTCACAACGTGTTGACCCAACGATCAGCTATGCCTTGATCTGGCAGGCTGTAATGGCGGTATTTTTCTCGCTGGTCATTATCTTTATATATATTGCCCTCAGGTTTAAGAACTGGCAGTTCGGTATCGGTGGTGTGATCTCGCTGTTCCATGATACACTTATCATCATTACAATGTTCACACTGTTCCACGGCATCCTTCCCTTCAGCATGGAAATCGACCAGTCCTTTATCGCAGCTCTGCTGACGATCATCGGTTATTCAATCATGGATACGGTAATCATCTTCGACAGAATCCGCGAATACAGGGGATTATATCCGAAACGCGATCTTGCCGACAATATTAACGGCGCTATCAATTCAACCCTGGGACGTACCATCAATACGTCAGGTGTTACCCTCGTCGTTCTGATCGTGATCTTTATCTTCGGCGGTGAAGTTCTCCGCGGATTTACCTTCGCACTTCTCATTGGGGTTATCTCTGGAACGTATTCATCGGTGTTCAACGCAACCCCGGTTGCTTACGACATCCTGATGTGGCAGAAACGCCGTAAGGAGAAAAAAGAACTTGCTGCAAAAGCCAAAGGAAAATAATTCCTGGCAAGTATTCAATTCAGAAAAAAGGCTGTTCCGAAAAAGCAGCCTTTTTTTATTATGGTATGATTGCAGATAACGTAAAGGGTTGCTTGCATCACTTACTGACTTCAGCAAGCATCGTCATTCGCTAACTTAAAAATTTCCCGACCTGAAGCTTACCATCAATATCTTTACACTTTTCCTTATATTTGTACGTTATTCCAGCTACAAAATATCCTGCAATGCACCTGAAAAGCCGTTTCGTTTTCCTTATCGCCTTTTTATGCTTCACGTTTCCTGTCCTGGCGCAGAATAAAGCTACCAAAGCTGCCGATGATGCCTTCGCCGACCAGTTGTATTTCACTGCTCTTCAGAAATATCAGAAAGCATCGTCAAAAGTCAAGAACAACAAGGCTGAACGTGACAGGATCATATTCCGCATTGCCGAATGCTACAGGATGATGAACAACACGAAGAAAGCCGAATCTGCTTACAAGAGGCTTCTCAACAATGTGAAGTTCATCAAAGACGAACCTAAAGTCATTCTTTATTATGCAAATGCCCTTAAGGCGAACGGGAACTATGATGAAGCGATAAAGCAATACCAGGCCTTTAAAGACCTTTCTCCAAAAGATCCGAGAGGAGAGCAGGGTATTGCGACCTGTAAAATGGCCAAGGAATGGATCGCGAACCCTTCAAAATACACAGTCAAATGGGAAAAGCCCCTGAATTCCAAGGAAGATGACTTCGCCCCTGCCTATGCTGACAAAAAATTCGGGTCGATCATTTTTACCTCTGACCGGGATGCTTCAAACGGCAAGGATATTGACAACTGGACCGGGCTGAAATTCTCAGATTTTTACTTTTCAAGGCGTGACCGCAAAGGAGAATGGAGCAAACCTGTGCTCGCCGACGCTGCCGGGATGATAAACACCAAATCAAATGATGGTGTTGGGCAGTTTGACCCGAAATTCCTTCATTTTTATTTCACCCGTTGTTATAATGACTCGAGGAAAAAAAATGGCTGCCAGATATTTATGACCAGCCGCATCGGGACCAACAACTGGGGAGAACCTGAAAAGGTTGAACTTGGAGGCGACAGCGCCAGTATTTACGGGCATCCCTCCGTCGCAAGCGGAGATGTTTTTTATTTTTCTGCAGAATTGCCAGGCGGAGTCGGAGGAAAAGACATCTGGAGAGCAAGCAAGAAAAACGGCAAATGGTCTAAAGAAAACCTCGGTCCGGTCATCAATACTCCAGGTAACGAAATGTTCCCGTTTATACGCGACGACAGCATATTATACTTCTCAAGCGACGGCTTGCCGGGTATGGGTGGCATGGACATCTTCAAATCGGTCTATTCAAAAGGGAAATGGAGTATTCCTGAAAACCTGAAATCTCCGGTTAACTCTCCTGCCGACGACGTGTCGATTGTCTTCAACGCCGAAGAATCGGAAGAAGGGCTTTTCTCCTCCAACCGTCCTGGTGGCAAAGGAAGAGATGACATCTACTCCTTTGTGATCCCCCCGATCTACTACACGCTTGAAGGTGTTGTGACCGACGACAGGTCCCTGTTGCCTGTGCAGGGAGCCGAAGTCAGGGCGGTTGGCACCAACGGCCGCACATTTAAATACACCACCGACGACAAAGGCCATTACAGCTTCAATAAAATGCAGATAACTGCAAATACCACCTACGACCTATTAGTCACGAAAAAGGATTATTTTAACGAGAAAGGAAGAGAGACCACCGTAGGATTCGAAAAGAGCAAGGATCTTACAAGAAATTTCGTACTGCGGCCCATACCGAAGAAGCCTGTTGTACTTCCCGACATTTTATATGATCTCGCAAAATGGGATCTGAAGCCTCAATACCAGGATTCCCTGCAGGGGCTGATCGAAACCCTGGATGCAAATGAAACCATTGTCATAGAACTCGCTTCCTTCACCGACTCCCGCGACAGCGACGAACGTAACGATATCCTCTCGCAAAAACGTGCGCAAAGCGTCGTTGACTATCTTATTTCAAGAGGCATCGACCCTGACCGTATGGTAGCAAAAGGATACGGGGAAAGGGTGCCACGTACCCTGGCTAAAGAAGTTACAAAGGAAGGATATACCTTCCCTGCAGGCACCGTTCTGACTGATTCGGTAATCAATCTCCTGCCTAATACAGCTGTTAAAGAGGCTGCTCACCAGCTGAACCGCCGTACCGAATTCTCCATCCTCAGAAACGATTATATTCCAAGGACTACTGCCGCAAAAACTCAGGGAACCACTAAAATTGAAGTTGTGATTGCTCCTGAAATCAATGGGACCCAACTCACCAAGCTAAAAGACGGGGCTTATTCCGGTTTTTGCTATGTAAACGGCATCAGCACTGCATTCATCTATGATCCGGCAGAAAAAGGAATATTTATAACTCCTGCCCAGGCCTACCTCTTTCTGAAAGATGGAGTGATCGACAAAACCGACTTCGAAGGAGATGCTACCAAACTGATACAGGAAAAAACGATCAGTGATAAAGCCGTGATCACGCTGAAAGAAATTCGAATTGCGAAAAATACCGTTAAAGATCTTAAAGTAACGGTTAACAGCAAAATCAAGAGCAGCCTGGTCTTCGGCGACAACACCCTGAAAAATTTCGGCACCCACCGTGTCGATCAGGGTAAGGACCTGCTTATCTTCGACTAAGAAATGAGTGACAGCTCAAGATATGATAAAAGAGGGGTTTCTTCACAAAAAGAAGATGTTCACTCTGCCATAAAAAATATTGATAAAGGTATCTTTCCGAAGTCCTTTTGCAAGATCGTTCCCGATATTCTTGGAGGAGATTCTGACTGGTGCAACATCATGCATGCCGATGGGGCCGGTACCAAATCCTCCCTGGCCTATATCTACTGGAAGGAAACAGGAGACCTCTCGGTCTGGAAAGGCATTGCCATTGATGCCATCGTGATGAACCTCGATGACCTGATCTGCGTTGGGGCAGTTGACAATATTTTATTATCATCCACTCTTGGCCGGAATAAAAAGCTGATCCCCGCTGAGGTGATTGCCGCAATTATCAATGGCACCGAGGAATTCCTAAGCCTGCTTCGCTCCCATGGGGTTGGGATATGGTCTACCGGGGGAGAAACTGCCGATGTGGGTGACCTGGTGCGGACTGTTATTGTTGATTCTACTGTAAGCTGCCGGATGAGGCGCAGCGAGGTCATCGACAATGCGCGGATACAAGCCGGTGACCTGATCGTGGGACTTGCATCGGCAGGGCAGACCACGTATGAAAATGAATACAACGGAGGCATGGGCAGCAACGGGCTCACATCCGCCAGGCATGATGTATTCAATAACGATTATGCCCTGAAATATCCTGAAAGCTACGACCATGGGGTTCCGGATGATCTGATATACTCAGGAAATAAAACTCTGGCCGAACCTTCGGAAATACCTGGTATTAGCGTTGGTAAACTTGTTCTTTCACCCACCCGTACCTATGCCCCGGTGATCATCCCGGTGTTAAACCAATTCAGGAATGATATCCACGGAATGGTACATTGCAGCGGTGGCGGACAAACGAAAGTTCTTCATTTTACAGGCAATCTGCATATTGTTAAGGACAATCTGTTTACACCTCCTCCCCTCTTCAGGCTTATACAGGAACAATCAGGAACAGACTTGAGAGAGATGTACAGGGTCTTCAATATGGGGCACAGGATGGAACTTTATGTCCCTGAAGCCATTGCTGCAGAGGTTATCAGCATCGCAGCCAGGTTCAATCTCGAATCAAAGGTTATAGGGCATGTTGAAGCCTCTGATTCCCCTAAGCTGACAATACTTTCGGAATACGGGGAGTTTGTTTACTGAATGTAATTGCATTCATTCGGAACTTTACAGGGCGGCAGTCGTTCTCTACTTCAATACCACTTTCTCAATTTGAATTTGGTTGCTTCTTTTAGCCCGGATAAAATAAATCCCCGGTTCCATTCCTTTGAGGCTGACAAGGGTTTTCTTTTTCAATTCCAATGCCCGTAAGACCCTGCCCCTGCTGTCGGCAATACTGACTTGAACGGATCCTTTTAAAGCATTCAAAGGCAACAGAGTGATCTCTACCCTGGCCGGGTTGGGAAAAAACGTGAACAACTCCTGCATTCCGCCAGGTGCCTCCTTCAATCCGACAATATTCTCTGATATTTCAATCCGGTGATTCCCGATACCAAGTGTCAGTGAACATCTTAGAATGCCGCTTGTATCGGTTTCCCAGGCCAAAGCTGTGATACTGTCGACAAGGATATAATACGGCTTTGATGGTAAAAGATCGGCTGCAAACACATCCACGTTGCGCCCTCCGTAAACCGCATCCATCCTGTGATAATTTGTATTCAGCATCCCCTTTGAATTAAAGAAAAACAGATTGTCGTCCCAGTCGGCGCCTACCGTATACTGGTTTTGTTTCGAAATCCCACCTGCCACTGAAGGTGAGGCATTATCCCCCAGTTTGATCGAATGCAGCAGAATCATGGTATCTTTCATTGACTGAGGAGTAACTTCAATTCTCCATTTCCCGGGCGTTGAATGCAAGGTGTCGGGAGGGACTGAGGGCGGATAATTTAAGCCGTTGACCCAGTATTCCCATCCGTTTCCTCCTATCCTCCTGGTCAGAGTTCCGGAAGGTATCAGTGTTCTGACCGAGGCATTGCCATCTCCGTTTGAAATAGAATAATCGGTCCCGTTAAATACCTCAAGATGGCCAGGGACCGGACTGGAAACCATTGTCCCCGACACATGGGGCTGGTTTTTTGAGTGCAGTAACCATTGAACCTTGCGTGTACGGTGGCTGGGGTTTTTTACCAGAATGTGGTCAAGGATAAGAATTTTATCGGATTTATAATACAGGAACCTCCTGATGAAATGAGAGAGCTTAAGCGAATCATATGACAGCGCCGCATCTGCAACGGAATACTGGAAATTTTCACCGCATGCATATAAAAGCCATTTCCCCCGCTGGTAATGCGGGTCGGATATGCTGTTGAAATTCACGAGAGGATCAGACCATACCTGACCGCCGTCATTGCTTACAGGCGAGGTTGTTCCATAATTATAAACATCCATTGTGTCAAATACGCATACATTATTATGGGCAATGGTCCTCGAATAATAGTTCATATAATGCGATGAACCATACGAATCATAGTATCCTGCATCGATCAGGAGGGGGCCGTTCTTATAAACCGCAAAGGAATTATTATCCCTGTGTTCATGTGAGGCTTTCTTACTCCAGGAATTGAAAAACCAGACCATGGTGCCTGCACTGTCCCAGGAAGTACGGGCAACTGCGAGTCCAACTTTGTCACTAAGCCAGAAATGCGGAAGATCGGGTTTTGAAACCGGCGGAAGGCTGAAATCCTTAAATAAAAGCTTTATGAAGACAGGGTATGTCCAGGTCAGGTACTGTGGCTGGCTGTATGTCTGCGAAAGCCACAAGCTGCGAGGATCCTGGTAAATTGCCGCATGCCGGTAAACAACATTATCGGCCCAGAGGTTTGTAACACCGTCACCAAGGTGTATACAGTTCAGGTCGGGCTGTATAAAATACCAATACTGGTTTATTGAATTAAGCACCCAGGGAAGGTCAGTATAGTAATTCTTCGTGGTTCCGTAAAACATATTGTCGAACAGCTTGAACTGGTCGGTGAGGCTCCACATCGCATAAGCCGCCCCCCAGTTCCATCCGCCGTTTGTATTCCTGTAATACCCGTAACACGGGAAGAAGCCGTTATTCCATTTATCGTAAAGTGAATGAAACCAAACAATGACGGAATCATTCTTTGCCTGGGTCAGTCCGTCAGCATTATGAAGGACAATGGCATTTTGCATGGTTTGTACACTGTTATAGGCATTATGAGAGGAAACATACGAGGTGCCTGCCGATGAGAGTATATATGTCGCCATGAACTCTTTGTCGAGTTTAAACAGGCTTTGGGCAAGCCGCTGCCGCTTATCCGCAGGCAATGCATTATATACCCAGTCCAGAATTGTCCCTCCTGCATCACTCAGTCCTCTCAAAAAAGTTTCCTTTGTATACCACTCCATAGTTTGAAAGTGGATGGTGTCGATGGTGTGGATGAACCGGTTGGCGATGAACACGCAGCGTTTGAGCATAACGGCCTCGTTGGTGATCCTTTGCAGGAATGCCGTGAATACGGCCTGATTAGCTGCATATTGAGACGACCAGTCCCAGGTCCAGAGGGTTGAATCATTCCCGACAAGGTAAAGCTGGGGATCGGTGATCCAGTAGTTATCATAACGGTACCTGAAGTCGGTGTATGTGGATCCGCATTCACCAGAACCCATATTGTTGTGGATCCATGCGAAACGCGAAGAGTCTGCCCATATCCTGGGACGGCTTTCGTGTATCGAAGGGTACTGTGAAAAAGAAGCAAACGGCAGCAGAATGAGGAGTAAAAGACAAAACCTGGGCATATGGATGTATTATCAGTCAAAATTAAGGCATTCAACCTATGATTTCCCGCTTATTGGAAAAGTAATTCAGCTCTGTTCATATAAAGATTTTATTTTGAAGTCTTTAATTCGTTGCTTATGTATTGATTTACATATTTCATTTTCTATCTTTGTTCTTCAGCCTCTTGAAACAAATTCCTTCGAATGACAAATGCTTTACATGGTAATGTAATTGCCGGGTGTGGTATGCAATTGGCAATTCACAATCTGGCCGCTGCGGCCCTTCTGATTATTTTCAGCACATCAACTTTTGCCGGCCGGCCCGGAAACGGAGATCCGGATCATACCGGACTGGATTATCAGATTGCTACCTGGTACAAATTTAAAGATGCCGCCTTTTCGATTTCTTTTGACGACAATTACCGCTCGCAGGTAACCTGGGCAAGGCCCATACTTAATCAGTATAATTACAAAGCCACGTATTTCATTGTAACAAACAGAGTTGGTAAAGGCTGGGCCCCGGGTTGGGACACTCTGAATATGCTCGCAGCCGAAGGACATGAAATTGCTAGTCATTCGAAAAATCACGCAAATTTCTCATTGCTGGAACAGGATCCCCTCATGGCCGACAGCATGATGCATGAATTCAGGGATTCAAGGGATACTTTAAACCAGCGGATTCCCAACCAGAGATGTGAAACCTTTGCGTGGCCAGGTGGGAATGTGGGTTGGTACAGTTGTGAAATGAGCAAAAAATATTATATGGCCTGCAGGGGCAGCAACAATAATTTTGAATTCAGTGATCCGATTAATTTCTTTAACCTGTCTAGCCAGCATATCTACCATGAAACGCCGCTTGAGACTGTAAACGGGTTCGTAGATACAGTCCTGGCAAAGAAGGGTTGGCTGATCGAGAGATGGCATGGTTTCCGTATTAAAAACGATACCAATGGCTACGAACCGGTTGCTGTTGATTTGTTCAGCGAGCATTTTAAACATGTTGGATGGAACGGAGATAACCTTTGGGTTGCTCCAGTCGGGACCGTGGCCAAATACATGCTTGAGAGAGATGCATCGAAACTGACACTTGCTGATTCTTCAGCTTCCATGATATTCCTGAACCTCACGAATGATCTTCCCGACTCTCTGATCGAATATAATTTTCCTGTTTCAATCAAAGTCAGGGCATTCGGAAAAGTAGCCAATACAAAACTGCTTACCCAGAACAAAGACACTCTTGCCTTCAGCATTACAACCGAGGAAAACCGCAGCTTTCTATATTTTAATGCAGTGCCAAACCATGGCCAGATATGCCTGCACCTGTCGAATGAAGCATCTGGAACTGCAGATAACAGAGACGTGAAAAAGAATGCTTATAATTACCCAAACCCCTTCCCAAAGTCAACAACAATTTTTTTCGATGTCCTCTCCGATGAAACGGCCGTTTTCAGAGTTTTCGATCAGACAGGCCGGCTGGTGAGAACATTCGCTATATCCTGCCATTCGGGTCGGAATACAGCCAGCTTCGACGGGAACGGATTATCTCCCGGCATTTATACCTGTAATATTAAAACCAGGGAAGGAATCCTTAAGCTTAGAATGTTATTATCAGATTAACCTCAGGTTGTCACAATCATCATCTGATCCCGGTCATCCCGCAACACTTGTCCAGGGTCATGGTTCACGATTTTTCCTTACCTTTGCAGCCCGAAAAGAGGAATTGAAATCATGTTAGATAAACTGGAAGCAATAAAGCTGAAATTCGACGAGATTCAGAAGGAAATGAGCGATCCTGATGTGGTCAGCGACATGAAACGATTTATAAAGCTGAACAAGGACTTCAAGGAGCTTACTCCGCTCATGGATGCCTATGAAAGGTATAAAAGCATTATTGCCAACCTGGAGCATGCAAAGGAGATCCTCTATAAGGAAAAGGACGAGGAGTTCAGGGCTATGGCCAAGGAAGAACTCGAGACTCTGAATATCGACAAAGAAAAGCTCGAGGAAGATGTAAGGCTGATGCTTGTGCCCGTCGATCCCGAGGATGGGAAGAACGCAGTTGTTGAAATTCGTGCCGGCACCGGAGGGGATGAAGCCAGTATTTTCGCCGGCGACCTGTACCGCATGTATACAAAATACTGTGAAGCCCGTAAATGGAAGGTTGAGCTTATCGATTTCTCTGAAGGAACCATGGGAGGCTTCAAGGAAATTATTTTTAACGTCATGGGAGACGGGGCATACGGCCAGATGAAATACGAATCAGGGGTACACAGGGTTCAGCGTGTTCCCCAAACCGAAACCCAGGGCCGTGTGCACACTTCCGCTGCAACTGTTGCTGTATTGCCTGAGGCGGATGAGTTTGACGTGGAAATCAAGCAGTCTGACGTGCGCAAGGATACATTTTGCTCTTCAGGTCCCGGCGGGCAGAGTGTTAATACAACTTACTCCGCCATCCGCCTTACACACGTACCTTCAGGTATTGTCGTCAGTTGCCAGGATGAAAAGTCCCAGATCAAAAATTTCGAAAAGGCTATGAAGGTGTTGAGGACCAGGCTTTACGAAAGGGAACACCAGAAATATCTTGACGAAATATCGAAAAAACGTAAGACCATGGTATCGACAGGTGACCGCTCAGCCAAGATACGCACATACAACTATGCTCAGAGCCGGGTTACCGACCACCGCATCAACATGACCATTTACAACCTTCCAGTTG
>SESA01001340.1_pt1 | contig 12872 bp, 6 predicted proteins | sample 3171451 | NCBI WGS metagenome assembly SESA01 (sample SAMN06051862, study PRJNA518727) | freshwater metagenome | biome: subpolar coniferous forest; feature: holomictic lake; material: water; isolation source: holomictic Lake 227, 8 m depth | place: Canada: near Kenora, Ontario | collected 2013-06-25...
TACGCCGATAAGCTGAGAGCTGAGATAGTGGTCGACAACAAGATCGTGTACCGGGTTTCGGCTGGTAAAATTCAGGCGGGCAACAAGAAGAATGCCATCAACCGTATGGGCAAGCTGTGCCGCATCGCTGAGGAAGAGTGGCGGGCTGTCGAGTATCACCTTGTCGAACCGGCCTTCAAGCTCGTTGATGAGCTCCCCCATTTTTGCTGACCCGAAGAGTTCGGTATAGTTCTGCAGCTTTTTGCCCGCACTCACAAAAAAGAGATTCTCAAGATGGGTTGGCTGAAAATAGCTCTCATTCATCGTATGTTGATCACTGAAAAGGTAGTCGGTAAGACCGGGCTCACGCTTGCCATTCAATTTTTTATGCAGCGAAGCTCGCCGTAAATCGCAGTCGATAACGAGTGTCTTGTTGCCTGCTAGCGCAAGTGACATGCCGAGATTGGCGCAGACCGTCGACTTCCCTTCGCTCATTGCTGTACCTGAAACAATTATGGAGCGCAGGGAGGTGTCGATACGGCTGTAATCGAGAGCGGTGCGCAGCGCCCTGAAACTTTCGGCAAACGAGGATGAGAGCTGGTCGGTGATCATCGGCATGGGTATTTCCTCATGCTTTGGCTGGTAGGGCTTTTGCTGGGCAGCAGCGCCATAAGCCGCCATTTTTTCACGAAATGACTTGTTGGCGTTGTAGAGGATGCTGTTCCAGCGCGATTGTTTGTGGTCTGAAAAGCCGTTTTGGCCATCCTGGCTCACCAAAGGGATAAAGGTGAGTATGGAGAGGCCAATATCACGGAAAAAGCCTTCGTCCTTGATGGTGCTGTCGAAAAACTCGGCGGTGTAGGTGTAAAGCATGGCAAGCAGCCCGCCAAGCACAAGGCCCATCAGCATGCTTTTTTTCAGATCGGGCTTTTCGGGAGAGAAGGGGCGGAATGCTGAGCCGACAAGCGTCACGCTGCCCACTTCGGAGCCAAGCAGAATGCGTGTTTCATCCGACTTCTCTTTGAGAAACATGTAGGTTTTGTTGACCACCTCCCGCTCCCTGAGCAGCTTGGCATAATCCTGCTGTTTTTGGGGCAGGGTAGAGAGCTGGCTTTCGTAGTATTGCTTGAGACGGTTGAACTCGGTTGCGCTGAAGTTCAGGTCGTTGAGTTTCCGCTCGATCTGGAGCTTTTCGGCAACCATGTCGAAGCTCGCTTTTTGTGCCAGACCGGCATAACCGATTTGGCCGGCAATTTTGCTGCGGCTAAGCTGTTCGTAGCGCGTTTTTACCACGTCGAGTTGCTGCTTTTGCAGCTTGACCTCCGGGTTTTCAGCCCCTTTTTCACGCAGTAACTGTATATAACTGCTTTCGCGACTCCGGATTTCGTCCATGATGGCACCGAGCTGACGGCTCACATTTTGTGCAATATGCTGGCTCAGCGCCTTGTCGGCATCGGTCAGTTTCTTTTCAAGAAAAGCAAGGCTGTTCCTCGTAATGTTGTATTCGGTTTTGATGCTGCTGACCTTTGCGTCGGTCTCGATGAGTTTGTCGAGCAGTTGCTGGGTATTGCCTGAAAACTCATAGATCTGGTGCCCTGCCATATATTGTGTCTGGGCGTTATCGGCATTAGCCACTTTTTGCTGCTGGTCGCGCAACATGTTGGCGATAAAGTTGCTTGCCTGGGCGTACTTTTCGGAGTTCCGGTTAATGTCGGACTCACGGTAGACACGGCAGAGGGTGTTGGTCAAAAAAACCGCTTCATCGGCAAAGGGGCTTGCCACCGAGACCTTGATAAGGTTGGTTTCGCGGACGGCATCAGCCTCTATCCTGCCACTCAGTTTGAGTGCATAACTCCGCAAAAACTGATCGGAATCCTGCAACGATGCCCGGGCCGGTGTTGATGACTTGAAGATGCGAAAGGGCTCAAAAAAACGCTCTACGGGCGAGAGGTATGGCCGTTTGCCGAAAAACTCAAGGGGAACGCCGCTTTGGGCGAGTTCCTTGACGGCAAGTTCCGCAATGGGCATCGATTTGAGCAGCTCCATATCTTTTTTGGAGGCTTTACTGTCTGCCGCACTGGCACCAAGCACCGATTCAAGGAGATCACCGGGATTCCGCTGTGCATTGATCATCATCACCAGGTCAGCACGGTATTCGGGGATCAGTGTCTGGTGGTAAACATAGGCAGAAGCGAGGGAGAGCAAAAGAATAAGCAGTATGCCATACTTGCGGCGCAGAATAATCTTGACAATCTCTTCAAGACTTATTTCGGGCTCCCTGGTTAACGGATAGCTTTCCGGCACAGTACCCTTGTTCTGTTGTTCAACCGTCATGAGGTGGTTTCCTGATCGTTATTTTTTAAGATTGGTATAAATGTAGGTCCATGGGTAGACCACATTGACAAGACGGGCAAATTTGTCGAAGCTGAAGCTTCTCTCCGGGAAAATGATGGTGTCGTTTGGCTTCAGGGCAATGAATGAGGAGCGATCACCGTGTTTGTAGAACTCCTTGACATCCACGATATAGGCCTGCACACCGTCTTTGTCGGGCTCCTTACGGGCAACCAGCACTTTGCGCAGATTTGCTTCGGGAGCCAGCCCTCCTGCAAGGGCGAGGATGGTGGCAAAATCGACATTTTCACGAACAACAAGCTGACCCTGCCTGTTGACCTGACCAAGGACATTGACAATCATGAGAATATTGCCGCTGTCGTCGGTAAAATAGGAGTCCTGCTCCAGGGGATAGTTTGGACCCGAAAGCGGCTTGTAGCCGCCGGATTGCTGACTACCGGAAAAGAGGGCTGAGGCCGCTCCCTGCTCGCCCGCTGCCTCCGCTGTGCCGGAAAACGGGAGAAGGCTTTGCAGAAAAAACAGCATCACTGCAAGGTTTTTTATAGCGCTCATAGGAAAATGCTTGTTTGGATGAATCACAGGCAGAAAAAGCTCCGCTTCCTCAACTCCCGTTTGAGATATTCATGCGTAACACAAGAACGCACCACACGTCTCTATAATTCCGCGAATCCTGGCATTAAAAACAGAACTCAGCATATCGCAATATATCACATTTTTCAATAAACCTGTCATTATCGGTCGTAGCACCTGAATATTCTCTATGTGTTTATGCAAATATATTACAAGACAGGATAAACCAGAGACATGACGAACCTCACCATCATGACGCTTGCATCGCAGGTCTCCATCATGGCGTTGTGACAAGGTTCCGGCTCTGTTCAGGCCTGTTCGCTGCAGTAACGGTCGATAAGGCGGAGAAACTGCCGCCCGTAGCGTTCAAGTTTGACCTCGCCGACGCCCGAGACCGTAAGCATCGCTTCAGCCGTTCGGGGAAGCATGGCAGCCATGTCGTGCAGGGTGCGGTCGGAGAAGACGACGTAGGGAGGAATCTGCTGCTCGTCGGCAATGTGCTTGCGCTGCGTGCGGAGCAGTTCGAAGAGCCTGGTGTCGGAGGGCGCATCGCCCGATTTGGGGAGCGGAAGAGCGGTTTTTTTTTCGAGTATAGGGACAATATCGAAGGGCTCTTCGCGCCGGAGTACTCTCGATGCTTTGGGCAGAAGGAAGAGCGTCGGGTAGAGCCCTTCCGATTTTTCGATCACCTTTTGGGCGAGGAGCTCGTCGATGAGGCGACGCCAGTATTTTTTGTCGTGACCCTTGCCGACACCGTACGTTTTGAGGCGGTCGTGCCCAAAGTCGAGAATTTTTTTGTTCCGGCTTCCGGTAAGAATATCGGCAATATGGGCTGCCCCGAAGCGCTCTTCGGTGCGGACAATTGCTGAGAGCACCATCTGCGCTTCACGGGTGGCGTCAACGACTTCGCGGGTGCCAAGGCAGATGTCGCAGGAGTTGCAGTTTTCATGGGGGTAGCGCTCGCCGAAGTGGTCGAGAAGGGTGCGGCGACGGCAGACGGAGGTCGAGGCAAAGGCGGTCACTCGTGAGAGGGCGGCGAGGGCCCGTTCACGCTCCGTTTCATCCGTCATGGCGTCGATAAAGAAGCGCATTTTGGGTATGTCGCCCTGAGAAAAGAGCAGGGTACACGCTGCCGGTTCGCCGTCGCGCCCTGCCCTGCCGGTCTCCTGGTAGTAGTTTTCGATGCTTTTGGGGAGGTCGGCGTGGATGACAAGGCGGATGTTGGATTTGTCGATCCCCATACCGAACGCGATGGTGGCAACAATGACCTCCACCTGGTCGCGGATGAAGGCCTCCTGGTTTTTTTTGCGCTCCTCATCGCTGAGGCCAGCATGGTACGCAAGAGCCCGGAACCCTTTTGCCTGCAGCATGGCAGTGGTGTCGTTGACGCTTTTGCGGCTGGTGCGGTAGATAATGGCGGCCTTTCCGGGGTTGCTGTTGAGGAGCGAAACAAGCTGGGCATCAGCATGATCCTTGAAGCGGACGTCATAGAGGAGGTTCGGACGGTCGAAGGAGGCGCGGACAATGAAGGGGTTGCGCAGGGCCAGTTTGTCGAGAATCTCCTGCTGCACCCGGTGGGTCGCCGTTGCGGTGAAGGCGGCAACCGGGGTGTCGGGGAAAAGGGTGACGAGGTCGGAGAGCGAGAGGTAGTCGGGGCGGAAGTCGTGCCCCCATTCGGAGATGCAGTGTGCTTCGTCGATGACGGCCATGCTGAGCGGTACCCGGCTGAGGGTTTCGCGGAAGTGGCTGAGAATGAAGCGTTCTGGTGCGACGTAGAGTAAATCGAGGCTGCCGGAGAGGAGATGGCGCATTACCTCGTCGCGTTCGTCGGGGCTCTGGGAGCTGTTGAGAAAGGCAGCACGGATGCCGTTGGCGCGGGCACCGTCGACCTGGTCTTTCATGAGGGCAATGAGCGGGCTGATGACCATGCAGGTGCCGGGGAGCAGAAGGGCCGGAAGCTGGTAGCAGAGTGATTTGCCGCCGCCGGTGGGCATGATGGCCAGGACGTCCCGCTTTTCGAGCAGTGAGCGCACAACACTCTCCTGGTTGGGGCGAAATGCATGAAAGCCAAAGACCTTTCGGAGCGTGTTGAGCATGATGGGGTGATGTCAGCCTTTGTTTTTGCGCCAGGTTCCCAGATAGAGCGCGGCAAGGCGGCCACCGAAGCGCAGGATTTCCTGGTCGGCAAGGATGGAGAGTATCTGCCCTGTCAGGCGTCCCGGGTTGTTGCGCAGCCATTCGTTGCGATAGAGGGCGCTCATGAGTGTCTCCATGGAGAGGGAGCAGGCGCACTCGACCAGTTTGTCGAGCCCGATCTCCGGGCCGGAAATGGGGATTAGAGGCTCTCCCTGCTCCTGGGCTTTCATGGTCAGGACGCGGTTGCTGCCCCGTTCATGCAGGGTAAAGGTGATACTCCTTTCGGGTGAGCGGCGTATGCGCAGGGTGAGAGGCTGCGGCAAGGGTTTGCATGAGGGGAGCGCTGCCTGCTCGATCTCCCCATGCTCGTGCTCAAGCAGGCGCTGGAGGGCGTTGAAGACAAGGTCGGTGATCTGCCGGGTGTTGAGGTTTTTATTGACCCGCATCAGAAAGCAGAGCTGGAAGAGGTCGATGAGGAAGTTGAGCAGCAGCTCTTTGGGGCTGTTGCGTTTCATGACCGAACGGTAGCGGTTGAAGGCGACGTTGCAGTAGGCCAGCATGGCGACAAGGGTGTCGCTGTTCATGGTGCGGGTTTCGATGACCGGGCAGTAGTTGTTGTAGAAGTCCCAGTCGAATGAGCAGATCTTCCCTTCATCTTTATACTCTTTGAAGATGCCGGTTCCGGGGTATGGAGTCATGATCATGAAGAGGGCCTGGCGAAGGCCGAGTGATCGGGCAAAGTCGGGGTAGACAATGGTATCTTCGATGGTTTCGGTGTAGTGACCGATGATGAAATACCCTTCTGCTCCGATGTGATGCTCACGGCAGAGTTCAATGGCCTTTGAAACATCGCCAAGGCTGTTTTTTTTGTTCATGAGGGCGAGGGTGGCTTCGTTCGGGCTTTCGATGCCGAGGCCAACCTTGCTGAGCCCGATCTTGTGCAGTTTATCCAGAATCCGTTCGGCCCGTACCAGATCCTTGGCTCTCGTTTCGGTCATGATGCGGAAGTTGGTCAGTCCCCTTTCGATCATGAGGTCGCAAATCTTTTCGGCCCGCCCGATGTTGGTGAGGAAGTTGGCATCCCAGATTTTGAGCAGCTTTTTGTTTTTGGGATCGTGCAGCAGGGCGATCTCTTCGACCACATTTTCGGCACTCCGGCCCCTCCACCCTTTGTGCATCTGGTCGTTGGCACAAAAGGAGCAGCTCCAGGGGCAGCCGCGGGAGGTGTAGATGGTGTCGATGGAGTAGGCGTCGCCTTTTTCGCCGTAACGGCTGGGGCGGAGGGAGCGCAACGGAAAGCGGATGGAGTCGATATTCTGGATGGTGGGGCGTGGTTCGGTGTAGACAATGGAACCATTCTCCCTGTAGGCAAGTCCCTTGACCGCTCTTGAGGGGCCGTTGAGCACCAGTTCGCGAAATGTCTCCTCTCCCTCACCGATCACGACAACGTCCACGCAGGAGAGTTTGAGTACCTCTTCGGGGAGCGCGGTGGGGTGAAAGCCGCCCATGACAACGAAGGCACCTGCCTCTTTGGCTATTTTGGCGAGCCGCTCAGCCTGGTTGAAGGCACCGGTCATGGAGGAGATGGCAACGAGGTCAACAGTTTTTTTTTTCAGCAGTGCACGAAGGCTGTCGAAAATCCCCTCATTGTAGTAATTTTCGGGCATGACCATGCTTTCAACGTCCCGCTCGACGGCTGCCGCGAGGTAACAGACGCCAATACAGTCGGTTATGAAGCGGGGAAAGGGAGCTATGATGGTCTGGGGAGCCTCAACGAGACAGAGATGGTTAAAATATGCCATAGTAATTGGAGACTTGGGTCGTTGAACATCTGCCGAAAAAGATAAGAAAGATACATATTATTGGTGAAACAAAAATTCACGTATATTCACGTAAAATTATAGTCCTGAACATTACCGCAACAAAAGGAGCATCGTTACCATGAAACCTTTACAATTTATTGCTGGTGCGGCAATAGCCCTGGCCGCCATTCAGCTTGTTCCCTACGGCCGTGACCACAGCAATCCACCCGTCACTGGCGAGCCGAAATGGGATTCTGCACGCACAAGCGAGCTTTTTGGCCGCGCCTGCAAGGACTGCCATTCGAATAACACCGTCTGGCCTTGGTACAGCTCCGTGGCACCTGTATCCTGGCTGACACAGTTTGATGTCTCTCTTGGACGAGAGGCTTTTAACGTTTCGGAGTGGGGACGTACGACCGGCGAAAATGAGGGCGACAAAGCTGCCGGAGAGGTGAGGGAGGGCAAGATGCCTCCGTTTATCTACCTGCCTGCACATCCTGCGGCAAAGCTGACTGCTGAGGAGAAGGTTGAGCTGGCCAACGGGCTTGCGGCCACCTTCGGTGAGAAAAAAGCGGGAGGCCAAAAGGGTACCGCCAAAGAGGGTGAAAAGGGCGAAGGAAAGAGAAAAGATGGCGATAACGATAAAGATTAGTATGAATAATAAAACCGGGCGGAACTACCCTCTTCATCTGCTTCTTTTTCTGTTAACGGTAGTAACAACACTTTGGGCGGGGGCCTTCTGGGCTGGCCATGCGATCAGCTTCAGCTCTCCCGGGCTCTTTATCAGCTCGCTGGTGCCGGGTATTCCTTACTCGGCCTCGCTCCTTCTTTTTTTGACGGTGCATGAGTTTGGCCACTTTTTTGCTGCCCGGCACCATCGTGTGCGGGCAACGCTTCCCTATTATATTCCTGTGCCTCCCCTGCCCTCTCTTCTCAGCCTTGGTACGATGGGTGCAGTCATTAAGGTGCGGGATCGAATCCCTGGAACAAACCCTCTGTTCGATATTGGTGTTTCGGGGCCAATGGGCGGGTTTACGGTATGCGTGGCGCTTCTTGTTTACGGTTTTCTGAATCTTCCGCCTGTTGAGTTTATCTATACCATCCATCCGGAATATGCATCGCAGGGCGGTTTGCAGGCACGGGTAACTCCGGGCAACCTTGTTCTGGGCAAAAATCTGCTCTGGATGGGGCTGGAGTATGTGATAGCGCCAAAAAACCTTCCGCCAATGACGGAGATGTATCATTATCCCTTTCTTTTTGCGGGCTGGCTTGGTTCTCTTGTAACGGCACTGAACCTCCTTCCGGTTGGCCAACTGGACGGGGGCCATATCAGTTATGCCCTTTTTGGCAGGAGAGGACATGCGGCGGCGGCGCGATTCTTTCTTTTCTTTATCCTGCTCCTTGCCTTTCCCTCATTTCTGGAGCTGCTCTTCTCGTGGTTTAAACCGGAGGCGATTGCACTGATTCCGCCGGAGATGCTGCATTGGTCGTGGCCGGGGTGGATGTTGTGGTCGCTTATTCTTTCGCGCGTTGTTGGCCTGAACCATCCTCCGACCGTGCATGACCATGCCCTGACGATCGGAAGAACGCTCTACGGATGGTTGGCCATAGCGATTTTTGTTGTAACCTTCACGCCCGTGCCCTTCGGAGTGACCTGACCGCAGGGGCGGGGTCATCCCGCCAGTACGGCACGTACCCATAACAAATGATGCACATTAACATAAGAACAACAAAAGGGATGGTATGCCCAGATTGATCGATCTCTCTGCGGGGCCACTCATCATGGGTATTGTGAATACCACGCCCGATTCGTTTTATGACGGCGGGATGCTGCACGCGGGCGGCGGTGGTGTCAACCTTGACCAAGCGCTCGATCATGCGCTGGCAATGATCGGGGCAGGAGCCTCGATTATTGATATTGGCGGTGAGTCGTCGCGACCGGGAGCTGAAAAAGTACCTGCCCATGTGGAGATTGAGCGGACGGTACCGCTGATTGCCCTTTTGCGCCAGAAAAGCAATTGCATGATCTCCATTGATACCTTTAAGGCGGAGGTCGCTGAAAAGGCGTTGCAGGCCGGTGCGGATATGGTCAATGATATTTCAGGCTTTACCTTCGACCACAATCTTCCGTCGGTATGCCAAAAGTACCAGGCGGCGGTGGTGTTGATGCATACGGCGGTCAGACCGGAGTCGATGCAGTGGAGCACGGCTGCTGAGGAGGTGGAAGAGCATATTGTGGCACGGGTGAGCCGTTTTTTGGCGCGCTCCATTGCGCTGGCTGAAGAGCATTCGATCAGGGATATTTTCATCGATCCGGGTTTCGGCTTTGGCAAAAGCGTTGCAGAGAATTTCCAACTGCTCGACCAGCTCGATAGATTGCTTGCCCTGGGGTACCCGATCCTGGCTGGTCTGTCGCGAAAATCGTTTCTTGGCCATGCCCTTGCCCCGCCTGGCGGTGAAACCCCGCCACCATCCGAACGGCTGGCCGCCACCATCGCAGCACAAACGATAGCCCTCTTGCGTGGTGCCGCCATATTGCGTGTCCACGATGTCGCTGAGGCCGTCGCATCTGCCGCCATCGTTCGCGCAACCCGTAACCCGTTGTAGGGTCGGCGTGGTGTTTTTTGCGGGTTTGTTTTTTGTTACATTGGTGTTTTTGACCTGGATTGTGACTGTCAACCCTTTATTGTCTTCATTGTTCAGATGTATCTTTCGAAAATTGAGCTCCTGGGCTTCAAGAGCTTTGCGCATCGGGTCAGAATCAAATTTGACAAGGGTCTTACCGCCATTGTGGGGCCTAACGGATGCGGAAAGACCAATGTGGTTGATGCCATGCGCTGGGTGCTGGGCGAGCAGAAGTCGTCGCTGCTCCGGTCGGTGAAGATGGAGAATATCATTTTTAATGGTTCAAGGAACCTCAAGCCTCTCAGTCTTGCAGAAGTCTCGCTGACCATAGAAAATACGCGAAATGTGCTGCCGATTGAGTATACCGAGGTGACGGTTACGCGCCGTTTGTACCGCAACGGCGATAGTGAGTTCATGCTGAATATGGTGCCCTGCCGGTTGCGCGATATTCTTGATCTTTTCACCGATACAGGAATGGGCAGTGATGCCTATTCGGTGATTGAGCTGAAGATGATTGAGGAGATTATCAGCAACAAGAGTGAGGAGCGCCTGAAGCTTTTTGAGGAGGCGGCAGGGATAACCCGTTATAAACAGCGTCGGAAACAGAGCTTCAAACTGCTCGAAAGTACATCGCGCGACCTCTCCCGCGTTGATGATGTGGTGGCTGAGGTTGAAAAGAAGGTGCGAAGCCTGAAGCTGCAGGTGCGCAAGGCTGAAAAGCTGAGGGAGTTGAAAAAGCGGATTCGTGATCTTGATCTTGCGCTCTCCTGGCTGAAGATGGAAGAGTTGCGCGAGCAGCTTGAGCCGATGCAGCTCCGTATCAGGGAGGAGGAGAGACTGCACCATGCCAGTGCAACAGCAATGGCGACGGAGGAGAGTGCTTCGGAAGAGCGGGAGCTGCTGCTGCTGAAGGAGGAGCAGGTCATGACGGAGAGTCAGAGAGGGCTCAATGAGAGCAATCAGCGCATTCATGCCCTCGAAAAGGCTCTTTTGCAGCATGAGGAGCATCAAAAGGGCCTTTTGACGGATATGGCGCGCTTCAGGGCAATTATCAGCAACCGAGAGCAGAAAAGCGCTGAAGAGGAGCTGCTTGAGCGTGAGCTGCTGCGCCAGAAAGCTCCCTCTGAAGCAGCGAGCCAGGAGCTTCATGCGGCCTTTCAGAGCCTTGTTGTGGAGCATGACCAGCTTAATATAACGCTCGGCCAGCAGCGCGAGGAGCTTGCCCGTGAGCGCAGGCTCTGTGCCGAGGAGCAGAGTGAGGCCAACCACCTGGGGTTGACCAAACACAGTCTTGAATCGAAGCGGGAGTATCTGCGTTCGACCATTGAGCGGCTTGAGGCAAAAGAGGCGGCCACCCTGCAGAAGATGAGCAGCTTGCGCAGCGCCGGAGAGGAGTTGACGCAGGAGAGCTGGCGCAAAAAAGAGGAGATCGCTGAGGCAAAGAAACAGGAAGAGCTGACGCAGAAGCGGCTGGAGGCGATGCAAGAGCGTATCGCCGGGATGCAGGAGGCTCTGCTGTTGCAGCGATCGGAGCGGGAGAAGGTGCACAACCAGATTCTGCTTGCCAACTCGGTACTTGATAATTTTGAGGGAATGCCGGAGGGAATCGGCTTTCTTGAACAACAGAAGAGCGGAAAACCGGGGCTGGGATGCCTGTCGGATCTTCTTTCTCTTGAAAGTTCTTGCCAGAAGGCGGTCAATGCGGCGCTTGGCGACAGTATGAGCTATTATGTCTGCCAGTCGCTGCAGGAGGCCAAGGAGGGGATTGCCAATCTGAGGAGTTCCAACAAGGGGAAGGTTCATTTTCTGGTGCTCGATCTGGTAAGCAACAGCAATGGGGTTGATTACCCGGAGATTGAGGGGGCACAGAAAACCACTGACCTGATCAACTACCCGCCGGAACTGCATCACGCACTGTTGCTGATGCTCGGCAAGAGCTATGTGGTAGCGGATCTCAACAGGGCGGAATCACTTGCCTTGCGCTATCCCGACAGCTCGTTTGTGACCGCTGAGGGTGAAAAATTTGCCGGAAGGGGGCTCCTTCTGGGTGGCAGCTCAAAAAACAGCGAGGGACTGCGGCTGGGGAAAAAGGCGTTGCGTGCGGCTCTCCGAAAAGAGCTTGTGAGGCTGGAAAAATCAATCGCTCATGAGGAGGAGTCGCTTTTGCACCTGCGCAAGGAGCAGGAATCGATCAGGGCGGATGAAGAGCGCCGGAAGGTTGAGCAACTGACGGGAGAACTTGGGGCACTTGAACAGAGAGCGGCCCGGCTGGATGCCGAGGAGAGTGCCGGCAAGCGCGAAAGAGAGCAGGCTGAAAGGGAAAGAGCCGCAATGGTTGTGCAAAAAGCTGCCTGCGAGGCTGAACTGCATGCGCTTTTGCCCCTCATCGGCGACAAAGCATCGGCGGCAGCACGCTTCAGTGAAAAAATCAGGCTCTTGCAGGAGAACCTTACCGCTCTTGAATCGCGCCATCATCTCTTTGGCCGGGAGATGCAGAGCCGTCAAAGCCGCTACAAGGATGCAGTGCGCGATCTTGAAAAACTCAATTTCAGCATTGCAGCTCTGGCAGGAAACCGGAGTGTGCTGCATGAGGAGATCGAAAGGCTCAAGGCGGAGAGTGCGACCGCCGAAAAGAGACGGCTGGTGGGACGCAAGCGATCTGAAGAGATGCAGCATGAGCTGGAGGAGCTGCTGCTGAAAGCTGCCGGAGAGCAGAAAAGGGTTGGTAACCTTGGCTTGGCTTACCGGGAGCGGCAGGCACAGCATCACGAAAGCCAGGCGATGTTGCGGGAGCTGCGGCGGAAACACGACCTGCGGCAGCAGGTGCTCGCAACCCTCACCCACGAGCGGATGCAACTGGAGCAGTCGCTCGACCATCTTTTTATGGAGGCTCAGGTAAAACACAACTGTGACCTTGCGTTGATGGCTGAACCGGCTCTTGATGATGTTTTTGACCGCCAGGAGGCCCGAGAGCGGCTTGAGCTGCTGACCAAACAGCGTGAACAGTTTGGCGCGGTCAATGAGCTGGCTCTCGATGAGTATGAGGCGGAAAAAGAGCGGCTCGATTTTCTTGTTGTGCAGCGCCAGGATCTGCTCAAGGCTGAGCAAGAGCTTCGCGCAACCATCGAGGAGATCAACAGGACGGCCCTGCAAAAATTTGAGGCAACCTTTTATGAGGTGCGAAAAAACTTTATCGCTCTTTTTCGGGAGCTTTTTGAACAGGAGGATGAAGCGGATCTGCTCATGCGTTCCAGCGAAGATCCTCTTGATGCCCACATCGAGATTGTGGCCAAACCGAGGGGAAAAAAGCCTCTTTCGATTGAGCAGTTGAGTGGCGGTGAAAAGGCGCTTACGGCACTTTCGCTCCTCTTTGCCATCTATCTGGTAAAGCCAAGCCCCTTCTGTATT
>SESA01001343.1_pt1 | contig 12844 bp, 6 predicted proteins | sample 3171451 | NCBI WGS metagenome assembly SESA01 (sample SAMN06051862, study PRJNA518727) | freshwater metagenome | biome: subpolar coniferous forest; feature: holomictic lake; material: water; isolation source: holomictic Lake 227, 8 m depth | place: Canada: near Kenora, Ontario | collected 2013-06-25...
TGTTACCCGACGGAAAAAAGTGGATGAGGCAATGCGCCAGGGTGAAGCAAATCTGCGTGAAGCACAACGTTTGTCGCACCTTGGAAGCTGGGAATGGACGATGGCCACCGACACGGTAAAATGGTCGGAGGAGCTTTATCACATCAATGGGCGGGATCCGAAATCTGAAGCTCCATCGTATGCAAAGATGTTTTTGTACTATACTTCTGAAAGCAGGAACCGTCTGGGTGAAGCGGTAAAGAAAGCCCTGAAAACCGGTGAACCGTATGCACTCGAACTGGAAATTGTTCGCACGGACGGCTCTGTCAGGCATACTTTTGCCAGGGGTGAAATCGATTATGATTCCAGCGGTAAGATTTCAGGACTGCATGGGACTGTCCAGGATATTACCAGTCGCAAGCTTATGGAAAAATCACTCCGTAAAAGCGAAGAATTATATAAATCTTTGATTTTAAACAGTTCGGAATTGATCATTCTATCCGATACTCAAGGCATCACAACTTTTTGCAGCCCGCAGTGTGAAAAGGTACTTGGTTATCCGGGCGGAAAATTCATCGGAGTCACCATGCCCGACATCATTCATCCCGACGATGCTGCCCGTTGCCAAAAGACATGGGAAAATATTTTTCTCAGCGGGCAGGACCTTGAGGATTTCGAATATCGCATTGTTGATCCACACGGATCGGTAAGGTGGGTCTCCCATTCTGCAAAATGGGTCAGTTCAAATGACCCGTCATACGGGGTTCATAATACCATCCGTAATATTACCGACCGAAAGATAGCCGAGCAGGTCATCAGGGTCAGCGAAGAAAAATTCAGGACCATGTTAAATGCCTCTCCCGATGGCATGGTATTAATCGACCTGAAGGGAATCATTATGGAGGTTTCAGAGATCGGGCTTAATTTATTTGGAGCCGATGAACGGGTTGACATGGTAGGCAGGAATATCTTACAATTCGTTCCCGACAGCGAGACCGCGATTTTAAAAGAGCTGCTTGAAAAGACAACGGATGAAGGGTTTACGCAAAACACCGGGCTCACGGTCAAAAGGAAGGATGAATCGGTATTTACAGGTGAAATCAGCTCCACACTCATGCAGGACCAAAATGGAGAACCCATTTCATACATGATCATCTTACGCGACGTCTCTCAACGCATCAAAATGGAGGCAAAGCAGATTCACTCCGACCGCATGTCGACCCTTGGAGAAATGGCCGCCGGCATTGCACATGAGATTGGCCAGCCATTGAATATCATTTCCATGGTCATGGATAAAATTTTATTTGAGACGGCCAGAACCGAAATCGTGGATGTGGAATTCCTAAAAATAAAATCAGACAAAATTTTTGAAAATATAACCCGCATCAGGGATATTATTGATCATGTCAGGGCATTTTCGAGAAATCGCGATGATTACGTAAATACATCGTTCAATGTTAATTCAAGCATTGTAAACGCCTCCTCAATGATAATGGAACAGTTCAAACACTATGCAATCAGCCTCAATCTTCAACTTGAACAGCAAATTGCCAAAATTGTCGGCAACACCTATAAATTTGAGCAGGTCATCCTTAACCTGCTGGTCAATGCAAAAGATGCGGTGAACGAGAAGAAAAACCAGCATCAGGATTTTGAAATGCAAGTCGGAATCAGATCCTGGCAGGAAAATCAAAGTATTTTCGTTGAAGTTGCCGATAACGGGATCGGCATCAGCAAGGATGACATCCATAATATCATGCTACCTTTTTACACTACGAAGGAGGAGGGAAAAGGAACCGGACTCGGCTTATCGATATCTTATCAGATCATCAGGGCCATGAACGGAACCATTGAAATAACGAGCGAAAAACTGGTGGGAACAAAAATAAAACTCATTTTGCCGGTACAGGATAAAAAATAATGACGGAGAGAAAAGACAACATAGCAATCCTTCGCCAAAAGGCCGAAGAATTGCTGAAAAGGAGATCATCCGGAAAGGCCCTGCAACTTTCTGAAATTGAAATGCTGAAGCTCATTCACGAACTCGATGTGCACCAGATCGAACTGGAAATGCAGAACGAGGAGCTCTTGCATGCAAAAGAGCAGCTGGCAAAAACTGCAACGGATAAATATGCCGAATTATACGATTTTGCCCCCTCAGGATATTTTACCCTCTCCAAAGAGGGGAAAATAACAGAGTTAAATCTTTCAGGAGCGACCATGCTCGGGAAAGAAAGTTCGACACTGAAAAACAGCCGGTTTGGCTTTTTTATTTCCGACGGCACAAAACCGGTTTTCAACCTCTTTCTTGAAAAGTTATTTAGCAGTAAAGCCAAAGAAACCTGTGAGGTGATTTTACAGGGTGATGGCAATCTGCCCATAGATGTTCACCTTGCCGCAGTCGCCATTGAAAAGACAGATCAATGCCTAATAACGGTAGTTGACATCTCCGGGCTCAAACGGGCGGAACAAGAATTAATTCTTGCCAATAAAGAACTTGCCTTTCAAAACGAAGAGAAAACAAAGCGGGCCGATGAGCTGATCATTGCCAACAATGAACTTGCTTTTCAAAACGAGGAGAAAACAAAGCGGGCCGATGAGCTGATCATTGCCAACAATGAACTTGCTTTTCAAAACGAGGAAAAAACAAAGCGGGCCGATGAGTTGATCACGGCCAACAAAGAACTTGCTTTTCAAAACGAGGAAAAAGTAAAACGGGCAGCAGAGTTAATCCTTGCCAACAAGGAGATTGCCATTCAAACAGCGTTAAACCTTGCAAATGCCGAGAAGATAGAACTGGCTGAATTACATCAGCAGGCATCAGACCGGCTCCAAAAAATCGCCAGCATGGTGCCCGGTGTCATATACCAGTACCGACGGCGCCCCGATGGAAGCTCCTGTTTCCCTTACGCCAGCGAGGCCATCCGGGAGATATACCGGGTAAGCCCGGAGGAAGTCCGTGAAGATGCATCAAAGGTATTTGCAAATCTTCATCCCGATGACGTTGACGTTGTTGCCGCTTCCATTCAGGCATCGGCAAAAGACCTTACCCCCTGGCAACAGGAATACCGCGTGAAATTTTCAGATGGCACAATCCGCTCACTTTACGGTAACTCACTGCCGCAGCGGGAGGCTGACGGATCAGTGCTCTGGCATGGATTTATCACCGATGTCACCGATCGGCTCAATGCTGAAAAGGCAGCCAGGGAAGCCGACCGGTTGTTGCGGGAGAATAATTCAAGAATAGATCTTGCCATGCAGGTGGCAAACATGGCCTGGTGGGAAATGGATGTTGCAACGGGTAATGTCACCTATGATAAACGTAAAACCGACATGCTCGGTTATTCTCACGAAAAATTTACCCATTACAAGGATTTTACAGATCTGATTCATCCTGAAGATTATGAAAGAACCATGGATGGCATGCGCTTACACTTCATGGGGAAGGTTGATAAATATGAAGTCGAGTACAGGATTCTCACCATATCAGGTAAATATAAATGGTTTTACGATATTGGCTCTGTGGTCAGGTGGGATTCCGGGGGGTTACCTCTTTATGTAAGAGGACTCGTTCTCGACATCACCGATCGCAAGCAGATGGAGGAAGATCTGAAACTTGCATCTGTGCGTTTGGAATTAGCCGCCCGAGTCGGTGGTTTTGGCGTATGGGACTACGATATTGTTAACAACATCCTAATCTGGGACGACCAGATGTTTACACTTTATGGAAATAACAGAAAGGATTTCACCGGCTTGTATGAAGGCTGGCAGAAAACCTGTCATCCCGATGATAAAGTGCGTGTGGAAAATGAAATCCAGATGGCGATACATGGTGAGAAAGAGTTTGATACTGAGTTTCAGGTAATCTGGCCCGATGGTTCCATTCATGATATCAAAGCGATGGCTGTCGTTCAGCGCAGTGCAGCTGACGTGCCCCTGCGCATGATTGGCACGAACTGGGATATTACTTCACTTAGGAACACAGAAAAAGAAAAGCTGGATGATTCTGAAAACAGGTATCGCTCCATTTTTCAGGGAAGTCCCGATGGAATTATCATCGCCGATCCGGAAACCAAAATGATCATTTTTGCAAATCCCGCACAATGTCAAATGCTTGGATATACTGAAGAAGAACTGAAAATGATGAAGATTGGTGCGATTCATCCTGAAGAAACATATCAGCATTTCAATCCCGAGTTTGAAAAACACGCACATGGGGAGAAGACTCCTCCCTTTGATATTCAATGTCTTAAAAAGAACGGAGAAATTTTCTATGCGGATATATCTACAAGTATTCTTGATATGAATGGCCGACAATACATTGTCGGTTTCTTCAGGGATATCACTGAGCGAAAGCATGCTGAAGCCATTTTCGAGGATATTGTCGAGAAAAATCCGTTATCTATTCAAATTGTTGATAAAGATGGTTATACGATCAGCGGAAACCCGGAATATATTAAACTTTTTGGTGCATTACCGCCTCCCGGTTTTTCAATTTTTGCCGACCTCCAGAGTAGAAGCCCGGAGTTTGAGAAGTTAATTTTGAATGCTAAAAGTGGCGAAGTAGTGCATCTCCCTGATACCTATTACAATCCAAAGGATATTTCCCCTGATTTTCCGGATAGTCAGGTTTGGATACGTGCACTTATTTTCCCATTGAATGATAACGCCGGAAAACCTGAACGGTATGTTTTGATGCACATGAATATCACTGAGCGCAAGGAGGCCGAAGTTTCGCTTAAAAAAGCACTGGTAAAAGCAGAATCGGGCAACCGGCTTAAAACCGCTTTCATGCAGAATATTTCCCATGAAGTCCGTACTCCGCTGAATGGGATTCTTGGCTTTGGCGCTTTGTTAGCCGAACCAGACCTTCCGGATAGAGAGAAACAGCAATATATATCCTTGTTGCAAGCCTCAAGCGACCGGCTGGTAAACACCATCACCGATTATATGGACATTTCCCTGATTTTGTCCGACAACATTCATGTCAAATACAAATCAGTGGATGTAATGAAGGTTTTAACGGGCGTGAAAAAAAAATTCCAGGCTTTATGCGCCATAAAGAAACTCGCATTTAACCTGTCAACCCCCGAAGAAAAGGAACCATTCTGCATTCAGACTGATCCGGACCTGTTCCTGAAAATCATTACACACATCCTTGACAATGCGATCAAGTTCACCCATCAGGGTGCCATTACCATGGGATATTCAGCGGGACCGGCCCATGTTGAATTTTTTTGCACCGATACGGGTGTCGGGATTGAACAGGAGGCCCGGGAACGCATATTTGAGACCTTCGTGCAGGAAAATGCAACCGATACGCGCGGTCATGAAGGCAGCGGGCTGGGGTTATCCATCATCAGCGGGCTTACGAAGTTGCTTGGAGGAGAAATCCGCCTCGAATCGGTGAAAGGACAAGGAACTTCATTTTTCTTCTCCCTGCCAATTTCGCAGGAGGCACCTGATAAGCATGAATCCGGCAAAGTATCTAAAGCCCCTTCCTTACCCGGAGGATCGGTGGTACTGATAGCGGAGGATGATCTTCTCAATATGATGTACATTGAAACCATTTTGAAAAAAACCGCTTCGGTTATTTACAAAGCAGTCAATGGCAAAGAAGCGGTTGAATTATGCCGTGAACATCCCGAAATATCGTTGGCGCTGATGGATATTAAAATGCCCGTGATGAGTGGACTTGAGGCCACCCGCGAGATTCGGAAATTCAACCAGGACGTGGTTATTATCGCACTGACAGCTTATGCGCATACAGGCATCGAAGAAGAGGCCCTGGCGGCTGGTTGCAATGATTACCTCACAAAGCCAATAGAAAAAGCTGTCTTACTGGCGCTAATGGATACCTGTTTCAAAACGAACCTTTCAGCCTGATGAACAGGGAGGTCTGGCTGGCGCTTACCGTGGCGGGATCGTAGGACTGGAAGGATTGAGCAATCACCGAAAGATCGAGGTTGTTCATGAGCGAAAAGGTAAAGGTGGGGATGGCGAAAACCATTTTATTCAGCGGATTGTAAATACCGGCAAGCGCCAGGGTGATGAGCGGCGTAACCGGGTAGGATACATTGGCAAAGAGTGAAAACCCGTTTAGAAAGGGATTTTTTGCATTGAGCAGGGAGGGGTTGAACTGGTTGATCAGCACGTTGGCTGAATTGGTGGGATTGGAGTTGTAAAAGCCCTCAAACTGGATGAAGATGGAATTCCTGAAGGTGTAATCGTACTCAACGGAGGAGAGGAAAACCCCCGTGGTATCTCCAAAATTCTTCAGGGGCTGAAACCAGCTCATCTCCCCCTTGAACCCTCCCTTGGCGATCTGCCCGGCCCATCCCAGTCCCAGCACCAGGTCGCTCTGGGTATACACACCGGCCAGTCCCTGGAAATCATATTGCCATTTGTTGAAACGGTACAGTCCTGCCGCCGTGATCTTCTGGTCTTTGTCGGCCTTCACAGTAATTTCGGCCCTGGAAGAGGGGCTTGTGAAATACTGCAGCCTCACCGCATCGGAACCGGGTTTTTCCTCATAATCGAAATCAAAATAGGAATAGGTGTTAAAAATATCGTTGGGATTCCATACAAAAGTCTGGCTCCAGTTAATTCGCTGTCGCCCTACGGTGACCTGGAAGCTGTTCAGGGTATAATCCAGCCACAGCCTGTCGACAGCCAGGTTCAGGACGTAGGACTTCCCTTCGGAAATATTCCATGACATGTTGACCAGGCCGTTATCATAGGCAATAAACTCCGCATACTGCGGGCTGATGGCAAGAATGTTTCCCCAATAAAAGCGGTTCCGCTCCTGGAGGCAGAAGGTGAAATTCTTCGAAATATTCCATTTGAAATTATTCCGGTTGTGGATGAGGTTATCGGTAACCCAGGGTTCGTCGATTTTATGGATGATCACCGTTTGCATATCCTTCACATAGCCGTTGAAAGACCAGCTGCGTTCCCTCTTTCCTGCGACGGAATCCTGGGGAAAGACATCCCATAAAGACAGGAGCAAAAAAACAACCAGCAGCGGCACGCTTTTCATCGAAATACGATCAATCCTGTTTCTTTGAGACATCCGATACGATCTTCCCGTCTTCAAGCGTCACCACCCTTCTCGCTTTGGCCACCACCCTTGAATCGTGGGTGGAAAAAATGAAGGTGATGTGCTCTTCCCTGTTCAGTTTTTCCATGATCCCGAGCAGGTTTTCGGCTGATTTCGAATCGAGGTTTGCCGTCGGTTCGTCGGCAAGGATGAACTTGGGCTTCGAAGCCAGGGCCCGTGCAACAGCCACCCGCTGCTGCTGTCCGCCCGAAAGCTTGTTCGGCCTGCTATGGATCTTTTCTCCCAGCCCCACGCTTTCCAGTAACTCCAGGGTCCTGAGATCCCTTTCTTTCGCATGGATGCCCTGGAGCTGCATGATGAATTCCACATTTTCCTTCGCCGTAAGCACAGGGATGAGGTTGAACGACTGGAAAACGAAGCCGATGTTCCTCAGCCGGAAATCGATGAGTTTGCGTGATTTCAGGGCGGTGATGTCGGTGCCGTCGATCATGATCCCTCCGCCGCTGGGGGAATCGAGCCCGCCCAGCAGGTTCAGCAGGGTCGTCTTCCCCGAACCCGAAGGCCCGACGATGCAGGTAAATTCACCCCGTTTGAAGGCCAGGTCAACGCCATTCAACGCATAAACCGGGATGGTTTTTTCATCGTAAACCTTGCTCAGGTTTTTTATCTCAATAATATTCATAAAATTTTTCATAAAATCGAAAATCGTATATCGTAAATCGTATATCGTATATCGTAATTCATCCTATCCTTATCGCCTCCACCGGGTTCAGCTGCAGCGCCTTCCGGGCCGGCATGATGGCTGATAATATCCCGGTAAATATGATCATCATTGAAAGGTTAACATACAGTTCAGTCTTGATAAAGGGGTATATCTTCGGGTCGAAACCAAAGGCTCCCAGTCCCTTTGAAAATGCAGAGAGGTTAATTCCGTAAGTATGAAAAGCCGAAACCAGGGCGGCGCTCAGGGCCATCCCGATGATCCCCCCGATGAGGGTGAGGAAGACCGTTTCGAGCATGATCATCCTGAAGACCCTTGACTTGCTCATCCCTACGGCCATCAGCATGCCGAGCTCCCTCGTCCGCTCGAACACGATCATCAGCATGGTATTGACAATTCCGAAGGCCAGGGCAAACAATAGGATGCCGAGGATAATATACACTTCAATGGCAATGGCCGAAGTGATCATGCCCATTTCGGGCCTCAGTTCCATCCAGCTCTCAACATTCAGGCCGCGAAGTTTCGCCTTCAGCGCCGGCTCAACCAGGGGGATCAGGTCGTTGTTGTCGAGAATCAGGGCGATTTCCTGTATCCCGTTGTCGGTTCCCGTGATCAGGTCGAGGTCGGTTTTTTTTACGAATACATTGGTTTCATCGAAGACCGTATTCGCGGTTTCAAAAATGCCGTTCACCGAAAAGGCCGCCTCGTAAAGGTCCCCGCCCCGATCCTGGAAACGCAGCACCAGTTTTGATTTCAGCCTGATCTTGAGCTTGTCGGCCAGCTTTTTCCCAATGACGATCTGGTTTTTCCGGCTGCCTAAAAAATAACCGCCTACGCTGTCGGGAATCGTCCGGTACAGGGTAAATACCTTTTTCTCCGATCCGGGGTTCACCCCGATGATCTGGACCCCGGCGGCGGAATTCGGAGATGCCGCCATGCCGGCCATGCGGGTGCGGGTGCAAACTGCCTTTACCGAAGCCACCTTCGAGACCAGCGCCGCAATGCTGTCGGGATTCTGAATACTGTACCTCGATTCCAGGTTCTTAAGAAATTCGGGGTGATGGATCTGGATGTGCGCTACCTCGTTGTCGATGCCCGACCTCAGCTTCTGTTCAACCATGCCCGTGATGATCGAGACGGTAAATATCCCGCCGGAAAGTCCCAGGGTGATGGCCGCAATCACAATCAGGCTCCTCACCTTGTTCCTCCACACATTCTTGAATGCAATTTTAAAGATCATGGCCTGGTTTATTTATGAAGTGCATCAACAACCCTGAGTTTAAAGATTCTCCGCACCGGGTAAATGCAGGTAAGTGAAACAATCAGCAATACGGTGATCACATTCGACAGAATGAAATCCGCTTTCAGGGCCAGGGGCATGAGCGGTTCAATGCCGTAACTGATGAAGGCCTGCGCCATGGAGCCCCAGAGGTGGATGGGGTTGAGTTTAAAATAAAGCATGATGGGCAGGGCCGCAGCCAGCCCTGAAATAATCCCTGTCAGGCCGATAAGGATCATCTCAAGAACCAGGATCACAGCCAGCCTGCTTTTTTGCATACCCACCGAAACGATCACCCCGAATTCGCGGCTCCGCTCGTTGGTCATCATGATCACCGTTCCGAAAACCCCGAATCCGACGATCATATAAAGTATGGCCGTGATGATCTTGCCGCCCGCCGTCTTGACCTTCAGCTGCTGCATGATTTCAACCATCATCTCATCCCACCGCATCACTTCGAATTTTCCCCCGTCGACCCTTTGCCGAAGCGCTGCCAGGGTTTGATCGATCTCATCCGGATTTTTGATGGTCACCGAGAGGGAGGTGATCCTGTTTTCTGCGCTGAAAAATTCCTGGGCCGCAGAGAGGTTCATGTAAACCATCTGGTTGTCAAGCACGGGTGAAGGGAAATGGACAATGCCGCAAACCGGGTATTTCGCTGCAGCGCTCACCCCGTGAAATCCCTGTCCCAGCAACACCAGGGTATCACCCGCCGTAAGCCCGAGGAAGGAGGCCAGCCCCTGGGAGACCAGAATACCCCTGTCCAAGACAGACAAATAGCGCCCCCTGACCACCTTGGCTGACAGCCTGGTCAGGGCATCCTCTTTCAGGGGATCTGTGCCGGCCAGCATCACGCCCTTGGTCTGTTTCCCATAGGCTGAGAGGGCGAAGTATTCCAGGCGGGGAACGATCTTGTCAACATTGGGCGTTGATTTGACTACGGCCGACACGGAATCGTTATAAACCATTGAATTGTTGATGTCCCTGTCGTCCCAGTACCCCTTTTTATGGATCTGGATATGGCCCGTGTAGGACTGAACCACGATGTCGGCCAGGTTGTCGAACCAGCCGATTTGCAGGGACCGTGTGATCAGAGCCAGGAAAATGGCCAGAAAGATGGATGCCGCCGTGAGCAGGGTCCGCCGCTTGTTCCGCCAGATGTTTCGCCAGGCAAGTCTCAGATCGTTCATCTACTTTATTTTTTTCATGTTCTGCTGGGAAAAGAAACGCTCGTCAATGCCGGTGTTGAACTTCAGCTCATCGATCTGCATCACGGTTTTCTGGCCTTTCTTGTTCACCGGCACCATTTCAAGCCGGGTGGGGATATCGCGGTCGCCCATCCGCCGGATATCATAATTGTTCGAAACATTCACCAGGCTGTTGTCCTCGTCATAATATTCAGCCATCCACACGTCAAACCCGCGCACGGTCACCCACATGATCACCTTGCCCCATACCACCGGCGCATCGGGCAGCGGAGTCAATTCCACCTTGTAACAGTCCATCTCCCTCACCTTCTCCCTCCCCAGCAGTTTGTGGGTGTAATCCACCACGATCGACGACTGCTTGACCAGGTCGTCATTGGTAAAATCGGAACCCATCCACGACTGCAGCATCATCGAAGGCGGGATCTTGATGGTTTTGTCAATGGATGGAACCCAGTTCCACATCTCGGTCTTTATCTTGAGAAAAACCTGCCCCTTGTCTTTGGCGGGCGCGGTGATCAGCACCAGCGAATATTCCCTGAATTTCGACCAGGTTTTCATGGTGATGGTCCTGGTCCAGTCGGGACGGATCACGGTCATGGTCATGGTTCCCTGGCTCGAGAGACCCCGGTTCTTGTCATCGGCTTTCTGAATGATCTCTCTGGCACCCGGCTCCTGGGCCCGGGCACCCAGCCATCCGGCAAAAAATAAAATAAGAATGAGGAGTTTTTTCATGGGTCGGTCAAAGTTAAATCAATTTTAAAATGCATGGAGCATTTCCGTAATAAAACACTTCGGATTTATCCCTCAGTATTTACCAAGAAACATTGTCAGATTCGCTTCCCTTTCCAGATTAAGTTTCCTTCGTAACCGGTAGCGTGCAATTTTGATGGAATGCTCGGTTTTGCGTGTAATACGGGCGATCTCCTTGGTGGAGAGGTTGAGTTTGATAAAGGCGCAAAGTTTAACCTCATTTGGTGTCAATCCGGGGAAATCACTGCTGAACCTTTTGTAGAAATCGGCATGGATCTCTCTGAAATGGGTATTAAACTCCTCCCAGAAACCGTCGGATTGTTTTGTCTGTATGTCGTGGACCAGTGAACTGAGGGTTATGTTATCCTCCCCCGGGTTGCTCTTAATAAGTCCCTTCAGCCGATCCGACATTTCTGCCATCAACTCATTCTTCTCGACCAACGACATCGACTGCGCCATCACCTCTTTGCTCTTCAGGTAATTGTCTTTCTCAAGTCCTGCCTTTTCCAACTCAAGATTCGATTTCTCAAGCCGCAGGTTTGCCTCCATCAGGCTCAGCCGGTGCGATTTGCTGCGCTGCAAAAGGTAGAGCAGGAGGAGAACTACCGCGATGGCAAAGACCACAGAAATAGCCAGGACGAAGACCAGCAAATTCCGGCTCCTTCCCGACGCTCTTTTCACCTCATCGGCCTCCTTCCGCTCTTTTTCGATAATGTGATTGAACTCCTGCAACGTAAGCGCAATCTTCTGTTCATTTCTGATGGTTAAAAGGCTGTCGGAATATTTGTGATGAAGGTTGGAATACCAAAGTGCACTGTCTATGAATCCCTTCAGTACAAATAACTCACTCAGGCCTCTGAGCGCTTCGGTTTCATAGCGAAGGAACGAACCCTCCATCGCATGCGCCCTGACCAGCCGGAAAAGAGGTTCAGCCTCCCGGAAATTTTTGATCTTCAGGTATATGACAGCTGTTTTTAACTCCATTTCGACTTTAATAAACAGGGCAGATCCATGAAACGATTCATCCAGGGAATCAATCATCGTCCTGATTGATTTTAACAGATCAAGCGCCTCATCAAATTCCAGTGCATCCATTTTTATTGTTGCCAGACCCAGGTTTAGATTGGCCAGTCCGTAGTAATTGTGCAATCTCCTTTGTATCGGCAGGGAGAGATTATAATATATCATGGCGCTGTCAACCATTTTAAGTCCCAGGTAAGCAGCTCCGATATTCACCAGTGTGTTGGCATAAAGGACTGAGTCATTTTGCTCCTGATAAATCTTGATGGACTCCTGGTAAAGTGAAATACATTTCCGGTAGATTCCGGCGGAATTGTACACAACGGCAATATTGTTGATGAAATCGGCCTTCCATTCATCATGGCCCGACTCTTCGGCTACTCTTTTACCCTGCAGGTAATAACCGATGGCACCGGCAAAATCAGACTGGAGCTCGGTTATATAGCCAAGACCATTCAGCGCTCTCATCCTGTCAAGCGGATCGGTTTCGGAAGTAAACAGATCGTTGGCTCTCAGGAAATATCTCTTCGATACATTCAGGCTGTCGGCCCATAAATGAAATAGTGCCAGTTGCACACAGTTTTTAATGATCCCTTCCCGGCTGCCGGCCTTCTCAGCAAGTTTCAATCCCGTAAATCCGGCAATCAGGCAGGAGTCATTGTTTTTCAGACAGTATTCCCTTGCCAGACTGGCATATTTCAGCGAGAGTTTCCCCTGATCCGGATCGCCTTGTCGTATCATCTGTTTCAGGCTGTCGACTTTTGATTGTGACAGCAAATGATTAGATGTTAACAGGTTGAATCCAAAAAAAAGAACCAGCAGGGGAA